>JAEEGH010002397.1_pt1 | contig 50866 bp, 40 predicted proteins | sample 9134181 | NCBI WGS metagenome assembly JAEEGH01 (sample SAMN16246544, study PRJNA631951) | gut metagenome | biome: gut microbiome; feature: rumen; material: DP-attached | host: Bos | place: Iran: Karaj | collected 2018-10
ATTGACCTCCTGTTAACTATGCCCCAAGACTACGTGGCGGAATTACTTCTTGAGCGAGGATTATGCTGGCGGGGACTTTGCGCTACCCTTTGTCCATCCGTACCACGTTTTAATGTCCTACTTGTCCCATCTGTCCCGCCCCTTCATTGGGACGGAACAAGCTTAACGCTCAAATATGTACACGTCCGCAACGGGACGATACGCAAATTTACAAATTAATTGTTATCCCGCCAAAAGGCCCATACCATAATTGGGAACTATGGATTTCTTTCATTATCTTTGTCAATATGGGTGGACAGAATTCATCCATGGCTTATTATATGGCAAACGAGATTGAGAAATCAAATCAGGCGTTTCTGATTTATCAGGACGATAACGGAATCACGCAAGTTAATGTGAGATTTGAGGGAGAGGATGTCTGGCTCCCTGTGGAGTTGATTATGGAGCTGTTTGATGCCTCTCAACAAGATGTGAGTTACCATATCGGCCAGATTTATGCTTCTGGCGAGCTGAGCAAGGATCGAACTCACAAAAAATTTTTGTTAGTTCGCCAGGAAGGGAATAGAAGCGTCAATCGCCAAATTAGTCATTACAACCTGGACATGATTATTGCCGTGGGATTCCGAGTACAGTCACAGGTAGCTACTCGTTTCCGGCAATGGGCAACTGAGCATCTTCATGAATTCATAGTTAAGGGCTTCACGCTGGATGATAATCGGCTTAAAGGCAACCGCAGCCGTTATTTCAGAGAACTCCTCCAGCGCATCCGCGATATTCGCAGTAGCGAGCGCAACCTATATCAACAGGTGACAGATATCTTTATTACTAGTATTGACTACGACCCGACGGCCAATCTTACCAAACAGTTCTTTGCCACCGTCCAGAACAAATTGCACTATGCGGCACATCAACATACGGCTGCAGAATTGATTTATGATAGAGTGGATGCCGACAAGCCAATGGTGGGGATGACGAACTTTAAGGGTAGTTATATCACAAAAGAGGACGTTCAGGTTGCCAAAAACTACCTGACAGAGCTGGAGTTGACATATCTTAACTTGTTGGTCTCGCAGTATTTAGATTTTGCTGAAGTTCAGGCCCTGCAACAAATACCGATGAGGATGGCTGAGTGGATAGAGAAACTGGATGAATTGATGAGATTATCTGGCAGGCAACTCTTGGTTGGTAAAGGAACAATCAGCCACGAGGAGGCAAAACAGAAAGCCATTGCTGAGTTTGAGAAGTATCGTAAATTGGAGATGTTACAGTACGAAAGTGACTACGACAGGGCCATAAAAGAGTTAATACAAAGAGAGAATAACGCTCTTGATAAGAATGACCCCCAAGAGGAATAATCGTCCTTTTTCTACGACTCTTTTTCCTCTTCTGGTTCGGGTTTTAGGTAGTTTAAATGTGGATTACACGGGTCTGGAATCCACTTTTTTAGTTCCCAGATACGCTCAAGGTCTTCCAGAAAAAGGTTCGATATTATATCACTTGGGGCTACAGAAAACCCTCGCAAGTGACTGTAAATCAGTGCTTAGCGAGGGTTTTCGTGTTTTTAGTGGAACATTGGTGGAACAAATCCATAAAACTACAGTATCTTGACGAGTGTCAGGCCATTTCTCTCTCCGGCGACATATCGAGCCTCTCCATCGGCACCCTCACGGCGGAAGCGGCTATTTGTTCTGAGCAGAAATGTTGTGTATATTTGGAACATGATAACGCATATAATGGACATTGTCCCTCCCATAGATCCTCTATATTAAGCATTTATGATTGATCTGGTAACTCCTTTTGTAAGGCGTCTGTTGCATTACCGCGTCAGAGCCATCCAACGATACGCAACGCAGGGTGATGCCATGCAGCGGAGGACGCTGGAGATGCTCATCAAGGAGGCCCGCCATACACAGTGGGGGAAAGAGCATGTTTATTCCCGGATTCGTACCTATGAAGACTTTGTGGCCCAGGTGCCCATGGGGAATTACGCTTCCCATAAACCCTATATCGCAAAGATGATGGAGGGTGAGCCGGATGTGCTATGGAAGGGCCTCATAACCCGATTTGCCACTTCTTCCGGCACTACCAGCGACGTGGCCAAGTACATTCCGGTGAGTAACCGTGCCCTTCGGCGCAACCATCTCCTTGGCGGTCGTGACGTAACAGCCACTTACCTGGATCAGAACCGGGACTCGCACGTGGGACTGGGGTATTCTATGATTCTTGCCGGCAGACTCGACTCCTCGTACGACAGGAAAAAAATCAAGGTCGGTTTTATTTCGGCCATCATGTCGGAGGCCGTCCCCTCCATTTTCCGGAAAGTGCTCCATATAGTGCCCTCCAGCGAAATTGCGAACATGGAAGACGCTGGCGCTGTGTTCAAGACTGTGGCGGCGCAGATTAGCCGGAAGAACCTGGTGTCTTTCAGCGGAGTTCCCACCTGGAACATCAATGTCCTTGAAATGGCGGTGAAGGAAACTGGCGCAAAAACCGCCGAAGACCTCTGGCCCGATATGGAGTTCTTTGCCCATGGCGGCATGTCTCTTATTCCTTACAGGAACAAACTCAGCGATCTCTTCCCGTCCGGAAAGCTGCACTTCATAGAGAACTATAACGCCTCCGAGGGTTTTTTCGGTGTTCAGACAGACCTGTCAGACCCTGCCATGACCCTTATGCTGGACTATGAGAACTTCTACGAGTTTGTGCCCATGTCGGCTTACGGTAAGCCGGATGCCAGGGCTGTCCCTGTCTGGGAGATTGAATCGGGCATAGATTATGCCATGCTGGTGTCCAATTCCTCGGGCCTGTGGAGGTACGATATGGGAGATGTGGTTCGTTTTACCAACCTTCGGCCCTACCGCTTTGTCATTGTGGGAAGGACACACCAGAATATTAACATCTGGGGTGAAGACCTGTCTGTCCAGCAGGCCGAAAAAGCCCTGGACCGGGCCTGCAACCAGTTCGGGGTCAGTGTGAAGGATTTCACGGTAGCGCCTGTTTATTGTGAACAGAATCCCTCCGACGGCCATCACCAGTGGCTGGTGGAGTTTGATAAAGACCCTGAAGATCTGGCAAAATTCTCCGCCGTGCTGGAACAGATGGTTCAGGCCGAAGATCTGGACTATAAACAGTCCCGTGCCAGTTTGGAACTCAAGGCCTTGGAAGTGATTGCGGCCCGCCCCGGCCTGTTTTACGACTGGCTGGAAGCCAAAGGGAAGTTGGGCGGTCAGCACAAGGTCCCCCGCCTTTCTCAAAAAAGGAAATACATGGATGAGTTGCTGACCTTGCAGGAAGGGACTTGATCGGGGTATGTTTCAAGTCCTGTACGTCACCAACCTTATCATGGTTATTGCCCTGTCGGCCTTCGGCCTCCGAAAGAGACTGTTTTTCGTAATTGATTAATAGTTAATCATTTATGTATTCTCCTCTAGTCAAATCTACCGGGAGGAAAAGTTGCAATTTATTAATAATCAGACAATTATCAGAAACGGCTTCCCGAGCATTAAATGCGTTAATAGATGTAAGTCTGCACCCAGTCCATCACCTCTTTTTTGGTGGCCTCGGAGCAGTAATCAGGGTCGTTCAGGTAGGGGCTGTGGGAGCCGATAGGGTTCATCACTACCTTGACATTGCTGCCCACCGTCTCAGGCTTGCCGGCGCTCCAGGGATCGTCGTGGCTGTAGACAAGAAGAAGGGGACAGGTGCTGGTGAAAAAGAAACGATTCACGATGTCTTCATAGACCCTGCCGTCGTAGGTTTTCACAACCGGCCGGTCTTCCTCCTCCAGAACCTGTGGCAACACATCTGCTTTGTTGAAACTGGTGCCTTCCAAAAGATCCTGGAAGTACTTGTAGCCATTGTCCTGCCAGCCCATTTCCTTAGCGCACTCGACGAAATAGGAACGACACGCTTCGTCCCTATTATCCTCAAGGACGGTGTAAACCTCAGTGGCCAGTATTTCATTGTCAGCCGCCATGGCCTCCAGGTACTCCTTTCTCCCCGTGATTTGCGTATAATACTGGAACACCTGGAAATAGGTATCAAAGACGTTAAAGACATATTCCGAGAACCCTGGGACACGCAGCCCGTCGTCTTCCACCTGCTGGCTCACGTATGAGTAGAGCCCTTCCTCACCGTTCTCCAGAGCATGGCGGATACCGGTTTTCATAAGATCGCGTTCTTCAGCGGTGCCAACTTCATTGAAGAAATACTCTCCGAAGCGCTGGTCATCGAGGCCCTGGACAAAAGGCCCGCAGAAGCTGGCGGCCAGGTCCATATCCTGGGGATAGAAATAGGCGTAGGCGATGGAAGTTTCGGCTGATTTGCTGGTGCCGGCGCTCATCCATTTCCCCTTGAAAATGGGCTTGAGGGCCTGATAGACGGCGTGGAGGTCGGCCGATGCCTGGGCGATGGTCTGGTATTCCCACCGGCCGAAGTCCTCGTTGTAGGATTCGCCGTAATTGCGGTGCTCCACGTGCACCATGTTGGCATTCAGATTGATTCCCAAATCCCCGGCATCCCTGAAGCCCCAGAAGTCGTATCCTTCCGTCACCATAATGGTGGGGCGGTCGAACCCGCGGAAAAGGATGCACACTTTCTGCCGGAAAGTATCTCCACCCTCATCGCTATGGTCCAGATCCTGGGTAAAGAACATGCTGTACTGCTCTTTATAATCAAACTCGCTGCCCGTGTCCGGATTCTCCTTGATGTTGGAAAATAGACTGATATCATTAAGGGCCTCCTTTAAAGTGCTGTAGGTGGGATCTTCCTTAGGCGGATTATCTTTGTTACAAGAGGTGAAGGCCGCAAATCCGAAGACGAGGACGACGGCCACCAGGACGGAATGATTCTTAATACGCATATTTTCCTTTCATTTCGTTCTGCTAAGATAGTAAGAAAAACTATATCTCACCACCCAATCGCGCCCTCTCCCCAATGCCAATGGTATGTTCTCCGTGTGCAAAGACGCCTTCTGGTGCACACCGACCGGGAAAGTCCCAATGCTTCCAATTATTTGCTATCTTTGTAGAAAAATAATCGCAAAGATGAGAAGAATCGTTTTTATTGCAGCGGCCGCACTGGTGATGTTTTCTTGTGGGAAGGAGAACCAGAAATTCAGAATTGGCGCAGTGGACATAGGGCTTTCCGTAAAATGGGCAAATGCCAATTTGGGGGCTGAGGCACCGGAGGGTTACGGCGACTCTTATGCCTGGGGAGAAACGCAGACAAAAGAGGTTTTCAGCTTTGCATCCTATCAGTGGTACCACCTCAACGGCGATAATGCCCCGTTTATAACCAAATACAACAATAGCAGTTATTACGGAACGGTAGACAACAAGGTGGTGCTGGACGCTGCCGACGATGTCGCCCACGTACAGTTGGGCGGTAAATGGAGAATGCCGACGAAACGGGAGGTGGAGGAACTCATTTCAACACAAATCAATGATAACTATCGGTGGCAATTGAAGTTCGTTAACGGACAATACGGTTGGATGATCACCTATCTGGTGAACAAAAACGCTATCTTCATTCCCTACGGCGGAAAATATATATGGTCTTCCTCCCTTGACGAGGAAGGTCCGTTAAGTGCGTACTATGTAATCTTCTCTGAAAGCAATATCATAGGGACCTATGATGAGCGTTTCCGCGGACATAAAGTGCGTCCCGTCTCAGAATGACGCTTGTGTCCACGGCGGCTTCCGTAAGTGAGATTTTTTCTGTATCTTCGCACTTATGAAGAAGATACTGACCACTATTGCCATTGTCCTGTGCGCTTTGCTCATTCTGCCGTCGTGTAAGATGCGGCCGAAGGATGTGAAGCGGCTGCAGGAACAGGCCGAGGCCGGGAACCTGAAGTCCATGGAGGTGCTCATGTGCCATGGAGACGGCGTGGCGCCGGATTCGCTCTTGCAACGCTATACGGACATACTGGCCGTGTCCGGCAATTATAAGGCTTTGACATATAAGCTGATGCAGGAGAGCCAGGGCAGTATGGGCTGGGAGGTCATGCGTGATAAAAAGGAAACGGCCCGGTACATCAAGTGGATGAAGAAGGGGGCCGATAAAGGCAACCCCGACTGTATGTATCAGCTGGCAGGGGAGTACTCCCGCAAGAAGATTGCTTCCCCCAACAGTACCTTCGTAGACAATCCTTATTACGATGCCGATCTGGCCATGAAGTGGACCCGGCAGGCGGCCGACAGCTGCCACGCCTTTGCCCGTAACAGCCTCAAGTACAAGGACGGAACGGTGAATGTACTCTCCCGTCCGCGTTTTGTGTTCCAGCAAATCTGGCATTACAACGCACGCGGGCAGTCTTTCTTCTGCAAGGCGTCCAACGCCACTTTCCACTTCCTGCAGGACTGTTTCAGCAATAGCGTGTCCACCATTGTTTCCAGAAGGTGGTGGCAGGGACTGCTGATGCTGCTGGTGATGTTGGTGGTATTCATCGGCGTCGTCTTCTATGGCTTCTGCTTCAAGGGAGATTCGGCCGTCTCTATTGGCACCAGCGCCGCGTATGGCTGGCTCAACGGATTCACCCTGTTCTTCATTGCCGATGGCGTATGGGAGAACGTGGACAGCGTGATAGGCAGCTTCGACGGCATGTGCCATCTCACCCGTCAGCCCGCTACTTATAGTTTAATGTCGGACATCTGCACCTGGGCCACCTGGCTGTGGATCCTGGTCTTTGTGTTCGTGTTTATCAGGGGCATCGGCCATTTGAAAAAACAAGGCCGGCTCACCGTGTGGACGCTGTTGAAATACATCCTCGCCACACTTATGGCCAACCTGCTCTTCTATCTGCTGGGCGGCGCACTTTCCATCTTCAGCGAGGTTATCGCCATCATAGCCGGCATCCTGCTGGTGGGTGCCATTGTCAAAGTGAGCGGACCCAAGCCGGGCGATATCATTATCTATGGTGCAGGGCCGCTGGGCTCGGATGTGACGGCATCCCCGGTGCCCGGTTTCCCGGGCCGGTACAGAACCACAGACGGACAGATTTATGAAAAGGAGGCCGTGGGTGACGGGCTCAAACGAATCAGTGTCTAAATGTGTCCGCCCCCTTGGGCTTCCAGTTCTTGATCAACTTTATTCTTCTGCTCCATCAGAAGGGTGAGCAGCCAGTCTTTCTGTTCTTCGGAGAGGCCCAAGTCCCGGCAGGCACTCTCATAGCGGTTGATGACGGCTTCCTGATAGCGGTGATAGACCATGGACTTGCGGATTTCGTCGGCAATGGTCTCATGCTCGATCTCATAACTCTCCTTGTAGTAGTTCTTGTACACGCTCTCTGAAGAATAGTGGAGGCAATAGAAGAACAGGCCGGACGCCAGGATGACAATACCCAGGATTCCCAGGACCAGGGGTACCCGTTGGATAAGTCCCAGCATTCCCAGCGTTCCGCCTATCATGAAAAGCAGGAGGGCGACCAGTTCATTTTTGTGGTATTTTATCAGGGAAGACAGTTTCATAACTTGATCGTTGAAGACTTTCGGTTTTGCAGTATCTTGATTTTTATATTGTTCTCCGCCTCCTTGGCGTCCAGCGCCCGCTGGTAGGCCCTGCGGGCACGGAGCATCTCCGTGTTTCGCTTTTTCATCTGGTCCAGGTTTTCCCGCAGACGCCACTGCTGCACCAGGATGGAGAGAAATGCGATGGCGAACATGAACAGGAAACCCAGCAGGATGGTAATCTGGTTCCGGGCCTGCAGTCGCTGGGCCTCTTCCCGGAGCTGGGCGTTGTTCATCTCGGCGTCCATGATGGCCAGGTCTTCATTCTGGACCTTGATGTAGGTGGAGTCTTTCTCTGACATGAGGCCGGCAAGCTGAAGGTATGCCTGGTTATAGGCCCCCAATTCTGCATACAATCCGTGTTTTTGCTCCATACGGGCACGGGACGTGCCCAGGGAATCGGCTAGGGAAAGCGCCTGATTCAGCAGTCCCAAGGAACGGAGGTAGCAAATGTCCATCTCCGTACGGGTGTCGGCGTCGGTCTGGTGAGGGTAGCGAAGATCGGCCTTCAATTCCCGGTAATATTTCTGGAATTCGTCCTTGCGCCCCCATGCGTAGCAAATGGCGGCCCGCGTCATGAGGCATTTGAGCCGGATGGCATCATTGAACTCCTGGTATTCTTCGGCCATGGCACAATAATCGGACGCCTTGGCGAAGTCTTCCATATAGATGCATTCCTGCGCCATGAGCACGTACAGGTTGGGAAGGTCCTGCTCTGCGCGTGCCTCCTTGGAAAACTTCATGGCCTTTTCGAAGTTCTGTACAGCCAGATAATGGTTTTCCCGGTAACTTTGGATGAGGCCGATGATGCGGTAGGAGTACATCTTGCCCAGCGGTTTCTTTTCGGCCGATGCAATGCGCTCCATCGAGCGGGCTTCCAGAAGGGCGTCTCCGGAACGGCCGATATGCACCAGGAACTGGCAGTATTCGTGCAGGGTGGGGAAATAGAACTCCCGGAGGTCTTTCCGATCCCCGATGAGTTCCTTGATTTCCTGCACGGCCGCATCCATCCGCTCATAGTCTTCGGTAGCATAGCAGACGGGGAATTCCAGCGACAGCGCCAGGCACTTGTAGCGGAAATCGTTCTTTTGTACTCCTTCGGCATACAGGGAATCGGCCAGTGCCAGGTTATCAGGATTGAATTCCTGCATGCGTCCCCGGGCATAGCGCTGGAATGTGACCTGGTCCACTCGGAGACGGTTCACAATCTGCGCCTGGGAAATCAGGCACAGAAAAACCATCAGGAGCAGCGTCAAGGCCCTTTTCATCTATGATCGCTTGCTTTCGGCAATCTGCAGCTGTGTCACTACGCAGGTGAGGAGTTTTTCCATGATGATGGGCTTCATGATGAAGTCGTTGGCACCCGCGTTGAAGCCTTTTACTACGTCTTCCTGGGAGTTGAGGGCACTCAGGATGACAATCTGGATGTCTGCCGTCTCAGGGTTCTCCCGAATGCGGCGAATGACCTCGAAACCATCTATGCCGGGCATCATCAGGTCCAGCAGGATGAGGTCGGGTTTCAGTTCTGCAACCGCGTCCAGCGCCTGCTGCCCGCCCGTTGCCGTGCGGATTTTGAAATTGAAGCGGGACAACATCTTCTGAACCAGCAGCAGGTTCAGGGGAATGTCGTCCACGGCCAGTACGTTGAACCGGGAATAGTCGTGGTCTTGTGCGTAGAAAGGAATCATTTCTTTTTGGTTATTAGTAAGATGCCTGAGGCCAGCAGGATAAGCAGCACGGCCACCAGAATGGAAATCCGTGTCACCCTTTTCGATGCCTGCTCCAGGTCTTCGGACAGACGATGATGTCCGTACTGGGCCGACAACTCCTCCAGGCGTTGGCTGTCAATGAAATAAATATCGTTATAGAGGCGGGACACATGCCGGACCTGTATGGTGGCCGATGCCTCCCATTGTTCCAGTTTCGCGGCCAGGCTGGATAAGAAATCCAGCTGCTGACGGGAATACAGTTCCTTAATCTTGTCCCGGTATTGTCCAAAAGGCGCCTTTGCCAGCATTTTATCCATGCAGTCCAGACAGGCGCTGCCGCCCCGGATGAGACTGGGGAACGACGTGACGGACCGGCAATAGTCCCGGTTAAGGCGGTAGGCAGGAAGGTCGTTGTCCCAGGCGGCCAGCTGGGCCTTGTAGTAATTCACCCGCAGGGTGTCATACCGGGTTACCTGGCAGTCTTCCGCCTTCCGGTAAAAGAGACGGGCCGAGTCCGAGGCTACCGGATAGGTATCGGCCAGGTCACAGAAGGGGAGCGTCATGCTTTGGCGCTGGATGGTGGGATCCTGAGACGTCTCGTAGATGTGCACGGCCTCCAGCAAGTACTTCTGGGTGCTGATACGGTCGCTGGTGCGCTGATACAGTCTGGCCAGGTAGATGAGGGTCTTCCACATGGCGTACTGGTCCCCGGTCTCCTTGGCTTCGGCCATCATGTCACTGAGCATAGCCGATGCCTGAACACTCTGCGCTGTATTATAATAATAAGTCTGGCACAGCTCGGAGGCATAATAGTAATACTGCATATACCCGGTGGCCCGGGCAATGCGCTGGACGGTTTCCTTGTCTTCCTCCAGCCTCCGGTTCCATTCCTGGCCGTCCCATGCCCCCAGGTCCTTATTCCGTTCATGCTGGGCCAGGTGGGATGTCCGTTTGAGCCGCTCAACATAATACAGTGTCTGGGCCTTGGTGTCTTTCTTTCGGACGGCGGTTTCCAGCAACTGTTGCATAGCCGTCTCAAAGACATCGGATTCGAAGTCGTCCACGGAGTGTTCGGCCGTGGTAAAGAATGGAAAGCATGCGTCGTCAATCTCATATGCATTGTTCTGGGCGGCGGCCGTAAAAGCGACTGCCATAAGCATCAGTATGAGGACAAACTTTTTCATTTCTTTTGTTCCTGGTTGGGCTCACAGGGCAATTCCAGCACAAAGCGGGCGCCTTCCTGATAGGTGGTATCCATATAGACTTTGGCCCCCATGCGGCTGGCGATATCCCGGCAGATGCTCAGGCCCAGACCGGTGCCCTGGACAAAGTCATTCAGTTTGGTAAAGCGCTCGAAAACCTTTTCGGCCTGTTCCGGCGGGACTCCAGGGCCGGTGTCCGTGACGGCATACGTGACCATGCCGGGATGTTCCGTCAGGGAACTGGACAGCTTGATTTCTCCGGAAGAGGTATGCTTGCAGGCGTTGGTGAGCAGGTTGATGAGGATTTGCTGCACACGGCGCGGGTCTGTCATGAACGTGAAAGGTCCCTCTGTTTCGGGAGCGTAATACATGCGTACGCCGGGCTGCAGACGGTGTTCCGAACTGGATATGGCGGCCAAAGCCATATAGTTCATTTCCCCTTCCTCATACTGGATGCTGTAGTCCCCGCTGTCCATGGCCGATGCATTGAGGATGTCGTCCAGCAGCATGGTGAGCATCTTGGTGTTGTTGACGATGTGGGAACTGAATTCCGCCTTCTCTTCCTCGGGGAAACTGCCATCCGGAAGGGACAGCAACTGGGAGAAGCCCACGATGGCGTTCAGGGGCGTGCGGACTTCATGGCTCATGTTCTGGACGAAACGGGTTTTGGCGGCATCGGCCATCCTTACTTTTTCGTTGGTCCTTCGCAGATTGCTGGTATAGATGAACAGGAAGAGCGAGATGACCATGAGGATGACGATGATAAGGAGCATCACCGCGCGCATGGCCCGTTGAGTGCGATGCGTCTCTTCGCTGATCTGGGCCGACAATACATCGTTGCCCATCTTGGCCTCGATTTCCGACAGCCTGGACTGATTGGCCGATGCCAGGACCTGTTCCTCGTATGCCACCAGGTGCTTCTCTATGTTGAAAGCCAGCTCCTTGTAGTTGTACTCTTCTGCAATGTTGGCGATATACTTGACCTCCCGGAGGTGTTTGGACATGGTCACGATGTCAAAGTCTTCGATCTGCTTCCCGTAAACGAGCTTGTCGATATAGCCGAACATCTTGGCTGCGGTAGCGCTGATTTGCGCCAGGTGGGGATCGGACAGGCAATAGTCCCGGGCCGATTCATACCGTTTGACGTCCCGCTGGTAAGCGGCCAGCTTGGCGTGGTGGTATTCGCAGCGGAGCGTGTCCATGTGGAAGAGACGGGCTGCGTTGGCCTTGGCCAGGAAATAGGGGACGGAGTCGTTGCCGATGGGGAAGGTGTCCGACATGTCACAGTACAGGCGCGTGGCCGATTCCCGCTTGATGATGGGGTCTGTGGTGGTCTCATAGACCTGGAGGGCCTTCTTAATGTATTTCTTGGCCGAAATATAGTCATTCTGGCCGATGTAAAGCGCTATCAGGTAGCGGTCTCCCATCCATATGCCATAAGGCTCTTTCCGCGAGATGGCCTCTTCCTGCATGGCCTGGACCAGTTCCATGGTATGGACCAGTTTGCCGTGGCTGTAGAAGTAATTCTGGACGATTTCGTAGGAGTAATAGAATAACTGTGTCTGGTTCAGGTCCGAGGCCACGCTCTTTACCTGTTCCATCAAAGCAAGGACGGCGGTATCCTCTTCCGGAGTGGTTACCGGCTTGTCTTTCAGCACCTCCGTGCTGTTTTTCAAAAGCTCTACATAATAGAGCGTCTGGGCTTTCGCGTCCCCTTTTTCCACTGCCTTGCTCAGCAGTTCCTCGTTAGCTCTCCGGAAGCCAGGCTGCCCTAGCTGGTTCTCTGTCTTCTGGTACAGGGCATAACAGTCGTCATCGATACCGTATGGGTTGTTCTGCGCGGCAAGCACCAGGCTTACAGCGACGAAGAACACACAAGTGGTCAACCATTTTTCCATAATGTCAAATATAGTGATATTTCTTTTTAATCCGGTTAGTATTGATTAATTTTTTTGCCTAATGCGAGAAAAATGCTAATTTTGTATATATGATGAAGCTACATTTCCATATAATGGCCTGTTTGGCCGCAGCCCTTCTGCTGGCGGCCCCTGTCTTCGGACAGACGGATACTCTTAAGAAGCGGCAGGTGAACCTGGACCTGAACTTCCTGGCCCACGGGGAAATCTGCGGCGGCGGTCTGCCCCGCGCAGCCCAGTCTACCGAGCAGCGGTCGGCCTTTCTTCTGGGCCGTACCCGCCTTGTTCTCACCTTTGACAACACATGGCTGGAGTCCAAGGCCGTGGTACAGAACCTGGCGGTCTGGGGAATGAGCGGCAGCCAGGCCCTCAACCTGTACGAGGGCTGGGTCAAGTTCAAGAGCCGCGGCGGACTGTTCGCCCAGGTGGGCCGCATTGCGCTGTCCTACGACGACGGACGTATCATCGGCCCCAATGACTTTGCCGCCGCCGCCCTCTCGCACGACGCCCTGCGCGTGGGATACGAAGGCCACGGCCACAAGGTACACGGCATCTTCTCCTTCAACCAGAACGGGAACGACGTCTATTATGGCACCTATTATACGGGCGGATCGCAGCTGTACAAGTCCATGCAAACAGTGTGGTATCATTATGACCTGCCCAAGTTTCCCCTGGGCGCCTCCCTGCTGTTTATGAATATGGGCCTGCAGGCCGGCGATCCGGACAAGCCGGACAATCTGCCCCGCGTTGAGTATATGCAGTTCTGGGGCGGTTACCTGAATTTCCATCCCAAGCAGTTCTCCCTGGAGGCTTCCTACTACCGCCAGTCCGGCAAACACGTGGACGACGAAATGCGTGCCCGCCGCGTGATGGCCTGGATGGCCAGCGTGAAGGCCGGTTACAAGCCCAGTGAAAAATGGGGCCTGGAACTGGGGTACGACCACCTGAGCGGCGACGACTTCGTCCCGGTGCCCTACGGCGGCCAGTTAGGTATGATCAGACACGACGTAGATAAAGGTTTCTCCCCGCTGTACGGCTCCCGTACCCAGTTCTACGGTATCCTGGACTTTTTCTATGAGAGCGCCTACATCAACGGCTTCACGCCCGGTCTCCAGAATGCCTTCGTGGGCGTTTCCGGCAATCCCGTGGGGAATTTGAACGGCAAACTTACGTACCATTACCTGGCCGTGGCCACCCACCTCCAGGACCTGTCCATGACGCTGGGTCACAGCATCGAAGTGGAACTGAGCTATCAGTTCACCAAGGACGTTTCCCTGGTGCTGGGCTATACCCATATGTTCGGTACGGAAACCATGGCCCGCCTGAAACAGGAGGGTGGCAGCAGCCAGGCCCGCTGGGGCTGGTTCTCCCTGGTGGTGAATCCTAGACTATTCTCGGTTAAATGGTAAATTTCGTCTCCCCGGACCTGGCGGTCTCCCGGATCAAAAGCGGCTCGCACATCCATCTGGGCAGTGTGGCCAGCGTCCCCCATATCCTCATCCGCGCCCTGCAGAAACGGGCCGATGCCGGTGAGGTGCGGGACCTTCACTTCCACCATTTCCACACGGAAGGTCCGGCCCCCTACAGCGCTCCGGAGTACGCAGGCGTCTTCTTCGAGCAGGGGTTCTTCGTGGGACCCAACGTGCGCGCCAACGTGAATGCCGGGTATGCCGATTACCTCCCAGCCCACCTCTTCGAGACCCAGGCGATGTACCGCTCCGGCGCCCTTCCCTGCGACGTGGCGCTGGTACAGGTTTCCCTGCCCGACGAAAACGGGATGGTCTCCCTGGGCACCTCCGTGGACTGCTCCATCGCCGCTCTGGACGTAGCCAAACTCAAGATAGGCGTGGTGAATCCCCACGTCCCGTTCGCCTACGGGGACCTGGTGCCGCTGGACCGCTTCGACTACCTGGTCTCCGACGACACGCCGCTGTTCACCAAGGCGTATGCGGCCCCGTCTGAAACCGACCGTATCATCGGCCAAAACTGCGCGCAGTTGGTGCCCGACGGCGCCTGCCTGCAGATGGGAATCGGCTCCCTGCCCAACGCCGTGTGCGCTTCCCTCACCGGCCACAAGGATCTGGGCTTGCACACGGAAATGTTTGCCGACGGTGCCCTGGACCTTATTGAGAAGGGTATCATCAACGGTGCCAACAAGGAACTGGACCGGGGGAAAGTGGTGGCGTCGTTCCTCCTGGGCTCCCAGAAAGTGTACGATTTCATCGACCACAACCCGGCCGTGCTGATGCGGGATATCAAGTACGTGAACGACCCTTACGTCATCGGCCGGAATCCCAAAGTGGTGTCCATCAATTCGGCCGTGGAGATAGACCTCACGGGCCAGGTGTGCGCCGATTCCATAGGGGAGCGGATGTTCTCCGGCACCGGCGGTCAGCTGGACTTCGTGCGGGGCGCCAAGCTCTCCGACGGCGGAAAAGCCATCATCGCAATGGCCTCCCGCACCGCCAAAGGCCTTCCCAAGATTGTCCCCGTGCTCCAACCCGGTGCCGGCGTGGTGACCCCCCGGGCCGATGTCCAGTGGGTGGTGACCGAATACGGCGCCGCCAATCTCTATGGCAAGTCCCTGCAGGAACGTGCCCGGCTGCTCATAGGTATCGCCCATCCCGACGACCGCGAAAAATTGGACCGAGCCGCTTTTGAGCGATTCGGTCCGCATTGGAAAATGATGTAAGTCTAGTACTTGTAGTCCAGCGCTTTCACGTGCTGGCTGTCGCTGCCGTACAGCAGTTTGTAAGCCCCCCGTAAAGGAAGCATATCCTCCTCCTCCTCGTTCCACCAGATAAAGGTGTCGGCGTTCAGGGGGAATGTTACTTCCACGGTCTCGCCGGCCGGGATAGTCACGCGCCGGAAACCGCGCAGGGTCTTGTTGGGGCCGGCCGTATCCGAAGGCCGCTGCACGTACAGCTGTACCACTTCCGTGGCGTCCATGCAACCGGCGTTGGTTACGGGAATGATGAGTTCGCCCTTGTGCACCCGGGCCTCTCCGTATTCGAAGCGGGTATAGCTGAGGCCGAAACCGAAGGGGAACAGCGGTTCTCCGCGAAAATAGCGGTAAGTGTGACCTTCCATATTATAATCCTCCACCTCCGGCAGGTCCTCGACGTTCTTGTAGAAAGTGACGGGAAGTTTGCCGCAGGGGGCTGCGTCGCCAAACAGGACGTCGGCAATGGCGGGACCGCCTTCCTGGCCGGGATACCAGGCCTGGAGGATGGCGTTGCAACTCCTGGTTTCGGGCACCAGGCCCATGGCGCTGCCTGAGAAATTCACCAGCACCACCTGCTTGCCGGCGTTGTGCAGCTGCTGCAGCAGTTCCCGCTGTACGGCGGGCAGTTCCAGGCTGGTGCGGTCTCCCAGGTCGAATCCAGGCACCTCCACGGGCATTTCCTCACCTTCCAGGCGCGGCGAGATGCCGCCTGCGAAGATGACCACGTCTACATCGGCGAGCTTCTTCAGCACGTCTTTCTCCGGGCTGTCCACCCAGCCGCAGCCTTTGATGTAAGGGATGCCGGGGATGCGCTCCCGGAGGGCTTCCAGCAGGGTAATGGTTTCGTTGGGCACGCCGTTGTAGTTGCCCCACATCATTTCTTCATCGTCGGCGTTGGGGCCAACCACCGCCAGGCGCAGGTCTGCATTCAAGGGCAGGACACCGCCATTCTGCAGCAGGACCAGGGACTCTGTGGCCATCTTGCGGGACAGGGCCCGGTGCTCGGGGCCTTCCACCAGGGCGGGATCCAGGTTGTCCCAGGGGGACGCGCCGTCCATTTCGCCCAGCAGGTAGCGTTCCTTCAGGACGCGAAGCAGGCTCTTGTCCAGGTCTTTGTCGTCAATCAGGCCGCGGGAGTAGGCTTCCGGCAGGTAGGCATACGTTTCGCCGCACTCCACGTCCACGCCGTTTTTCAGGGCCTGGGAAGCCGCGATGGCTGCATCGGCCGAATAGTCGTGCCGCCCGGGGACGTAGGCGTCGGACAGGGCCCAGCAGTCCGACACCACCAGTCCCTTGTACCCCCATTCGCCCCGCAGGATATCGTTCACCAGATAGTCGTTCATGGCGCAGGGAACGCCCCGGAAGCGGTTGTAGGCCGTCATCACCTCCTGCACGTTCGCCTTGGTCACCAGATCCTTGAATGCCGGCAGATAAGTCTCGCGAAGGTCGCGCTCGGACACTTCGGCGTCATAGCTGTGACGGTTCCATTCCGGACCGGAGTGGACGGCATAGTGCTTCGCGCACGCATGGGCCTTCAGAATCGGGGAATCCGACGGACCCTGCAGGCCGCGGACCACGGCCATGCCCAGCTGGCCGGTCAGATACGGATCCTCGCCGTAGGTCTCCATCCCCCGACCCCAGCGCGGGTCACGGAAGATGTTGATGTTCGGCGTCCAGAAAGTGACGCCCTGATACTGGCCGATATGGCCGGATTCCTTAGCGATGCGGTACTTCACCCGCGCCTCGTCGCTGACGGCCGTGAACACTTCGAAGAGAAGCGGTTCATCAAAGGAGGCGGCCATGCCGATGGGTTGCGGGAACACCGTGGCGGCGCCGTTGCGGGCCACTCCGTGCAGAGCCTCGCTCCACCAGTTGTAGGCCTTGATTCCCAGCGCCTCCACCGGGGCGGACGGATGCATGGACAGGGAGGCCTTCTCCTCCAGGGTCAGACGGGACACAAGATCCTTCGCGCGTTCTTCAGGCGGAAGGGAACGGTCTTTATACGGTTGGGCGGACAGGGAAAGGGTCGCGGCGCAAAGCGCCAGAATCGTGGTCAATCGCTTCATTTCGAAAGAGTTTTCACAAAAATAAGGATTTGGACGGAAAAAACCTTCGGGTTTCCGAACAAATCCTTTCGATTTCGATACCGGCTTCCGGTCAGTCCACCCACTCCGGGTAGGACACCTTCGGAATGAGGGCCCGGATCTGTCTCTGCCGGGAAAGCAGGTAGGACGTGGGCTTCGTGGGATCGTACCGGAGCGGATTCGGCAGGCAGACGGCGACGGCGACGGCCCGGGTGCGGTCCAGGTCGGCGGCATGGCAGCCGTAATACTCCCGGGCGGCGGACTCGACGCCGTACAGGCCCATGCCCGTCTCCGCCACATTCAGATACACTTCCATGATGCGCCGCTTGCCCCAGATCTTTTCGATGAGAAAGGTCCAGTACCATTCGAAGCCCTTCCGGACCCAGGTATGCGTACCCCAGGTGAACACGTTCTTCGCCGTCTGCTGGGAAATGGTGCTGCAGCCGCGGATCCGTCTTCCCTTCTCGGAATGGGCCTTCCACATCCGCCTCATCTCCTCCCAGTCAAAACCGCCGTGCTCACCGAACCGATTGTCCTCGCTGGCGATGACAGCCTTGACCATCTCCGGGGAAATCTCCTCCAGCGGCTTCCAGCGCTGCCGGGTGCGGAAGTCATCCACCTTGGCGAACTGGACGGACCGCAGGATCATCAGCGGCGTCACCCGCACGGGCACCCACTTGAGGAGCGTCACCCACACGAGACTCGCCACGACGAACCAGAACGGAATCCGGACCAGAATCCAATACCAGAAGCTTCTTCTTTTCCTATTCATCCGGGTCGGTTTTCCAGCAAAAATCTTGCCGGGCGCAGATCCCGGGATCCGCGGTTTGATTTTTGCAGATTTCTCCGTACTTTTGTTCTACTTATGGCAGACATGAAATCCCTGGCCAAGGATACGGCCATCTACGGACTCAGCAGCATCATCGGAAGGTTCCTGAACTACCTGCTCGTCCCGCTTTACACATACAAGATCGCGGCGTCCAGCGGCGGATACGGTGTCATCACGAACCTCTACGCCTACACCGCCCTTTTGCTGGTCATCCTGACTTACGGAATGGAGACGACTTTCTTCCGGTTCGCGAACAAAGAGGGCGAGGATCCGAAACTGGTCTACTCCTCAATCCTCCGGATGGTCGGCTTCACTTCGCTCCTGTTCATCGGCCTGGTGCTCGCCTTCATCGGCCCCGTTTCCACGGCGCTGGGCTATCCGGAACATCCCTCCTATGTCTGGTCGCTGGCCGTCGTGGTGGCCCTGGACGCTTTCCAGGCCATCCTGTTCGCCTACTTGCGATACCAGAAGCGGCCCATCAAGTTCGCGACGCTGAAGCTCCTGTTCATCGGCCTGAACATCGCCCTGAACCTGGTCTATTTCGTCCTGCTTCCCAAACTGTACGATGGGAATCCGGGCGTGTGGGGAAAACTCTACAATCCCGAGGTCGGTGTCGGTTACGTATTCTACATCAACCTGTTCTGCACCGGGCTCGTCACCTTCTTCTTCGCGAAGGAGCTGCGCGGCATCGGCTATGGCTTCGACTGGAAGCTGTGCAGGAAGATGCTCTCTTACAGCTGGCCCATCCTGGTGCTCGGCATCGCCGGCATCCTGAACCAGACGGCTGACAAGATCCTCTTCCCGAAGGTCTATCCCGGAGCGGACGCCAACGTCCAGCTGGGCATCTACGGGGCCGTCGTGAAGATCGCCATGATCATGGCGCTGATCACCCAGGCGTTCCGCTATGCCTACGAGCCGTTCGTGTTCGGCAATTCCCGGGAGGAGGACAACAAGGAGACCTACGCGAAGGGCATGAAATACTTCGTCATCTTCACGCTGCTTGCCTTCCTCTGCGTGATGGCCTATATCAACGTGCTGCGCTACATCATCAAGAGCGACTACTGGGACGGCCTGAAGGTCGTGCCCATCGTGATGGCGGCGGAGATGATGATGGGCATCTACTTCAACCTGTCCTTCTGGTACAAGCTGACCGACAAGACCATCTGGGGGGCCGTCTTCTCCGGCATCGGCTGCGCCGTCCTCATCGCCATCAACGTCTTCCTGGTCCCGAAATACGGCTACATGGCCTGCGCCTGGGGCGGTTTCGCCGGCTACGGAACGGCCATGCTGCTGTCCTATTTCGTGGGGCAGAAATACTACCCCATCAACTATCCGATGAAGGAAATGCTGCTATACACGCTGCTGGCCGCGGTTCTCTTCGTCGGCATCCTCTGGGCCAACGCGCACCTCGGCTTCTGGCCGGCGCTGGTCGTGAACACCGTGCTGGTCGGCATCTTCCTCGTCTATATCGTCAAGAAAGACCTGCCGCTTTCGGAAATCCCGGTCATCGGAAAGTATTTCAAAAAATAGCTATTTCTTCCGGGAGTCCATGTGCACCGGCGACCAGGCGACCTCGCCGTCGGCGTCGCAGTGCACGCGGACCAGGTAGTCGCCCGGTTCCGGGTTGTTCTTTTCGCACATCGTGTCCAGGGTGAGATAATGGACGCCGTTGTAGTTACGCTCGTCCCAGGTGTGCACGTGGCCGCAGAAGGCGCAGGTGACATTCCATTTCTCGAACTGGTCCAGCAGGAAGAAAGTCTCCTCGCGGGTGAAGGTCGATGCGAACTCGAAGAACTGCGGACGGAAGATGTTCGTATGCGAGAACACGAAGGTGTTGCGGTACATGGAGGTCCCGTCGTCATATTTTCCGTCCAGGATCCCCTGGTTGATCAGGTCGATCTGCGTTTTCCCGAGGGTGCCGCTGGCGGAATCCAGGAAGATGAGGTGGTCGAAGGCGATGTCGTCGCCCAGGTCCACGATGACATCGATCTCATAGAAAGACGAATGGAAGATGTTGGACCAGAGGGCCCATCCGTTCCGCGTGATGTCGTGGTTCCCCACCACCGGGAAGAAGGGATAGACAATGTCGTCGTACAGAAACGTGACAGGATTGGGATCCGGATTGTCGTTGTTCACATACTCGTAGGTGTCCACTTTGCGGTAATGCTTCTCCACATACCGCAGCTTGGCTTCATTCAGGAGGGAATCCAGGGTGACATAGTACTCCGCCTTGGTGTCCGCAATGTCTCCCAGGTGCGCATAGAACAAGTCGTCGTCTTTCAGGCCGATGGCCAGCATCTCGTCCATGCGGGAGGGATCCGTCGTCACATGGCTGTCGGCCCCCACCAGGAAGGTATAGTCCCCTTTCGCCACGAGCCAGACTTTGTCTTCGTAATGGTTCCGATAAAACAGGTCGGACATCGCCACGCGGTCCTCCACCGCCGTGCCGGCGACCAGGATGCCGATGGGGCTGACTTTGTTGCAGGAGACCGCAAGAAAGGCGGCCAGAATGATAGGAAAGGCGATCTTTTTCATCTTACAGGACATAATGGAGGCCGGCTTTGAGGGAGGTTTCATAACGCGTGGCGAGCTGGCTGATGCTTCCGGCGGGCCGGACGTCGAATTCGCCGAACAGCTTCATCTGCGGATTGAGCGTGGCATGGAACCGGACGCCCCAGTTGATGTTCCAGTTCTCATAGTAGAAGTGGTCGTAGTTGCGGAAGAACAGGCCCAGGTTCCAGGGATTGGAACGGGGGCGGATGTTGACCCCGATCCCGAAGGTCATCACCAGCGGCTCCGTATAGGAGGCGTCGGTATGCTCCAGGTATTTGTTCCGCACGCCCATCTTATGGTAGCTGACCAGGCTCTCGCCGAGACGGAGGTCCACATAGTTTGTTTCCCAATAAGCGGAAAGGTTGATGATCGGTTCGTTCACATTCCACCGGTCGTAACGGTTGAAGAGCAGACGGCCGTCGAAATAGAGGTTGGTCTTCCCGACCGGAAGCCGGTATGTGCCCATGACATCCACCGAGTAGAGCTGCTTGAAAAACTGCACCTGCTCCCCCGCGGACACGCTCCAGCGGTCGGTCAGATGCCGCGTATAGGTCCCGGCTTCGCCGATGAACCAGCCCGTTACGACATTGAACCCGCCCAGCATGTATCCGTCGGACACGTTCCGATGTTCGCCGTCAAACTTTCGTTCTCCGCTGTAAGGCTGCGCGAAAGCGCCCGTCGAGAGCAGCAGGCCCAGAAGAAACCATTCTTTGATTTTCATCCTTTGAATCGTTTTGAACAGGTAAAATTAAAAAGAATTCCGTATCTTTGAAAGATAAACTGATAACCATTTTCTATGAAAAAAATCATTGAATGCGTTCCCAATTACAGCGAGGGGCGCGACCGCGGGGTCATCGACGCCATCGTGGCGGCCATCGCCGCGGTGGACGGCGTGAAAGTGCTGGATGTGGATCCGGGCGAAGCGACGAACCGGACGGTCGTGACCTTCGTGGGCGAACCTGAGCCGGTCCTTGAAGCGGCCTTCAAGGGCGCTGAGAAGGCCAAGGAATTGATTGACATGCGCTTCCATCACGGAGCGCACCCGCGCAGCGGCGCCACCGACGTGCTGCCGCTCATTCCGGTTTCCGGCATCACGCTGGAAGAATGCGCCGTGCTGGCCCGGGGGCTTGCGGAGCGCCTGTACAAGGAACTGGGCATCCCCTGCTACTGCTACGAGGCCGCGGCCTTCACGCCGGAGCGGCGGAACCTGGCCGTCTGCCGGGCGGGCGAATACGAAGCCCTGCCCGAAAAAATGGCCGATCCGGCCCGCAAGCCGGACTTCGGCGGCGCTTACGACGAAACCGCCGCCCACACCGGCGCCACCAACGTCGGCGCCCGCAACTTCCTCATCGCCGTGAATTACAATCTCAATACGACCTCCACCCGTCGGGCGATGGCCGTCGCCTTCGACGTACGTGAAAAGGGCCGCAAAGCCCGCGAGGGAGGCTCCCTCACCGGCAAGCTGTTGAAAGACGAAAACGGAAACCAGATCTGGATTCCCGGCACGCTGAAGGGCTGCAAGGCCATCGGCTGGTACATCGACGAATACGGCATCGCGCAGGTGTCCATGAACATCACCGACATCAACGCCGTCCCTCTGCATGTCGCCTACGAGGAAGTCTGCCGCGCCGCGGCCACCCGCGGGCTCAAGGTCACCGGCGTGGAAATCGTGGGACTCGTTCCCAAGCGCGTCCTCATCGACGCCGGCAAGTTTTATCTGGAAAAGCAGCAGCGGTCGATGGGCATTTCCGAGGAGGAAATCATCAAGATCGCCGTCAAGTCCATGTCGCTGGACGACCTCAAGCCCTTCAACCCGAAGGAGAAGGTCATTGAATACCTGATGGAGGACGAAGCGGAACTGGCCGTCCGTGAAAAACTTGTGCGGATGACTGTCAAAGGCTTCGCCGCCGAGACGGCATCCGAGTCCCCCGCCCCGGGAGGCGGATCCATATCGGCCTATATGGGCGCGCTCGGCGCCGCGCTCGCGACGATGGTCGCCAACCTCTCCGCCCACAAACGCGGCTGGGACGACCGCTGGAAGGAATTCTCCGACGTCGCCGAAAAAGGCCAGGCCCTGATGGCCGAACTCCTCGCCCTGGTCGATGAAGACACCGCCGCCTTCAACCGCATCATGGACTGCTTCTCCATGCCGAAGGGCACTCCGGACGAGAAGGCCGCCCGCGCCGCTGCGCTGGAAGAGGCCACGCTGTATGCCGCTTCCGTACCGCTCCGCACGATGGAAGCCGCCCTAAAGGCCCTGCCGCTGGCACTGGAGATGGCGCAAAAGGGCAACCCGGCCTCGGCCTCCGATGCGGGTGTCGCGGCCCTTGCCGCCGTCGCCGGCATCCGCGGCGCCGCCCTCAACGTCCGCATCAACACCGCCGGCCTCACGGACAAAGCTCCCGCCGAACCGCTCCTTCAGCGCGCCGACGCCATCGTCGCCGAAGCCCTCGCCCTGCAGGAGCAGGTGCTGGATGCGGTGAATCAGCATATTGACAACTAGATTTCTCCACTCGCTTCGCTCGGTCGAAATGACAAGGGGCCCCTTTTTGTCATTTCGAGCGAAGTCGAGAAATCTGATACCACATAATGACTATGAACAAGTTTCAAGAAGAAATCCTCGCGGGCATCCCGGCGGAACTGCCGGAGGTGAAGCCATATGACCCCGAAATCAACCACGCGCCCAAACGGAAGGACATCCTGACGCCGGAGGAGAAGGTGCTGGCGCTGAAGAATGCGCTGCGCTACTTCCCGGAGCGGCACCACGCCGTGCTGGCGAAGGAGTTCGCCGAGGAACTGCACAAGTACGGACGCATCTATATGTACCGTTTCCGCCCGTCCTATGAGATGTATGCGCGGCCTATCGACGAGTATCCCGCGAAGTCGCGCCAGGCGGCGGCCATCATGGCGATGATCCAGAACAACCTGGATCCGCGTGTGGCCCAGCATCCGCACGAGCTCATCATCTACGGCGGCAACGGCGCCATTTTCCAGAACTGGGCGCAGTACCGCCTCGTAATGCAGTACCTCGCCACGATGACGGACGAGCAGACGCTCGTGATGTACTCCGGCCATCCTCTGGGACTCTTTCCCAGCCACAAGGATGCTCCGCGGGTGATCGTCACCAACGGCATGGTCATCCCGAACTATTCGAAGCCGGACCACTGGGAGAAGTTCAACGCCCTGGGTGTGAGCCAGTACGGTCAGATGACGGCCGGCTCCTACATGTACATCGGCCCCCAGGGCATCGTGCACGGGACGACGATCACGGTCATGAACGCAGCGCGGAAGCAGTTGAAGGCCAAAGGCCTGAACGGTGACGACCGCGGCGGACTGCTGTTCGTGACGGCGGGGCTCGGCGGGATGTCAGGCGCCCAGCCGAAGGCGGGCAACATCGCCGGTGTGGTGAGCGTCACGGCCGAAATCAACCCCAAGGCCGCAGAAAAGCGCTACGCGCAGGGCTGGGTCGATGAACTCCACACGGACCTCGACGAACTTATTCCCCGCATCCGCAAGGCGGTGGCCGCGAAGGAGGTCGTCTCCCTCGCCTATGTGGGCAATATCGTGGACCTGTGGGAACGCCTGGCTGACGAAGGCGTGCATGTGGACCTGGGTTCCGACCAGACCTCCCTTCACAACCCCTGGGCGGGCGGCTACTATCCCGTCGGATACAGCCTCGAAGAGTCAAAAAAGATGATGGCCGACGAGCCGGAGCGGTTCAAGGAAGCCGTGAAAGCCTCGCTGCGCCGCCACGTCGCCGCCGTCAACCGCCTCGCTGACCAGGGGATGTACTTCTTCGACTACGGCAACGCCTTCCTGCTGGAAAGCTCCCGCGCCGGGGCCGATGTCCTCAAGGCCGATGGTTCCTTCCGGTATCCGTCCTACGTGCAGGATATCATGGGCCCGCTCTATTTCGACTACGGGTTCGGTCCCTTCCGCTGGGTATGCATGAGTGAAAAACCGGAGGACCTCGCGAAGTCCGACGCTCTCGCGGTGAAGGTGCTCGGCGAAATCGCCGCCACCGCCCCCGAGGAGATCGCCGGCCAGATGCGCGACAACATCCACTGGATTGAAGAGGCCGGCCGGAATCACCTCGTCGTGGGCTCCCAGGCCCGCATCCTCTATGCTGACTGCGAAGGTCGCACCAAGATCGCCCTCGCCTTCAACGAGGCCATCCGCAAGGGCGAAATCACCGCGCCCATCGTCCTGGGCCGCGACCATCACGACGTATCGGGAACGGATTCCCCGTTCCGTGAAACCTCCAATATTTACGACGGTTCCCAGTTCACCGCCGACATGGCCGTCCAGAATGTCATCGGCGACGGCTTCCGCGGCGCCACGTGGGTGTCCATCCACAACGGCGGCGGCGTGGGCTGGGGCGAAGTCATCAACGGCGGCTTCGGCATGGTTATCGACGGTTCCGAAGACAGCGCCCGCCACATCCGCGAAATGCTGTTCTGGGACGTGAACAACGGCATCGCCCGCCGCAGCTGGGCCCGGAACGAAGGCGCCCGCTTCGCCATCGAACGCGAAATGGCCCGTACGCCCGAACTGAAGGTAACCCTCCCGAACTTCGCCGACGAAACTCTCATCCGTAAAACCTTGAACGAGCTATGATCCATACCATCTCCACCGGACGCATCACCCTTGAGCGCCTGAAAGAAATCATCGACAATCACGCCACCCTCGTCCTCTCGGAAGAGGCGAAGATGGCCATCCTCAAATGCCGCCGCTACCTCGACGAAAAGATGAAGGACCCGGAAAAGCCCATGTACGGCATCACGACGGGCTTCGGATCCCTCTATAACGTCACCATCCCGGCCGACGAGCTCTCCCAGCTCCAGCACAACCTGGTGATGTCCCATGCCTGCGGCGCCGGAGAGACGGTCCGGCCGCAGATCGTGAAGCTGATGCTCTTCCTCAAGGCCCAGAGCCTGTCCTACGGCCACTCCGGCGCACAGCTCATCACCGTCCAGCGGCTCATCGACATGTTCAACGAGGACATCCTTCCGGTCGTGTACCAGCAGGGTTCCCTCGGCGCTTCCGGCGACCTCGCCCCGCTCGCCCACCTGAGCCTTCCGCTCATCGGCATGGGCGAAGTCCTGTATCAGGGGAAGGTCCGTCCCGCTGCGGAAGTATGGGCCGAGAAGGGCTGGGAGCCCATCACGCTCCAGTCCAAGGAAGGTCTGGCGCTGCTGAACGGCACCCAGTTCATGAGCGCCCACGCGGTCTGGTCCCTCCTCAAGAGCATGCGGCTCTCCGCCTGGGCCGACCGCATCGCCGCGATGTCCCTCGACGCCTATGACGGCCGCATCGAACCGTTCCTGCCGCTGACGCATCTCATCCGTCCGCACACCGGCCAGATCGAGACCGGCAAACGGTTCATGTCCACCCTGGAAGGCAGCGAACTCATCCGCCGCCCCAAGGAGCACGTCCAGGACCCGTACAGCTTCCGCTGCATCCCGCAGGTCCACGGCGCCGTCAAGGACAACATCAACTACGTCAAGTCGGTGATCGAGAACGAGATCAATTCCGCCACGGACAACCCGAACATCTTCCCGGACGAGGACATGGTCATCTCCGCCGGCAACTTCCACGGCGAGCCCATCGCCATTCCGATGGACGCCCTCGCCATCGCGATGTCGGAACTGGCGAGCATCTCGGAAAGACGCACCTACCAGCTCATCCACGGTCTCCGCGGCCTCCCGAAGTACCTGGTGGCCAACCCCGGCCTGAACAGCGGCTTCATGATTCCGCAGTACACGGCCGCGAACATCGTGAGCCAGAACAAGGGCCTCTGCTGGCCCGCCTCCTGCGACTCCATCCCCTCCTCGCAGGGGCAGGAGGACCATGTGAGCATGGGCTCGAACTCCGCCACCAAACTCGTCCGCGTCGTGGACAACGTGGAAACCGTCCTCGCCATCGAACTCTTCAACGCCGCCCAGGCCCTCGAGTTCCGCCGCCCGGCCAAGACCTCCCCCATCCTCGAGCGCATCTTCGCCGACTACCGCCAGCTCGTCCCCTTCATCGACAACGACACCTACATGCACCCCCTCATCGAAAAATCCATCCAGTTCATCCACCAGGAGCAATACTTATGATTATCAAAAACATAGGAGAACTCGTGGGCATCGTGCCGGAGGGCGTGGTGCGGAAGCGGGGCGCGGAGATGGCGGAGACGGGCGCGCTGAAGGACGCCTGGCTCGCCATCGAGGACGGCAAGATCGCCGGCTTCGGCAAGATGGCCGATTGGGTTGGTGAGCCTGTCGAACCAACCGTCATCGACGCGGAAGGCGGCATGGTCCTGCCTACCTTCTGCGACAGTCATACGCACATCGTGTACGCCGGCAGCCGCGACGGAGAGTTCCTGGACAAGATCAACGGGCTCTCCTACGAGGAGATTGCCGCCCGCGGCGGCGGCATCCTCAACTCCGCCGACCTGCTGCACGAAACCTCCGAGGACGAACTCTACCGCCAGTCGATGGAGCGCGTCCGCGAGATGATGGCCAAGGGCACCGGCGCCATCGAAATCAAGAGCGGCTACGGCCTGAATCCGGCGGACGAGCTCAAGATGCTGCGGGTGATCCGGCGCATCAAGGAAACCGTCCCCGCCCTGGTGAAATCGACCTTTCTCGGTGCCCATGCCGTCGGCCGCGGCTATACCCATGAGGGGTATGTACAGGCGGTCATCGACATGATGCCTCAGGCGGCGGAACTCGCTGATTTCGTGGATGTTTTCTGTGATGAGGGTTTCTTTGCGGTCGATGACACCGACCGCATCCTGACCGCCGGCGCGGCCTGCGGCCTACGCCCGAAGATCCATGCCAACGAGCTCGCCGTCAGCGGCGGCGTCCAGGTGGGCGTGAAGCACAACGCCCTCTCGGTGGATCATCTGGAACGGACGACGGACGCGGAAATCGACGCATTGCGTGGCTCCGAGACCATGCCCACGATGCTGCCCGGCTCCTCCTTCTTCCTGGGCATCCCCTACGGCCGCGCGAAGGCATTCATCGACGCAGGCCTCGGCATCGCCCTGGCATCGGACTACAATCCTGGCTCCTCCCCCTCCGGCGACATGCGCTTCATCATGGCCCTCGCCTGCATCCGCATGCGCCTCACCCCTGTCCAAGCCCTCAACGCCCTCACCCTCAACGCCGCCTATGCGATGGGTGTCAATGACTTAACAGGCTCCATCACCCCCGGCAAACGCGCAGACCTCATCCTCACCACCCCTGGCTGGACATTGACCAAACTCCCCTACACCTACCAGACTCCCTTCATCCGGCAGGTCTTCCTGAACGGACGTCCCCTTTAAACGCCCGCACCGGTCCAAACGATGGACCGGTACGAGCAAAAATCGCCCAAAATGCTCGCACAGGTCCATGAATTGGACCCATGCGAGCACTAGCCACTTTTCCTCACACACTATCCAACATGCTGGCGGCTTCTTCGTATGATAAACCGGTCACGCGGGCGATTTGGTGGACATTGGCGCTGAAGCGGAAACGGAGTTGACGAAGACACTCCGTCTTTTCCGACGGCGCCAAATCCGCAAAACGCTGTTTCCGGAACAGGCTCCGGACCAAGTCCTGCAACGCCGCCAGAACAACCTGGTCGCCAAACGCAGGAGTGTTATCTTCCGATGCTTCAATCCGTTTCTTCGCCTTGGACGAATTCACCAAGAACCAGTTCATCCGTTTCGGGGTGCGGTAGAGCGATTCCACGAACTGGACATCGACATACGACTCAGGAAGGATATACCCCTCCTCCCCGACCCGCCATTCGGAGGGCAAATCCACGTCACGGCTATGAAACAACCGGTTTCGGGCCCGTTTGGACAAATCCCCCAAGCGCGTCCCGGAGCGCTTGGACGCACTGAAGAAAATAGGGCCCGTTCCCCATTGATACTGTGTAGGTTGCAGACAGATATTGGCAGCCACACAATTCATTTGAGTATATGCGACCGCTTTCTCCAATCCCTCATTCAAAGAAGAGACTTCCTCTATCTTGACGCCATTGCGCCGAAGGAATTCAAAGGAGCCGTATTTATTGTGTAAATACTTGGAATAACGCCCCTTAAGGCCGTCGATAAAGGCCCTGACATCCTTCCATTTTCCATATAGGACAAAATGGACATGATTGGACATCAGAACAAAAGCCAGAACGGTAACTTTGGAGGCCAATGCCTGAATGGCAACGAAATTCATCCCCGCAACGAAATCACTTTCATCTCTAAACCAAAGCCCTTCTTCCAGATGTTCGGTCGTGACCAGATAATATTTCCTCATACGCCACAAATCTTTCTTCTCAAAAATAGCGTTTTTCCGGATGATCGCCAAAGAAAAAAAAGCCCCAAGTGCTCGTACAGGTCCAAACGATGGACCCATAAGCGCAAAAACGGCCAAAAATGCTCGCACCGGTCCGAGAAATGGACCGGTGCGCGCAGTAAAGGATCAATTCCGGGAGTTCTCCAAGTGCCTACCGCGCAATCGAATGCTCGCGGAGGTAGGTGTCGAAGGCGTCGCGGTAGGCGTCGGAGACGTGGAGGAGGCGGTCGCCGACTTTGACGTCGCCGGTGCCGCTGACGGAGGAGACTTTGTCCAGGGCGACGATGAAGGAGCGGTGGATGCGCATGAAGCCCGCGGGAAGCATTTCTTCCATGCCTTTCATGGTCACGTGCGTGACGAGCGGCTGTTTCTGCGAGGCGAGGTACACCATCACGTAATCCTTCATGCCCTCGACGAACAGGATATCGTCATATTCCACTTTCCGGAGGGCGCCGTCGACTTTGAAGAAGGTCGATGTCTTGGTCTCGACGGCCGGAGCCGCAGCCGTGGGGGCCGCCGATGCCGCCTCCTTCAGCGTGAACCACTCCCGCGCCTTCTCGGCCGCTTCCAGGAACTTCTGATAGCGGATCGGCTTGAGGAGAAAGTCCAGCGCGGAGACCTCGTAACTCTCGAACGCATACTGCTTGAAGGCGGTCGTGAAGATGATGCGGGTGCCTTCCGGAATCATCCGGGACAGTTCCATGCCGCTCAGGTCGGGCATCTGGATGTCCAGGAACACGAGCTGCGGGGCCTGCGTGCGGATTTCCGACAAGGCCAGAACCGGGTCCGTGAAGGATCCGGCCAGTTCCAGGAACGGCGTCCGCTCGATGAAGTTTTCCAGCATCTTGACGGCGAGGGGCTCGTCGTCCACGACGAAGCAGCGGAGGGAGGTCATAGCGCTTTGAGGGTAACTTTCACGTGATAGGTATCGCCGGTGGCGTTCTGCTCATAGGTGTATCGACCCGGATACAGCAGTTCCAGCCGCCGCTTCATGTTTTCCAGGCCGATGCCGGAGCCAATCCGGTCGGTCCCCTGCTTCTCGAACAGAGAGTTGTCGCAGGTGAAGACGAGGTCGTCCCCCTCCATCTGCATCGACACCTTCACAAAGGAAGGATGGCGGGCGTTGACCCCGTGCTTGAAGGCGTTCTCCACCAGGGAGATGAACAGGAGCGGCGCTACCTCCACCGGACGGGACGGGGTCTCCAGATCCTTCTCGACCTTCGTCATCTCATTGCACCGGAGCGCCATCAGGTCGATGTAATTGTCCATGAACTCGATCTCCGACGCCAGCGGCACCTTTTCCGCCTCGCTGTCGTACAGCGCATAACGCAGCAGGTCGCTGAGCTGGCCGATGCTCTCCTGCGCCTTGTCGGGATCGATCTGCGTCAGGGACGAGATGTTGTTCAGCGTATTGAACAGGAAGTGCGGGTTCAGCTGATGCTTGAGCCAGGTCAATTCCGCCTCGGCCGTCTTGCGGCGCTCTTCCTCGAACTGCATCTCCCGCTCGTTCGTCCGCATCACATGGCGGAGTCCTACGGCAAGAAAAATCATGAGGACCTGGGAGAATAGGCTGGCGATGACCTGCCCCACGAAGAAAGACCATATGTTCCGCCTGCCGATCTGCTTGACCACTTCCTCCGGGACCGCCATCACGCCATGAGGGATGAAGGCATACACGTGATAGACGACCAGCAGCAGGATATTGCAGACATAGAACCACTTGACCTTATCCTTCCCCCCGTACAGAAACTTCGGGACGAAAAAGTAATAGTTCAGTCCATACAGGACGAACAGCGGCAGGATCATCCGGGCGCTGTGACGGAACACGAACAGCGCCTGCTGCATATGTCCGGTCGTCGTCCATGTGACCAGGGCAGGAACGAGAAAAACACCGACCCAGACGACGATCTGGGTGGTGTTCAGGATGAGGTTTCTTCGTTTCAGGTTTCGCATAATGCAAATATAGTAAAATTATTGCATCATGATCGAACCCATGCTTTCGGCGGTGGTGGTGTTGTTCAGCTGGTCTTCGTTCTGGATGGTGCGGCTGGCGCGCTTGGCGGAGTAGTTGCCCTGCTTGCCGAAGGTCCAGCTGACCTGGAAGGTGATCTGGCGCATCGGAATCGTCGTGCTCATGTCGGAGACGAAGCCGTTGCCGACGGTGTGGGAGGACATGGACATCTCGAAGCCTTTGGCGAGCGGGAGCATGCCGTTGACGGAGAAGCTCAGACGGTCGTTCAGGAAGGACTTGGTGAGGCCGAGCATGGCCATCGACATACCGGTCGTACGGCCCTGGAGGGTCACCTGGCTGCCCATCATGATGGCGTTGGCGCTCAGGCGGATGTCCCAGGGAAGGGTCTGCTGGCCGCCCAGCATCAGGTTGTAGGCCCATCCGCTGTTGCTCTGGCCGAGCTGCGCGCTGGCGATGTCGCTGTAGCTCACGCCGCCGTTGATCATGATGCGGGTCTTGTTGGTGGGATTCAGCATCATGTAGGCGTTCAGGCCCGTGCTCTGGCTCGTGACGATGTTGCCGTAGGTCGTGTTCAGGAGGTTGTTCTCGTCAAAGAAGCTGTAGGCGGAGATGCCGTTGCCGGTGTAGCTGTAGCGCAGGGTGGCGTTCACCATCACCTTCGGGGTATAGGCGCTGTACACGAGGGAGATGTTGTGGCCGCGTTCGACTTCCAGTTCGGTGTTGCCATAGGTGAGGGCGGTCGGATCGGTGGTGTCCACGTACGGGTTCAGGTAGGAGATACCCGGGCGGGAGATGCGCATGTTGTAGCTGATGCCGATGTTCTGGGTCATCGACGGGCTCCACTGGATGCTGGCGGTCGGGACGAGGCTGCCGTAGTCGGTGCTGAAAGCGTTCGTCTGGGCCGTGGAATTGTAGGTCTGCCAGGTGTGCTCGTAGCGGACGCCGCCCTTCACGCCGACGGTGCCGAAGTTGCCGGTGAGTTCGGCGTAGGCCGCGCCGATGCGGTTGTAGAAGTCATAATCCAGGCTGCTCAGGGGGTTGATGACGAACTTGGAGCCGTCCCAGAGGTAGTCCTGCTGGCTGGAGGAGTTGTGGCGGTCGATATACTTGGCGCCGGTGGAGAGGCTGTAGTACAGGCCCATCGGGGTGGTGAAGTCGGCCTGGACGGTGTGGTCGGTGGAGCCGGTACGGCCGTCGGACTTGCGGTCGGTGAGGTCGAAGCCGGGAATGCTCGCCGCGTTGAAGGTATTCAAGGTGTTGTTCACGGACGGAGCACCGTTGTACTGGTAAGACAGGGTGAAGGTGCGGCCGGGGAAATCGGCCCAGGTGTGCTGGTAGTCGGCCCCCACGGAGATGCTGTTGCGGGTCATCAGGGACTCGGTCGTACCGGTGTAGGTGAAGGCGTCGGTGCCGGGGGCGAACAGCATCGTGTTCGTGGTGCCGGCGGTGTTGTTGGTGCCGAAGTGCATCAGGCCCACGGTGGCGGACACGAGGTTCTGGGGATCGATCTCATAGGAGGCGCTGATGTTGCCCATCAGCATCGGCATGGACATCGTGGACTTGGTGTGGGTGGAGGTGGAGAAGCCGTTGTCCTGCTTGCGGGTCATGTCCATCACGGTGCCCTTGCTCCCCTGCTGCATACCGTTGAAGTTGGCGGTCAGGGCGAACTTGCCCTGCTGCATGCTGCCGAACAGGCCGCCGCCGTAACCGCGGGTGGAAGCCTGGGCACGGAGGGTGCCGTACATGCCGTCTGCCGCGCTCTGGCCGCCGGTGACGGCCTTGTTGGTGGTGATGTTCAGCACACCGCCCACACCCTCGGCGTCATAGCGGACGCCCGGATTGGTGACGACCTCGACGTTCTTGACGGAGCTCGCGGGCATCATCTTGAAGATCTGCGAGGCGTTCTGGGACATCATCTGGTTGGGCTTGCCGTCCACATAGACCACGAAGGAGGAGGAGCCGTTGACGGAGATGTTGTCCTGGCCGTCGACGGAGACCATCGGCACCTTGCGGAGCATGTCCAGCACGGTGGAGGTCTTGGAGTCCACGTCGTCCTCCACGTTATAGGTGATCTTGTCCACTTCCATCTTCACGAGCGGACGCATCGCAGTGACAGTGCCGGCCTTGAGGACCTCGGCGGCGTCCTCGACGAGGATCTCGCCCAGGTCGATGACCTCTTCCCCGTTGATCTTGAAATAACGGCGGGCCTGCTTCCGGCCCATGTTGTCGAAGAGGAGGTAATAGTTGCCCTTGATGTCGAAGGTATGGGAGAACGTACCGTCCTCCGCGGTAGTGGTGAAGGCGACGGCCTTGGAGTCGTCACCGACCTTGAAGAACTGGAGGATGGCCGCCGGCTCCGGCTGACGGGTCAGGGAGTCGAGGACGATGCCTTTGACAGTGCGGATTTCCTGGGCGTTCGCGGCGAGGCCAGCGAACAGGGCGACGAGGAGGATGAAGATTCTTTTCATGATATTGCGATACTTTTGTTTTCGAATTCCGAGAGCAAAAGTACCGCAATATGCAAGAGGCTGACGCCGGTTTTAGACGAACAGCCCGTTTCCTTCGACGAATCCCCTACAGGCGGGCCTTGATGGCTTTGGTGGCCTCCTCATAGCCGGGCTTTTCGAGGAGGGCGAACATGTTCTTCTTGTAGGCCTCCACGCCGGGCTGGTTGAACGGATTCACCCCGAGCGTGTACGCGCTCACGCCGCACGCGAATTCGAAGAAATAGAACAGGGAGCCCAGGTTGAAGGCATCGACCTTCTCCACGGACACCTGGAGCTGGGGCACGCCGCCGTCCTGGTGGGCGATGACGGTGCCGAGTTCGGCCATGTGGTTGCAATGCTCCACGTTCTTGCCGGCGAGGTAGTTCAGCTGGTCCAGGTTCTGGGGGTCGGAGCCGATGACCACGCTGCGGGTGGCCTTCTCCACGTGGACGACGGTCTCGAACATCACGCGGTCGCCTTCCTGGATGAACTGGCCCATGGAGTGCAGGTCCGCCGTATTGTTGACGGAGGCGGGGAAGATGCCCACGCCGTCCTTGCCCTCGGACTCGCCGTAGAGCTGCTTCCACCATTCGGCAAGGTAGGTGAACTTCGGGTTGTAGTTGACAAGGATCTCCACCTTCTTGCCATACTCCTTGTAGAGGAGATTCCGCATCGCGGCGTACACGACGGCGGGATTCTCCGCGGACTTCACGGCAAGGGCCTTCTCGGCCTCGAGGGCGCCGGCGAGGATGGCACGCATGTCGAATCCGGCCACCACGATGGGCAGGATGCCCACGGGGGTGAGGACGGAGAAGCGGCCGCCCACGTTGTCCGGGACGACGAAGGTCTTGTAGCCTTCCTGGGTGGACAGGGTCTTGAGGGCGCCCTTCTTGGCGTCGGTGATGGCGACGATGCGCTCGGCCGCCTCCTTCTTGCCATAGGTATCCTCCAGGTACTGCTTCACGATGCGGAAGGCGACGGCGGGCTCGGTGGTGGTGCCGGACTTGGAAATGACGATGCAGGCGACATTGCGCTCAGCGGCCAGGTCCATCAGTTCGGCCAGGTATTCCTCGGACAGGTTGTTGCCGGCGAAGACCACCTCGGCGGCGTCCTTCTTCGAGAGCTGCTTCGCGAAGTTGTGGCTGAGGGCCTCGATCGCGCACTTGGCGCCGAGGTAGGAACCGCCGATGCCGATGGCGATCACCAGGTCCACCCCCTTGGCCTTCCAGTCATCACGGATCACCTCGCAATCCGCAATCAGGCTTTCCGGGGTTTCGGACGGCAAGTGCTTCCACCCCAGGAAGTCATTGCCCGCGCCGTTTCCGGCGACAAGCACATCGAAAGCATCCAGGGCCTTGCCCACATACGCATCATACTTGGCTCCATCCACGAAGCCGCAGCAACCTTTTACGTCAACTTTTACCATGATATTATTCAAATTTTACAAAATTACGCATTTGGACGGGATAAAACAACTACCGCTCCCAGAGGATCTCGCGGGTGAGGGCGGGTTTGTCCGTGGTGATCTGGTCCACGCCCAGGTCGCGCATCGCGCGGATATCCTCCGGATCGTCCACCGTCCACACATTGACGCTCATCCCGAGGTCGTGCGCTTCCTTCACCCATTCAGGATGCTTCTTGAACACGCTGTAGTGGTAGTCGATGCCGTTGATGCCTTCCGCGTGCAGTTGGGCCGGGGAAAGGTCGCCATTCAGATACTGGACCGTGTAGCCGGGGGCCTTCTTGGCGAGTTCCTGGCAGATATGGTGGCTGAAGGAGATGAAAACGACCTTCGTGGGCTCGGAAGAGCGACGGGCGAAAGAGGCGAACTCCGGCGGAACGTTGCGCGGAGCGGCCGGGCGGAGGGCCTGGAGGCACTTGTCCACCAGTTCATCCTCCCGCTCCACCGTCGTCTGCGGCTTGAGTTCCAGCACAGGCATGCATTCCCGGCTCCGGGCGGCCTGGGCCATGTACTCGGCGAGGGTCGGGACGTGTTCGCCGTTGGCAAGCCGGTTCGCGCGGACGTCCTCGTAGTTGCTCTTCTGGATGTCCAGTTCGCCGATGGTCTGGTTGTGATGGACGACGGGCACGCCGTCAGCCGTCAGGTGAATATCGAACTCGCTGCCCCAGAGGCCGAATTCCTGGGCCTTGCGGAAGGAGGCGACGGAATTCTCCGCGTTACCTTCCCAATAACCGCGGTGGGCGATGATCTTCGTCTTCGGGATGCGGTTCGCGCACCAATCCTTGACATCGTTCCAGCGATAATAGATTCCGTCGACGGCCTGCAGGGCAGGGAGTTTCGTTTCACGCTCGTTCATAAGGAACTTGACGAGGATATCATCGGACTTCTTGCTCCGGTAGAAGATCATCTGCAGGTTCGTCGCAAACGGACAGAAATAGGAAGGCAGCCAGTTCGCGGCGGCTTCCTCGACGGTGTAGCGTTCGCTCACGCCTTCCAGGCCCAGATAGCAAACCAAGCCCAGGAAAGGCCAGTCGTGGCCGAAGCACAGGTCAGCAGCCTTCTGCACCTTGCCGGCGATGACGGCATCGGCCTGGCTGATAAGGGTATCGACCAGTTCCTGCGAACGCGGCATGCGGATTTCGCCGTTCAGTTTGGAGTCACACTGGTTCAGATAGGCGGACAGGAAATTCAGTTCATGGAAGTGGACCACGTTCTCGAAGGGGAGGTAACGGAACATGTTGTCCGGGATGTCGAAGGGATCCGATACACGGGCGCAGTCGTAGATGGCGTTCTGGAAATCCCAGGCATTCGGAATGAGCTTCTTGGCTGCTTCCGGGTCCGTGAACAGGGTGCGGTACACGGTCTCATTGTCCCACTGGATAGTCTTCTTGTATTCGTCCAGGGCTTTGTTGGTACGGGCGATGAGGATGTTGTTCTCACCGCGGGCGATGTAGGCATAGTATTTCTCGCCGGTGTCCAGGTCCATGTCCAGGTCCGGCTGCAGGGCCTGCAGGCGGGCGGTGAAGCCGTTCATGGACACGATGCAGCGCGGCGTGGTGCTGGAGACGGCGCGGATGTGCTTGCTGCCTTTCTTGAACACTTCCGGGTAGCGGTGGTACATCCGTTCGGCGAGCTGCGCATGTTCGCGGACGCCGCGGGGAGTCAGGCGACCGTCCATGCCGTCATGCAGCTGGTAGAGGAGTGCGGCCTCTTTCATCAGGGAATCACCGGCCGGAGTGAGGAGATGCTGTTCATTGGCCTTGGTGAGGAGGTCGCGGACCAGTTTGTACTGGGGACCACCCCAGTCCGAACGGGAGCCGTGACGTCCGTAATGGCTGATGTAGAAGGCCTTGTACCCCTTCGGGGCGGGCGTGTCCTTGACGGGCTCGAATTCGTAGGAATGCGTGTTGAACGCGGCGCGGCGGATATCGCCTTTGAGGTACTTCACCACCGGGGTGTCCGGCTGCGCGGCGGCCGTCAGGGCGAAGAGCGCCATCGCGGCCAGGGTCAAGATTCGTTTCATAACTTTATCGGGTATAATAATCAATCATCCGTACTATGGCCCGGTAGCAGACGGGGCAGAATTCTTCGCATTCGTTGATGCGCATGCGACATTCCTGGACGGGGCGGTAGACCCCGTGCAGCTGATAGCCGGCGCCTTCATACACGCCGAGTTTCAAGTTCAGGAGATCCTTCTGTTCCTGGGTGAAGGTATGCCAGATCCGGCGGACATCCTGCTTGTCCAGGTCGTCGACCGGTGTCGGGATCCGGATACCCTGGGGCAGCATGTCCTGCCACTTGGAGGCGAAATCGTGAAGCGTGGTGATATTGGGTTCCCAAGGCTCCATATCGGCCGGATACGGCGTTTCCGCCTGGTCGCCATAGGCGTACTCGTCGGCCAGGCCGCCGAAGGCATGGCCGAACTCATGGACCATCACCGGGACGAAGGTGGGATGGTCGCTGTTCATGATGGTCAGGGAGTTGTAGATGCCGCCTCCGCCATAGATGGCCGTATTGACCAGCAGCACGATGTGCTCGAAAGGCACGGTGCCGATGAGGTCATAGATCTTCTGCTGCGCGGAGGAGGTCAGGTACCGCTCCGTGTAAAAGGTGTCGAAGTGGCTGTCCGCGACCGTGCGCTTCCAGCTTCCGTTGCGCGGGACGCTGACACCGGAGTCCGGCGACGGCGCAAAAACGGCCCGGACGGAGAATTTGTCCCGGAGGCCTGCAAAAGGTTCGTGGTGGAAGAGCGCCTGCGCGACGCGCTCGGCATCCCGGTAGAATTTGGCTTTCTCGGAGGCGTCATAGCCTTCGGAAACGACCACGATGTCAATGGTTTCGTCCAACGGTCCGCCCTGCCAGACGACGGCGGAGGAATAACCGTTGTCCGCCACCTTCCGGATAAGGATGTCCGCGGGGTCGATCCGGTGCTTCAGATAAGAGGACCGCTTCCGGTGCGTGTCCATGAGAAAGACTTCGATGTCCACCGGCCGCTTGGGGAACGGAACCTGGTAGCAGTTCTCGAAAGCCCGCTGGACGCGTGTGGCTTCTTCTTCCACCTGCCATTCCTGGAACAGGGTGGAGAAAGAATTGGCATACAGGCACTCCCCCGTTTCCGGATCCAGGACGCGGATCTGGCCGTTGCCTTCCAGCAGCGGCGCGGTCAGGTTGTGCCGCCGCCCGGCCCATTCGGAAGTCTTCAGGGCCTGCTGGAAATAGATCGCCTGATGCGCGTTGTCCCCGCAGAACACATAGTCCAGACGCAGGGTCGCATGCTCGAAATCCTGGTCGAAATCCCGGGCGAAAAGACCCGGCAGGGCCAGCATCAAGGCCAGGGCCGTCAATAAAAAACGTTTCATGACATCACACGTTTAACAGCTGCTTCCACCTCCTCATACCCGTATCCCCGGGAAAGGAGCGCCTTGAGCAGTTTCAGGCGGCACTGGGGATCGTCCTTGAGGAGACGGTATCGGTCAGCAGCCAGTTTATCCAGTTTCGAGGCCGCCTTCGCAGGGTCGATTTCCTGCAGGGCCTCGGTTATGATTTCATCGGAGACGCCCTTCCCACGGAGTTGGAAGCGGATCTTCACCGTCCCCCACCCCTGCAGGGCGGCCTTTTCACGGGCGAAGGCGGCCGCATAGCGCCGGTCGTCGACAAACCGGTCCTTGACCAGGGAGGAGACGATCCGGTCCGCCGCTTCCTCATCGCCCTCCATCGCTTTCAGGGCCTTCCGGCGGATGTCGGAGACGCAGTACTCCATCCGTGCGCACTGGCGTTGCAGCCGTTCGAGGACCTTCTTCTCTTCCATGGGCCTAGAAATCAAAACCGAGGGACAGGTAGGCGCCCACCTTGCGGGTCATCGAAGACCAGTGGACGATGGCCTTGAGCGGGCCCACGATGGTGTCGTAGGCATAGCCCAGGCCGAAGCCGAAGAGGTTCTCGCCGGTTTCGAACTGGCGGAAGCTGTAGAAGTCGCGGGAGTAATTGAAGGCCGCGGTGATGTAGTTGTTGTGAACGATTTCGTAGCGGAGGTCCGACCGCAGGACGACCAGGTTGTTGCGCCGGAACGCGGCGTTGTTGATGCCGATGAACGGCAGCTGGTGGTCCACGTACCGCCCAAGCATCTCGCCGCCGATGACATTGGCGAACGGGATCGGGATGTCGTCACCGAAGATGAACCGGAAGCCGCCCATCATCGTCAGGGTGAATTTCCGACCGATGGGGACAGGCATCCGGCCCGAACCCGAGACGATGCCGAAGAAGCCCGGATAGTCAGGGCCGTCGAAAATACGGGAGACCAGGTCATAGCGCAGGTGGGCAGAGAAGCCCTGGCGCGGGAAATACCCGTCGTCCAGCGTGTAGGCAGTTCCGTCGATGAACACGCCCGGATAGTCCATCCGCCACAGGGACCGGTCATAATCGCCGATCACGTCGCTTGCGAGCAGGTGTGCGATGTTGAAATAGGTATTCCGCAGGCCGCCCTTGACATCGAAATTCGACCACTCCATATTGGAGGCGTAGATTTCCTGATTGGTGGTCAGGTAGGCGACGTTGAAGCGGTTCTCCCCCATCAGGAAGTTGTTGTGGTCCGTCCAGCGGAGGTCCGCCCGGATGTTGAAGGTAGGCCACCGGGGTGTTTCGTAGGCATAGTGAAGGTCCAGGTAAGGATTCGCCCCCACCCGCGCCGTCATGTCCAGGGACGAACCCCGCATGGCCGTCGTGTTCAGGCCTACGTTCAGCAACAGGGACACGAGTTCCTCCGTATCCAGCCGGAAACCGACGCCCAGCAGGTGTTTCGGGCCCCGCTTGCAGTTGATCCGGAGGTGGAAAGGCTCGCCCTTGCCCAGCATGTCATAGCTGACATACTCGTAAGAGCCTTTTCCGAAAATGGTATTCAGGGCATCCTCCACATCATCGCGGGACACACGGTCGCCCGCATGGACCTTGAGTTTCGCCCGCAGATAGTCCGCTTCCTTGCCGGAAACGCCCAGGATCTCGATACTGTCGATGAGCACGGGGGTGCGGTCGATATCGACGGCCTTCGGCCCGGCGAGCCGGAGGGTGTCGGTTCCCACCCATCGGCGGACGGCATCCAACTCCTCCTTCATCTCCTCGGCGGCCTTGTAACCGCGGTTGAGCATCGTGTCAATAGCCACTTCGTCGAAACTCATCATCCCGTAGCCGGTAAGGTCCGGCTTGATGCGCACGTCCACGTTCCGGATGTTCCGCTCGAAGGAATCTTCGGCAAACATGTCGATGCCCCGCCAAAGGATGTCGGCGATGTTGTGGATTTCCTCATAGCCCGACTTCGAATTGGAGAGGTCCACGCCGATGACGATGTCGGCCCCCATCTGCCGGGCCAGGTCCACCGGGAAGTTGTTGCGCATGCCGCCGTCCACCAGCACCATGCCGCGGGTGCGGACCGGGGAGAAGTAACCCGGGATGGACATCGTGGAGCGCATGGCCGTATTGAGGCTGCCGTTGTGCCAGACTTTCGCCCGGCCGGAGACGACGTCCGTCGCCACGCAGGCGAACGGGACCGGCAGGCGGAGGAAGTCCGTGGAATCCGCATATCCCGGAGTCAGGCTGGAAATCAGGTATTGGACGTTCTGGCCGAAGATATAGCCGGAAGGAAGGCTGCTCATCAGGCTTTTCATCACCATGCCGTCGGCGTCGCCGTCACCGGCCGCGAGATGCAGTTTGCCGTCCGTGGGATTGGCGTAGCGGATGTCTTCCTGGAGCTGGTTCTGGAAGTCCTTGACGCTGTAATAGAACGGGAAGGACAGCGCGAACCGTTCCTTGTATCTCCGGAGGCCGTAAGGGATGTATTCCCCATCGACCCGGTCGCTCATCGTCCGCTCCCAGTTGATGTTCCGCATCAGGGAGTCCAGGAATTCCGGGCTGTAGCCCATCGCGTAGACGCCGCCGATGAGGCCGCCGATACTCGTCCCGACGACCATGTCCACCGGGAACTTATACTGTTCCAGGTACTTGAGCGCCCCGACGGTCGCCGCGCCCTTGGCGCCGCCGCCGCTCAGGACGAGGGCCAGCGTGGGCCGGTGCTCGCGGATCTTCGCCATCCGGGCCTTCATCTGGGCGACGGCCTGGTCGTCGGACGGGTCCAGTCCGAAGCCGGCGGACGTGGTGGTCTGCGCCGACAGGACCGCGGAAGCGAACAAGAGAAGGATGAGCAGGTATTTCTTCATCAGTTCAAGCATGGTTGTGCTGCCCGGCCAGCAGGCCGCAGGCGGCGAAGATGTCCTCGCCCCGGGAAGCCCGGATGGTGGCCGTGATGCCGCCGCGGGTGAGGCGGTCCCGGAAGGCTTCCATCGAAGCCTGCGGGCTGGTGCCGTACGGGAAATCCGGAATCCGGTGGAACCGGATGAGGTTCACGCGGCACTCCAGGCCGTGCAGGAGACGCAGAAGGGCGTCGGCGTGACGGGGCGTGTCGTTGTGCCCGGCGAACATCGTATATTCGAAACTCACACGGCGCTGACCGGTGAAATCATATTGGCGGATGAGGTCGATGACCTCCTCGATGGGATAGGCCTTCTGCACCGGCATGAGGGCCAAGCGCTCTTCCGGGAAGGGGTTGTGGAGACTCACGGCCAGGTGGCACTTGCACTCATCCAGGAAACGCTTCAGGTTGGGCAGGACCCCGATGGTGGAGAGGGTGATGCGTTTGGGACTCCAGGCGAAACCCCAGTCCGCGGTAAGGACTTCGATCGCGCGTTTCACTTCCTCCCAATTGTCCAGTGGTTCGCCCATGCCCATGAAGACGGTATTCGTGAGTTCCGCCGCCTCGTCGATGCCGAAGAACTGGGAGAGGATGTCGGCCGCGGAAAGGCTTCCGTGGAAACCCTGGCGGCCCGTCATGCAGAACTTGCAGCCCATCTTGCAGCCGGCCTGGGAGGAAACGCACAGGGTCTTGCGGTCCCCGTCGGGAATCATGACGGCCTCCACGGCGTTGCCGGGATCGCCGTTTACGGGGAAAAGATATTTGCAGGTGCCGTCGACGGATTCCGCCTTGTCAAGCGGGAGGGCGACGCCCACCTCGTACTGCTCCTCCAGCCGCTCGCGGCCCGCCTTGGAAATGTTCGTCATTTCCGCGATGGAGCGCACGCGCTTGCCGTAGATCCACTGGGCGATCTGCTTGCCCGTGAATCCCGGCAGCCCTGCCGCCAGGGCGATTTCCTTGAGTTCGGCGGGCGTTTTTCCGAGGAGTCTGGTCTTTTCCATAAAGTTTACAAATTTAACATTTTTGGAATGATTTCGCAAAGACTCCTTCCATGTACCGTAACCTGGCACAATCTGCGCTTATCTTTGCACGCAGAAACGGACAAGGACTTTATATTTACCATTTTATTTCCTAACTTTGTACCAATCGGGCCGAAGCGCCCGGGAAACGAAAAACAAACAACATTATGGCTAAAGCAGTAGAAGAAAAGACCGGTGCGGAAGTCAATGCCGCCAAATTGAAGGCATTGCAGGCGACGATCGACAAGATCGAGAAGGATTACGGGAAAGGTACCATCATGAAGTTGGGAGATCAGCCAGAATGGGATGCGGCGCAGGTCATCCCCAGCGGGTCCATCGCCCTGGACCACGCCCTCGGGATCGGCGGCTACCCGAAAGGAAGGATCATCGAGATCTACGGCCCCGAATCCAGCGGTAAGACCACCCTTGCCGTACATGCGATCGCCCAGGCGCAGAAAGCCGGGGGCATCGCCGCCATCATCGACGCGGAACACGCCTTCGACAGGACCTATGCGAAGGCCCTGGGCGTGGACCTCGAAACCCTCCTGATCTCGCAGCCCGACAACGGGGAGCAGGCGCTCGAGATCGCGGACAACCTCATCCGGAGCGGCGCCATCGACATCGTCGTCATCGACTCGGTCGCCGCCCTGACTCCGAAAGCGGAAATCGAAGGCGAGATGGGCGAGAACAAGGTCGGCCTCCAGGCCCGCCTGATGTCCCAGGCCCTCCGCAAGCTCACCGCGAACATTTCCAAGACGAACACCTGCTGCATCTTCATCAACCAGCTCCGCGAGAAGATCGGCATCATGTTCGGCAACCCGGAGACCACCACCGGCGGCAACGCCCTGAAATTCTACGCTTCCGTCCGCCTGGACATCCGGCGCACCACCCAGATCAAGGACGGCGAGGAAGCCCTCGGCAACCATGTGAAGGTGAAAGTCGTAAAGAACAAGATGGCCCCGCCGTTCAAGAAGGCGGAATTCGACATCGTCTTCGGCGAAGGCATCTCGCACTCGAGCGAACTCGTGGACCTGGGCGTGGAACTCGGCATCATCGCCAAGTCCGGCTCCTGGTTCAGCTACAACGACCAGAAGCTCGCGCAGGGCCGCGAAGCCGTCAAGAAACTCCTCCAGGACAACCCCGAACTCGCCGACGAGATCGAGGCCAAGATCCGGGCCGCCCTGGACAACGTCGAAGACTGATCCCGCCCATGAAACGTGTCCTTGCCCTCCTCACGCTGGCCTGCGCGCTCTTCGTCGTTAGCGCCTGCCACTTCGATGTGAACCTGTCCGTCGAGGCCGACGCCACGCTCACCTATGCCAACGGTGACATCATCCGTATCGACCCGGTCCTTTACGAAGGCTTCCACCATAAGCACCTGACGGACTACGACCTGGAAGACATCTTCATCGACCTGACCAGGAATGTCAGCGACAGCTTTATCGCCGCCGAGCTGCACCTGGCCGTCTATGACGAGATCAGTGGGAAATACCTGCGGGACGAGGACTACGGCGTCGTCTACAACGCCCATACCGGGCATTACGACTTCGCAGAACTGATTCTTTGACGGCAAAGCCGCGGAACACAAAAAAGACGGCTCGGACGGGCTGTCTTTTTTTTATGGCTCCGCCAGCACACAGCGGGCTAGTTTGACGTAGTGTTCCTCCGAGAGGATGCCGGCTTTGTGTAAGCCTTCGAGCGTCCAGGCGTTCTGGGGCTGGTGGGTGCGGTAGAGGACGATGGAGTGGGCCTCGTCGCGCGAGAGGTACGGATGTCTGGCCAGATCTCGCTCTGAAAGCGTCCAGATGGGGTACGGTTCCGGCGGGGAGCAGGAGATAAGGTCCTTCAGGGCCTCGTATTTCTCCCGGTCGAAATGGTAGATTTCCAACAACTGTTCCGGGTGCGAGTAGCCGCCGAGCGAGGTCCTGTAGGAGACCATCTTCGACGCGAAATAGGGGCCGATGCCGGGGAGCGTGTCGAAAGCGGTGCTGTCGGCCTTGTTCAGGTCGATGCGGGGAATGTCGATGTAAGGTTCCAGGCGGTCGAAGACAGAATCGGCTACTACATAAGACTTTGCGAAGTCCGATGGCCGGCGGAAACGGCCGCCCTTGGCGCGGTAGTTCAGGATGGACTGGGCCTGCTTCTCGGAAAAGCCCAGCCGCATCAGGTCCTCCAGCGAGACGGTGTTCGGATTGAAACGGAAGGATTCGACCCGGCGCGGGGATGCCTTCTCGCGGATGCGGACGGCGTCCGGGCTCCGGTTCGAAGGCTTTCGGTAATAGACCGTATCCGATTCTTCCGCAACGGCGTGCCCATCAGCAGTGGCGTTCGGTTCCGTTTTCGACCGGATCCGCTCCACCACGTACACGGTGTCGGGGTGGTCGCGGTCCGCGACCAGCCGCGTCACGGCCGCCTTGTGTATGAACAGGGCGGTTTCAAATCCAATGATGAGGAATACGAGGGCGATGGCGCCCGTGGTGAAGCTACTCTTCAGGGTCTTCTGTCTCTTCCCCTCTTCCATAACGCTTCTTCTTGACAGGTTTCACCGGCTCCGCGCCGGCCACGACGATGACGATTTCGCCCTTGGGTTCATGTTCCCGGAACCAGGCGGCGACTTCCTGGAGGGTGCCTCTCCGGTGCTCCTCGTGGAGCTTGGAGATTTCGCGGGCGACGGAGCAGCGGCGCTCCGGCCCGAAATGTTCGGCCAACTGTTCCAGCGTCTTCACGAGCCGGTAGGGTGACTCGTAAAAGACCATGGTGCGGGTTTCCGCCTCCAGTGCAGTAAGCAGCGTCTGCCGGCCTTTCTTCTGCGGGAGAAAACCCTCGAAGCAGAAACGGTCGCAAGGCAGGCCGGAGGAAACGATGGCCGGGATGCAGGCCGTGGCGCCCGGGAGGGTCTGGACCTCGATCCCCTCTTCCGCGCAGGTACGGGCCAGCAGGAAACCCGGATCGGAGATGCCGGGTGTGCCGGCATCGCTCACCAGGGCGACGTTCAGCCCGCCCAGGATACGCTCCTTCACGAGCTGGACCGTCTGGTGTTCGTTGAATTTATGGTGCGACTGGAGGGGACGCCGGATGTCGTAGTGGTGGAGGAGCACCGAACTGGTGCGGGTGTCCTCCGCCAGGATGAGGTCCGCCTCCTTCAGGACCTGTACGGCCCGGAAGGTCATGTCGTCCAGGTTCCCGACCGGGGTCGGGACGATGAAAAGCTTTCCCGCCATCAGCCCAGTTTCTTGCGGACGGCCATCATGAAATTATAGACGATGTCAGACTTGAGGTTCCAGTCCGGGAACCGTTCCAGCAGGTAGTCCACCGCCTCGTCCAGGGAGGACAGGCCGTTGAGCTCGCTGATCGTCTTGTCATACAGGGCGTAGTCTTCCTTGAACAGGGTGCCGATGAACAGGGCCCGGTCGTACAGCGAGATGCCGCTCCGGATGTTCTTCACGGAAATCCCCGGCTTGTCCAGCCGCCACGGCAGCCTGTCCGTCTCCGGACGCGGCACGGCGGGCGCCGGCTTGGGCGCCGGCATCGGTTCGGGAGCAAGCGCAGGAGCGGGTTCAGGCTCCGCTACCGGTTCGGGCTCGAGAACAGGTTCCGGCTCAATGACGGGTTCCGGTTCGGGGACAGATTCCGGCTCGGGAACGGGTTCGGTCACAGGCTCCTGCTCCGGAAGGTCGGGAACACCGATTTCCATGTCGGTGAAGTCCGACTCTTCCACGATTTCCTCCTCAGGGAGCTGCCGGAAGGCTTCCAGCCTGTCCTCGAACGCACGGAGCTGCTCCTTGAGCGAAGCGAGTCCGGCTTCGAGTTCCTGCAAGATTTCTGTTCGATTATTCTCCATAATTGACTATCTTTGCAAAAGACTACCTAACAAAGTTAAGGAAATGTTTTTGGAAAACACAAAAAAATCGGGCAGCATCGAAGTCATCTGCGGCTCGATGTTCTCCGGCAAGACGGAGGAACTGATCCGGAGGCTCAAACGGGCCCAGTTCGCCAAGCAGAAAATCGCCACTTTCAAGCCCACCATCGACAAGCGCTACTCGGACCTGGACGTGGTCTCGCACGACTCCCACAGCATTTCCTGCACCCCCATCAAGACCCCTTCCCGGATGCTCCAGATCGACCCGGACATCGAGGTCGTCGGCATCGACGAGGCCCAGTTCTTCGATGACAGCATCATCGGCGTCGTCCAGGAACTCGCCGGCCGGGGCGTCCGCGTGATCATCGCCGGCCTGGACACGGACTTCCTCGGAAAGCCCTTCGGGCCCATGCCCGGCCTGATGGCCATCGCGGAGGACGTCCAGAAGGTCCATGCCATCTGCGTCCGCTGCGGCTCCCTCGCGAACCATTCGCACCGCCTCTCCGCCAGCAAGAAACTGGTCGTCCTCGGCGAGAAGGACACCTACGAACCCCTCTGCCGCGATTGTTACAACAAGGCGGTCCAGGAAGACAAGGAAGGATAAACCCCGGATACTGCAGATTATTCTACAAGTGACGTCGCCTGGTTCCAGGCGATGTTTTCTTTGTAGTAGCCGTCCAGGAACTTCGTCCCGTGGTAGATATCCCGCTTGTAGTCGGGATAGGCCGGGAGGTACATCGCAAGGCCACAGACGCGGTCCAACTTCACACTGATGAAACGGGGCGTATGGGCCTCGTACACGATCGCCTCGTCCAAAGCGGACTGGAGGGCGGCGAGATCCGCGTCCGAGGCGCCGGCCTCCCGGAGGATGTCCTTGAGGTCGAAGAAGGCATAGTAGGTCTTGGCGCCGATCCGGCGGTCATACACCTGCACGTTCTTCCCGCTGAGGTTCCGGATGCCGGAACGGTAGCGGTCGAAAAGGTCGCGGCAGGTCGCGGCCAGGCGGTCCAGCCGGCTGCAGTCCACCAGCGTGATGGTCGCCCCGTAGGTGTTGTCGTCCTCGTAGTACGCGTAATAATCCTGGCAAACCGCCTTGACGTCCGGGACTTCCGGTTTCAGGAGGTGCTCCGCGATCTGCCGGAAATCGAAGCCCACCGCCGGAATCTCACAAGGGGAAAAGGCCAGGTAGGAGCACACATCCCGTAACGCCCAGGCGACTTCCACCGTGCCCATCAGGCAGGCGTCGAACACCAGGTAATCCAGCTTGTAGGGGATGGCAGCAGCCAGGTCCTTGAGTTCCATCTCCTGCGTCTTGGTCCCGGCGGAATAGTATTCCTGTCCGAACGAATGCAGCGGCGCGCTTGTGGAAATGGATCCGCCGCGGCCCGTTCCCTCGTATTTCCGGGGATTGTCGTAATAGCCTTCCGGAAGATAGCCGGTGGCGTGGGAGGACAGGATGGCGCCGTACCCGGCGGCCGGGAACTGCTCCCGGACCCAGTTGAAGACTTCCGTCATCACCTCCTTGTTGGCGACGGGGGTCCCGGCTGGCCAGACTTTGAGCGTATCCGCGCGGGGTTCCCCGTACTCGCTGTACAGCCGGACCATCGCCGGGGCCGTTTCCGTGGTATAGGCCTGCCGGTCATACAGGGTCAGATGGCTGAATACCAGGACGACATCTTCGGCCCGTCCTTTTCCGGGAAGATATCCTTTCCGGAGGACATTGATGTTCTGGTGGATGTAGGAGCTCAGGGAATTGAAGCCGGCTTCGTACAGGAGCAGGACCTGGCGGGATTCCTCCCCGAAGGGGCCGACATTCAGGGTCAAGTCCAGCCCGTCCCGCTCGCAGGAACAGAACAGCAGCGTCAACAGGGACACGAGTATGAGCCGGACTTTCGCCATAAAAACCGGTGCGTCGGGCAAAGTTAATGATTTATTTCATAATTTTGCAGCAAATTGACACCTATGAACCGTTTCTGCAAGATGATGATGACACTGGGAGCCGCCGCCCTCGTGGGCGCCTGCTCGGAAAAGAAAGCGGAAGAGCCGTTCCGCTATACCGTCGATTCCTTCGCCGACCTCAAGGTAATGCGCTATCAGGTCCCCGGCTGGGACAGCCTTTCCCTGAAACAGAAGGAATATGCCTACCACCTCGCCGAAGCCGCCAAATACGGCCGCGACATCCTTTGGGACCAGAACTGCAAGGACAACCTCCGCGTCCGCCACGCCGTGGAGAATATCCTGGAGAACTACAAGGGCGACCGCAAGAACGCTGATTTCGAAGCCTTCACGGTCTATGCCAAGCGCCTGTTCTTCTCCAACGGCATGCACCACCATTACGCCGAGGACAAGTTCTTCCCGGCCTGCCCGCAGCCCTATTTCGCGGAGCTCCTGAAGGCTGTCGGCATCGATGACGACGACCTCCTGGATGTGATCTACAATCCGGCAAGATATCCCCAGCGCCGCTCCACGGAGACTTCCGGCGATATCGTCGCCCTGTCTGCCGTGAACTTCTACGACGGCGTCACCCGCGACGAAGTGGAGAAATACTACGCCGGCATCGTGGACCCGAAGGATGACTGCCCCATCTCTTACGGCCTCAACACGAAGGTCGTCAAGGGAGCGGACGGCATCGTCCGGGAACTGCCCTGGAAAGTGGGTGGCATCTACTCCCCCGCCCTCGAGAAGATCTGCGACGAGCTCCTGAAGGCCCGCGCCGTGGCCGAGAACGACATCCAGGCCCGTGCCCTAGGTCTTCTCGTCGACTATTATCGCACCGGCGACCTTCGTAAGTGGGACGAATTCAACATCGAGTGGGTGAAGGATACCCTCGGAACCGTGGACTTCATCAACGGGTTCGTCGAGGATTACAACGACCCGCTGGGCCGCAAGGGTGCCTGGGAAGGCTATGTCAATATCAAGGACTTCGACGCCTCGCGCCGCACCGAGACCCTGAGTGCGAACGCCCAGTGGTTCGAGGACCACTCCCCCGTGGACCCGCGCTTCCGGAAAGCCACGGTCAAGGGCGTTTCCGCGAAGGTGATCAACGCCGTCTGCCTCGCCGGCGACAGCTATCCGTCCACGCCCATCGGCATCAACCTCCCGAACGCCGACTGGATCCGCAAGGACCACGGCTCCAAGAGCGTCACGATCGCGAACATCACCCACACCTACGACTATTCCGCGCAGGAATTCCCGAAGAGCGTGCTCACCGAGTTCGCCTGGGACGAGGCGGAAGTCGCCCGCAGCAAGCAGTGGGGCACCGTCGCCGACGAGATCCATACCGACCTGCACGAATGCCTGGGCCACGGCTCCGGCCAGCTGCTGCCGGGCGTCTCCACCACGGCGATGGGCGAATATGCCTCCGCCCTGGAGGAAGCCCGCGCCGACCTGTTCGGCCTCTATTACACGGCCGATCCGAAGATGGTCGAGCTGGGCATCATGCCCGACCCGGAGGCCTACAAGGCCGAATATGACAGCTACATCCGCAACGGCCTGATGGTGCAGTTCAACCGCGTGGAACTGGGCCGGCCCAACACCGAGGCCCACATGCAGAACCGCAAGCTCGTCGCCGAATGGTGCTTCGAGAAGGGCGCCGCGGACAACGTCATCGAGAAGAAAGTCCGCGACGGCAAGACCTATTTCGTGGTCAATGACTACGGGAAACTCCGCGCCCTCTTCGCCGAACTCCTCGCCGAAATCCAGCGAATCAAGTCCGAAGGAGACTACGCTGCGGGCAAGGCCCTCATCGAGACCTACGCCGTCCACATCGACCCGGTTCTCCACAAGGAGGTGAAGGAACGCTACGATGCCCTGGGCCTGAAACCCTACGGCGGCTTCATCAACCCGGAGATCCGTCCTGTGGAAAAAGACGGGAAAGTCGTAGATTACGAAGTCGTGTACACGGACGACTACCTCGGGCAGATGCTTGAATACGGCCGCAAGTACGGCACCCTCTGATGAGCCGTCTCGCCGAGGATTTCCGCAACTACCTGCGGATCGAGCGGGGGATGTCGCCGAACACGGTGGCATCCTACGCCCGGGACGTGGAGGGACTCCTGACGGCGTATGAAGGATACCGTCCGGCCGATATCGGCACGGCGGAGGTGGAGCGCTATCTCTCGGAACGCATCCAGAAGGGCCTTTCCAAGCGCTCCCAGGCCCGGATGCTCAGTTCCTTCCGGTCCTTCTTCAACTGGTGCATCGAGGAAGGCGACCTGAAGGACAACCCTTGCGACCGCATCGACGCCCCCAAACTCGGGAAGTACCTCCCCGCCGTCCTGTCGGTGGAGGAGGTCGATGCCATCATCTCCTCGGTGGACACCCGGAACCCGGCGGGCCTGCGGAACCGCGCCATCCTGGAAGTCCTGTACGGCTGCGGCCTCCGCGTGAGCGAGTGTGCCGGCCTCCTGATCTCGCATGTCCACCTGGAGGAAGGCTATGTCGATGTCGTGGGCAAGGGTAACAAACAGCGCGTCATCCCCCTGGGGGAAATGGCCGCCGACGCCATCCGGAACTACCTTCCGGCGCGGCCGGAGCCGGCCGCCCGCACTTTCGAGGACATCCTTTTCCTGAACAGGTCCGGGAAGCCCCTCAGCCGCGTCTACATCTTCAACGTCGTGAAGGACCAGGCGATGGCCGCAGGCATCCACAAGGAAATCTCCCCGCATACCTTCCGCCACTCTTTCGCCACCCACCTCATCGAAGGCGGGGCAGACCTCCGGGTGGTCCAGGAAATGCTCGGCCACGAGTCCATCCTCACCACCGAGATCTATACCCACATCGACTCCTCCACCTGGCAGGCCGCCGTCCTGGCGCACCACCCGCGGAAATAATTTGTGAATCAAAAAATAATCCGTATCTTTGCGCGCTTAAAAAAGCGCAAGGCTTTTTGGTGCAATGGGGTCTTTGAAACAGAAGACTGAGTAACACATTTTTAAATTAAAGTACAATGAAGCATTTCCAGCTGAACGGCCAGAT
>JAEEGH010002399.1_pt1 | contig 50857 bp, 50 predicted proteins | sample 9134181 | NCBI WGS metagenome assembly JAEEGH01 (sample SAMN16246544, study PRJNA631951) | gut metagenome | biome: gut microbiome; feature: rumen; material: DP-attached | host: Bos | place: Iran: Karaj | collected 2018-10
AATATAATCGTAGCCGCCGGTAAGATACAATTGTTTTTGATTTATGGATTTCCATTTTCCGCCAAGAGGAGAGTTCTCTTCTGTACCCATTTTTCCCGCCCAAGCGTATAGAATCAAACCGTCGTCGCCATGCTTTAGCAAAGCCAAGAGCGCGTCGGCGCTATTATGCAAGTCGGAAAGGCTAGATTCATTTTTGACTCTTAAGGCAAGGTCGCCCAAATCGCTAAGAAAGGCGTAAGTTCCTTGATACGAAAGGCCCTTGCACTTTGAGTAGTCGTTGGGGTCTTGGTCCACATAATCGTCAAAGACTTTTTGAAAAAGCTTCTTTTCGTCCTCGCTGCCGTTTTTCAATTCAAGCAAAGCGTCGGCAAAAACGTCGACGGCGTTTTTTAGCGCAAGAACCTTTCGCTCGTCCAAGCTTAAAAACGAAAATGTAAAAAGCGAATAGCCGCTTGCGCGCTTATTTTTTGCGTCAGTTTCTGTTTTTGGGCAGTCCTGCGGATCTTCATAGTAGCGCTGGTGGTAGGCGCTTACGACTATTTTTCCAAAATCAATCGGAGCGCTGCCTTTGCCCATGCTTGTCATAATGCGGACAAACTCCTGCGAGACGGAAAGATTTGGAGACGCCAAAAGATAGTCAGCCGAGCCCCTGTAGTTCCAGACTATTTCGGCGCTGGACTGAAAGCAAACGTCGTTCCATAAAATTTTGGGCCTTTGGCTTCCGACATAGCCTGCGGCAGCCAGAGCGTCCTTGACGTTTTTGCAAGACAAATCCCGGTAGCCGCCGTTAGTTTTGTCCGAGCAAAGGCTTTTTGAATCGGAGGTCGTGTCCGCGTAAGTTTCTTTGTAGGGGCCGGCTCCGTGGTCGCCAAGGCAAAGGACAACATTAGCCGCGTCGTAGCGGCTCTTTGCCCATTTTAAAAACCTTTCCAAAGTTTTGCAGTCGGCCATATTGGGCTCAACATCCAAATAGCCTTCCGCCCTAGCCTGAGCCGTCCAGTCAATCGTGTTAGATCCGACAATAAACTTATTGCCAAGGTCGCCCTTTCCTTTTAAACTTACGACGCCTAAGTTGTATTTGTTTTCTCCGCTGTAAGAGGTGTATTCCAAATTGTAGTCGGCGCCAAGCTCATACAAGGCTCCGTCAGGGTGAATGAATTTTTGTTCTTTCTTTAGCGCCTCGCTTATGCCGTCCCATAAAACAAGCGCGGTCACCGACGGATAATTCCCGCTTGGACTTCCGTCAGGCTTTCGCATTTGGGAAAGCGCGTATTCTATTTCGCGGATATTTTTGTACATGTCGTCGTTAAGAACGTCGTCGTCCGCGTCAAAGTAAAACAAAAAGAGCCAATCGCTGTTCTTTTTGGGAAGGCCTCCGCCGGAACCAAGGTCGCAAGAAAAAAAGAAAGCGGCCGCGACAGACAAAGCGAGAAAAAATATGCTTGCCATAGCGAACCGCTTTTTATTTGAATAAAGCACTGAAATATTTTATTTTTGGGGAGCTATAAGCCCGTACTTTTGCGACAGTTCTGCCAAAAGCTTTGAGCGCTGAGCTTTGCATTCCTCAGTCCACATGACAATTCCTTCTTCCTTGTAATAAACGCTAAGGCTGTCGGCGTTGACCACAATGCATTTTTCGTCATTCTCGCCAAGAGCGAATATCGGAAGCGGAGCGCTAGACTCTTTGTCGACGCAAGTCGTTCTTGAATAAACCTCTCCGTCAATGCAAGCCATTGCGAGCGTAACTTTAAGGTCGGCGTAATCTTTAATGGCGTAAAAAGCGAATTCCTTTCCGTCGGAAGATTTAGCCACGTACCAGTCTTTGTAATTCTCAACGACTTCCAAGTCATTCTTGTCAGCGATTTTAGCGATGTCTTTCCATCCGCCCAGTTTTGGAGCCTTGGCGGGCTTGGCGAATGCCGCGGCTGAAAGAGCGCAAAGAGCGCAAAGGGCGATAATAATCTTTTTCATAGTATGCCTCCTTAAAAACGCATGTTTCGCCATTATTCCACTAGATTAAAAATTTGTCAACGCCTTGCAAGGCCCAAAAAGCGCGCGGCCTAGCCACAAAAAAGTTCTTGGACGCGGACGTCGCTTTCTTCGGTCGGAACGTTGTCCATAATTTGGACGGCCATGCAGTAGCCGCAGATTTTTCCGCGCTCGGCGAAGGCCTCGTTTTGCGCGAGCAATTCCGACAAGTAGCGGTCGTAAAAGCCCTTTCCGCGGCCAAGGCGGCGGCCGTCCTTGCAAAAAGCAAGGCCTGGAACAAGGATCGCGGTCCGAGCGGGGATTTTTTCTTTTGGGATTAACGGAAGCGTCGCAAGCGGCTCGCGGATGCCCCACTGGTTGGCTTCTGTTTGCGCGTCAAGGCTCTGCAAGCCCAAGACTGGGGCGGCGCTAAAATCGCTTGCAAGACCAAGAGGCGCGGCCAGCTCGTAAAAGTCCATCGCGTTTGAGCCGGCGACAATGCGGGGAAGCAAAACGCGCTTTTTGTCGATAAAGGCGCGCGCGATTATCGGAAAAACGTCAACCTCGTCGGCGAGCGAAAAAAACGCCGCCACGCATTCAGCGCTTTTATATATAGACGAATTTAAAAACGAAGCAGCCGCCTTTTGGGATTGCTCTTCCCGCTCGGCGGCGCTTATGGCCAAAAGGGCGCGGCGCATTTTTGTCCGCGCTTCCCTCTTAGCCGCTTTTACATCAAATGTTTCCATTAAAAGCTGTAGGTTCCCGTTGTGATTGAACCCGCGCCGCTTCCAATCGTAAACTGGATGCTCTTGGTCTTTGTCAAATCAAGCGCCGCGTAGAACTCGGCCAAGTTCTTGACCTTCTTTCCGTTTACGGCGGTGATTACGTCTCCGTCCTGCAAGCGCAAAGACGCCGCGGGACTCTTGGCCTGAACGTTTGTTACAGCCACGCCCTCCACCTTGCTGTCAAGCTCAAGCTTTTTGCGCACGTCGTCAGTAAGCGGAACGGGGATAAAGCCCGGCCACAACTTTGCGGTGGAAGAAGAAACTTCTTTTGTGCGCTCGGTGATCATAATGTTGAGCGGCATTTCCCTTCCGCCGCGGATTACCTTGAACTTGGCTTCCTTGTTGGCCGGAAGGCTTCCAACGTCGCGGACAAGCTGGTCTACGCTCTTAACAGCGCGGCCGTTCAACTCGATGATGTAGTCGCCGGCTTGCATTCCGCCCTTAAAAGCAGGAGAGTCGACGAAAATCTGCGAGGCAAAGGCTCCGTCCTTGCCCTTTACGCCAAGGGATTCCTTCACTTGGTCGCGAACGTCAACAAGGCTTACGCCAAGCCAACCGTATGTGACTTTTCCTTTTGAAATGAACTCGTCGATGGCGTGCTTTATGTTGTTGATCGGAATGGCAAAGCCCAAGCCTTGGCTTCCGCCCGACTGGCTTGCGATCCATGTGTTGATTCCGATTACCTCGCCGTAAATGTTCAAAAGCGGGCCGCCGGAGTTTCCTTGGTTGATCGCAGTGTCGGTCTGGATAAAGTCGTTGATGTTTCCGATTTGTCCGCCGCTGCGTCCTGTGGCGGAAACGATTCCTTCCGTAACTGACTGGCTGTATCCAAGGGGAGCGCCCATCGCAAAGCAAATGTCGCCGGTCTGAACCTTGTCGCTGTCGCCCAAGACGGCGCAGGGAATCGAAGAATCGTCGGCCTCAAAAGAAACAAGCGCCACGTCCATTCGCTCGTCGGCGCCGACAAGCTTTCCGTCAAACTTGCGGCCGTCGTTAAGCTTTACAGAAATTTCTGTGGCGCTTCCGGCGACATGGTTGTTTGTAAGAACGTAATATTTTTTTCCGTCCTTGCGGATGATTACGCCGCTTCCCAAACCCTGGGCTTCGTACTCGCGCTCGCCGTCGTCTTCGGGAATGCCAAAGAATTTAAATGGAAGGTCTCCAAAAGGATTGGCAGGCCGCGTCTTTTTTTCGGTTACGTCAACCTCGACGACTGACGGCAACACTTGTGAAGAAATCGAGCGGAAAACGTTTTGCATCGCTTCCAAGACGCTCAATGATTCCGCGGGAATTTTCACAGCCGGAACCGTGTCGGCAAAGGCGGTGTTGGCGCCGTTGGAAGCGGCTCCCTTTCCGCTGCAAGAAAAAGAAATCAGACCAAACGACAAAACCGCCGCAAGGCCCGCGCCTACAATGTTTTTTGTCATTCTGTTCATATTTTTACCTCCGAAACACTGTTCGTTTTTAAATAAAACGAACGAAGGCCAGAAAAAGTTACATTGAAAAAGATTCAAGCGAGGCCTTGAAAATCTTGAGGCCTTCGGCGATTTCCTTGTCGCTTATGACAAGCGGCGGCAAAAAGCGGACAACGTCGCTTCCGGCGGTGCTGACGCAAAGGCCGCGCTTCATGCAATCGACTTCAATGTCAAAAGGCTTGGTTCCTTCCTTAATCTGAACGCCGATCATAAGGCCCTTTCCCCTAACCTGAACGACAAGGGGATTGTTCCAAGAGGAAATTTCGTCGCGGATTTTTTGGCCCGCCGCCTGGACGCGCTCGTAAAAGCCAGGCTTTTGAAGCGTTTCCAATACCGTTATCGCGGCCCTGCAAGCCAAGGGGTTTCCTGCAAATGTCGACTGGTGGTCGCCGGCGACAAAAACGCCCGCCGCCTTGCCCCTGAACAAGCAGGCGCCCATCGGGATTCCGCCGGCTATTCCTTTGGCAAGCGTCACTACTTCCGGCTTAAAGCCAAGGGCGTCGCTTGCAAGGTAGGCGCCGGTTCTTCCAACGCCGGTCTGCACTTCGTCAGCCATTACGATGGCTCCGGCCTTGCGCGCGGCTTCGGCGGCGGCTTTGGCCCATTCCGGGTCGATGAGGTTCACTCCGCCTTCGCCCTGGACGCACTCAATCATAAGGGCGGCCGTCGTGTCGTCAAAAGCGGTTTTAATCGCTTCCCAATCGTTGGCCGCAATTGTCTTAAAGCAGTCAACGTAAGGGGCGAAGCAGTCCGGGTGGAATTTGTCCTGGCCGGTCGCGGTAAGGGTCGCCAGCGTTCTTCCGTGGAAGGACTGCTTTAAAGTGTAGATGACGCGCCTTTTTTCGCCGCCGTTAAGATAGCCGTACTTGCGGGCCAGTTTAAAGGCCGCCTCGTTGGCTTCCGCTCCGCTGTTTCCAAAGTATGCGCCTTCAAAGCCAGTGGCCTCCAAAAGCTTGTCGGCAAACTCAAGGCCCGCGTCGCTAAGGTAATAGTTTGAAATGTGAATTTCCTTGGCGGCCTGCTTTTGTACGGCCTTTACGAGCGCCTTGTTGTTGTGGCCCAAGGCGTTGCAGCCGATTCCCGCGATAAAGTCGATGAATTTTTTTCCGTCCTTGTCCCAGAGCGTCGCGCCCTTTCCTTTTACAAAGACCGTGTCAAAGCTTCCGTAATTATTTACAACCTTCTTTTCCATAGTAAACTCCTTGATTGTTCCGCTACTAATAAATCATCGTGCCGATGCCGCGCTCGCTGAACATCTCTATCAGCAATGAGTGGGGAACGCGGCCGTCGATGATGTGCGCGCGCGGAACTCCGCCCTTAAGCGCGATCATGCAGCATTCGACTTTCGGAATCATTCCGCCGGCAATCGTTCCGTCTTGCATGTAGCCCGAAACTTTTGGAAGCGGGATGCGGGGAATCAAGCTTTTTGGATCGTTGATGTCCTTTAGGATTCCGGGAACGTTTGTAAGCTGGACAAACTTTTCGGCCTTAAGCGCCACGGCGATTTTTGCGGCGGCGGTGTCGGCGTTGATGTTGTAAAAATTCTTGTCGCTTCCCTGTCCCATCGCCACTGTTGAAATTACCGGAATAAAATGCTGGTCCAAAAGCGAAGTCACAATCTCGGTGTTGACTTCTGTAACCTCGCCGACAAAGCCCAAGTCCACTCCGTCCTTGTCGATTTTTTGAGCGCGCAAAAGTCCAGAGTCAACTCCGCTAAGGCCCACCGCCCTTCCGCCTTCTTCAAGCAAAATGCGGACGATGTCCTTGTTGAGCTTTCCGGTCAAAACCATCTCGACGATTTCCATCGTCTCGTCGTCGGTGTAGCGCAAGCCGTTGACAAACTTGCTTTCCTTTCCGACGCGCTCAAGCATCTTGTTGATTTCAGGTCCGCCGCCGTGAACCAATACGACGTGCACGCCGATTGTAGAAAGCAAAACGATGTCTTTCATTACGGCGGCCTTAAGGTCTTCGTTGAGCATCGCGTTTCCGCCGTACTTTACGACGACGGTTTTTCCGACCCACTGCTTAAAGTAAGGAAGCGCCTCGATCAAGACGCTGGACCAACTGTCGTTGTCAAGCCTGGGGTCTACGCTTTTATTTTCTTCTTCCATTTTTATTTCCTCGCAAAAAGCGGCCGCCGCTACGAGCGGTAGTCGCCGTTAATCTTTACGTAATCATAAGTGAGGTCGCAGCCCCACGCCTTTGCCTGCGCGCTTCCGTCCTTTAGTTCAACGGCAATCTGAACGGCTTCGCGGCCCAAAATTTTTGTGGCAAGATCTTCGTCAAAGGCAAGCCCAACTCCGTCGCGGACAACCTCGACGCTTTCCGCGCCGGCGAACAAGTCCGCGGCCGGATCGTCAAAGTAGCGCGCCGCGCCTTCCTTGCTCAAAAAGCGCACGGTGGTTTTGTCGGGATCAAAGTCCGCTCCCGAATAGCCCATCGCGCAAAGGATGCGTCCGCAGTTGGCGTCGCGTCCGAACATCGCGGCCTTTACAAGATTTGAAGCGATGACTTCTTTTGCCAAGCGGCGCGCGGTTTGAATGTCTTTGGCTCCGTTCACTACGCACTCAACCAAGCGGCTGGCTCCCTCGCCGTCGGCAGCGATTTTTTTGGCCATCACTTCGCTAAGGGCGGCCAGGGCCTCGACGAACTTTTCCCAGTCGGAATTTTTTTCTTGGATTCGCGGGTTGCCTGCCGTTCCGTTGGCCATAATCGTAATCGTGTCGTTTGTCGAAGTGTCACCGTCAACGCTGACGCAATTGTATGTGGCGGGAACGACTTGGCGCAAGGCTTCCTCAAGCATATCGCCCGAGATGTCGCAGTCGGTCGTTACAAAAGAAAGCATCGTTCCCATGTTGATGTGAATCATTCCGCTTCCCTTGCACATCGCTCCGATTTTGACAGTCTTTCCCGCGATCTCAGTCTGAACGGCGCACTCCTTGCAATGTGTGTCGGTCGTCATGATCGCGGCGCGGGCGCGCTCGTTTCCGTCTTTGGAAAGGCCCGCCGCCAATTCGGGAATGTGGGAAAGCAATATGTCGCGGGGAACAGGCTGGCCGATAATGCCCGTTGAGCAAACGATTACATGGTCGGCGCTGATCTTAAGTTCCTGGGCGACAGCCTGCGCGGTAAGGGCGGCGGTTTCGTAGCCTTCCGCTCCCGTGCAAGCGTTGGCAAAGCATACGTTGCAAACGGCGGCCTGCATTTTTTTGCCCTTGATTTTTTGCATCGTGTATTTTACGCATTCGGCCTTAACCTTGTTGGAGGTAAAAAGGCCCGCCGCGTCGCAAAGCTTTTTGCTGTAAACGAGCGCGGCGTCGTTTGTCTTACGGCTTGCTTTGAGTCCTGAATGAATGCCGTTGGCGGTAAAACCTTGAGCGGCGCAAACTCCGCCATGAATAAATTTAACCATAATTACCTCTTTTTTTAGGGTTTTATGCAAAAATATACAGTAATTTTAGCGATTTTTGCATAAAATTGCAAGTCTTTTTACATTATTTTTTCAAGCTTGGCGGAAAATTTTCCGCCCTCTGAGGAGACTTTGACTTCAAAGATTACCGGATAAAGCGCCTGTTTGGGGATTTCCAGGCTGTAGGAGTATGGCGATCCCAAAAGCTTTTTGGCGGCCGAGGCAAAAACTTTTTGCAATTTTTCCGCAAAGCCGCCCGATGCGGAATCGGCTTCCGTTCCTTCAAAAAAGGCATGGACCTGCGACGCTTCCGAAAGGCCCCTGGCTCCTGTCAAAGAGTGCCAAAAGCGAGGAAGCGGAAAGAGCGCGTTTTTGTCCAACTCGCAAACGCTAAAGTCCAAAAAGGCGCCCTGGCTCTGCGAAGAAAAATTCCATTCCCTTCCGCTGTCGTCGTCGCGGACAAAGGACTCGCTTACGGTTATCGTGTATTTTTGGGGGAGCGGAATTTGTTTGTAAAGGAAAATGCCAAAGGCCAAGGTCCATGCGATGTACAAAAGCGCCGCGATTGGAAAAAATATTTTTATGCTGGCGGAACAGAAGAATCCCAGCGCAAAGTAAAGCGCCGAGACAAAGGCGTCTTGCGACAAGCGGCTTTTAAAGGCCGCCGCGCTGGCGGACTTTTCGTTCACCACAAACAAAACGGCAAAGACAATCGCCGCGGACAAAAGCAAAAAGCAAAGCGAAAGGCGAAAGTGAAAATACTTTTTATGCAAAAGCTTTCCGCACAAAAGGCAGGCAAGGCTTCCTAAAAAAGCTCCCAAAAAAACAAAAGCCAGATTGATAAAAACGGCTGACTGAAAATTCAATTGCGCGCTCATTTGTAGGTCTTAAAATCCTGGACGACGCTTATGGCCGACTCAATCTTGTAGTCGGGATAAGCCTTTTGGGCGAGCACGACGGCCTTTTCGACGATCGCGCTTGAGTCGGCGATTCCTTGCAAGACAATCTTTTTGTCGATGACAAGCGCGCGCAAAAAGTTGACCGTGATGTTGTGCTCAAAGACCAAAGAGTTTACAAGCTTTTGGGCCAAGAGCATTTCGGCCACCTTCTTTTTGCCCTGCTCCTCGATGTCCTTTGTCATTTCGGTTTCTACGATGGAAACGATCAAGGCGGCGGCGCTCTTTATGTCAAGCTTTCCGGAATTGACGACCAAGTGGTAATGGGCCGGGTCTTCGGCGTCGGCGTTGAAAAAGCTTTTGTGAAAGCCGCGTCGGTTATTGTCGCTTTCGTCGATGCGCTGTTGGGCTTGCTTTTCGGTAAAGTTGAATTCTTCTTCCAAGCGCTCAAGGCGAGTTTGGTGGTCGGCCACAAAGCGGAAGGACAGCATGTTGGGAAGGTCGCTTAGGACATAGGATGCGCCGCGGCCAATCAGGACAACGTTTCCGTCGGAGGCCGACTCCAAAATCGCGGTCTGCAAGTAGTCCAAGTATTCGTCGCGGTCCTTGGCAAGCGAGGCGAAAAAGCCGGGCTTTACCTCGTCGTACTTGTGAAGCTTTTCTTGCGGAAATCCAAGCTCTACGATTTTGGCCTCGATGTCCTTGCGGGTGATGAATTTATAGTTTAAGAGCTTTGCGACTTCGGCGCTGATTTCGTCTCCCTTGGCCGCAACTTGTCTTGCCATGCAAACAATTGCCATAACGCTCCTCCCTTAATGACAAAACGGAAAATTAGGTTTATACTATATTATAAAGCAGGAACGGAAATATGTCAAAGGAAAAAAGCGGCCAAACAAGCGACGCGGGCTTGGTTTGGAAAATCGGAAACAAAGAAAAACTCTTGGACACGCCGATATTCACGGTGAACAAAAGCGACAACACCGCTCCTGACGGAAGAAGCGGCGCCTACATCACGATTGACGCTCCCGACTGGGCGGCGGTAATCCCAGAAGTTGACGGCTGCTTTTTAATGGTAAAGCAATGGCGGCACGGAAGCCAGTCGCTTAGCCTTGAATTTCCGGGAGGCGTTGTCGACCCAGGCGAGTCGCCCCAGGCCGGCGCCGCCCGAGAACTCTTGGAAGAAACCGGCTGCCGCGCGCAAAGCCTGGTCCACCTAGGAAGCGTAAGCCCCAACCCCGCCCTTTTTACAAACCAATTCCACGTCTTTTTGGCGCGCGGCCTAGAAGCGGCCGGAGCGCAAAAACTGGACGCCGACGAGTTCCTAAACTGCGTCCGCGTTCCCAAAGAGGAAGTCTTTGCAAAAATGGGCGGTCCCGAATGCCCCCACGCGCTTATGATAGCAGCGCTGGAATTGTATAGGGAAAAGACGGGAGAATGAATGGCGCTACAATTCTTCCATCAAAAGAAAGTCCTTTAGCTTTAAGTGAACGACCGTACTCGTGCTAAAGTCGTTTTCGTCGTTGGTTATAAGAATTTTTTTCCGCGCGTTGTCCACAAGATTGAACGGAGCGAATTCACGCTCGTATGTTGACTCTTCCGCAACGCTGTAAGCGACTTGAATCAAAAATTCCTTTCCGTCCTTGGCGGCCAAAAAGTCGATTTCCTTGTCGCCGACATTATAAACGCTTAACTCGTAGCCCATAAAAACCAACTCGTTATAAACAACGTTTTCCAAATTATGGGTTAGGTCGAACCTTCCGTTTGTCTGGCGGATTGAATTGAATGCAACATCCTCATTGTAAAGCTTTGCGTAAAAATCCAGCTTCTTTTTTGCCTTTGTGGAATACTGCGGAACCTTTCTAATTACGTAAGCTTCTTCAAGGTATCCCAAATACTTCATAACAGTATTAATGGAACATTCCGTCTTTTGCGACTTTAAGTAATTGTGAATGGAATTGGAGCTGAAGATGCGCGCGTTGGAAACAAGGACAAAGTCCGCCAACTTTTTAAATATCGCGTCTTTCCTAATTTTATAGCGGTTGATTATGTCGTTGAGAACGATTGTCTGGTCAAGGTCGTCCAAATAGCGCAAAAGGGAATCCGTGTCGGAAAATTCAAAGCGCTTGGGAAAGCCGCCGTAAACAAGATAGTCGTTTACAGAAATCTTTCGCTTAAGCTCCTTGGAGTATTCTAAAATTTCTTTGTAAACAAAGGGCCGTATCGTAAAGGACACATAGCGGCCGCTAAGCTCTTTTGTAAATTCTTTTGACAGCAGTTTTGAGTTGGAACCGGTGACAAAAAGAGAAAGGTTTTCAAGTCTTAGCGACTTGCATGCAAGGTTCCAGTTTTTGACAGTCTGAATTTCGTCCAAAAACACATACCATTTACTTTTAGGCTTTTTCTTTATCTGGCTTTCTATATAATCAACCAAGTCATTGTCGTTTGTGATTTTAGAATAAACGTCACGCTTTTCAAAATTAAGGTGAATGACAGGCTTTTTTTTAGCCAAAATTTCGTCCTTAATCTGCTCAAGGACTACGGACTTTCCGCAACGGCGAATTCCCGTGATGACTTTGATGAGGTCGCTATCGTAAAACGGACGAATCTGTTTTATGTATTTTTCCCGAATCAGCATAGAATCACTATACTGAAAACTTTTTAAAAAGTCAAGAAAGTTTTCAGTATAGTGAAAACTTTTGCAAATTTCGAAAAAGTTTTCAGTAAAAAAAAAGAGAACCAAGCGAGAAAAAACTCGACGCATCGCAAAAAGGCAACGCTCTTGACCCTATACATAAAAATAGAGCAACGATTCAGCGAAAAGTCAAGAAAAAAAAGCGAAAAAAGCAGCCGATGCACGCGGAGAAATATTCCTATCCTTCACGCGCTATGGCTTGAAAATTACTTTTCCAAAAGCTTTTTTATTTTCTCACTCGTTTTCTTAACATTGCATTTGGATATATCGCCAATACGGATATACGCGGATTCTTTAGTTCTGGTTACTGTAACGCCAGGGAAAGCGTCTTTGACAGCTTGAATTATTTTTTCGCCCGCTTTTGTATTTGGATTTCCCCAAGAATAAAACCAAAGGCTTTCGCTTTTCTCGCCCATAACTATTGATTTTTCAATTTTCCCTTTATCATCTTTTTCTAAGTCATACCAATAAATGTATTCATCCACATCCGGAGTATGCTCATCTTCCTTAGTTCCGGGGTTATTGCCACTCCTTTTCCATTTCACATCCAAATACTTCGTAAATTCCTTAAATTTCTTTAAGTTTGCCATATTTTTATTCCTCCTATAAACTATTCCCAATAATTAACGACAGTCCAACCGCTGGGTATGCCGCCGTAACCACTTGACCAATTTATTGACGCTTTGGCGAAGGTGCCTGTGTCTTTTACACCTGCGAGCCACCACGTCGTGCAAAAGTCCGCTGAAATATAGTACGCAGCGCATTTAACGCTTGCAAGGCTCGCGCAGCCGCGGAACATTTGATAGTAGCAATATTTCACCAGCGTCGTCGCGGGCAATGCCGGCGCGCTTGTAAGGCTCGCGCAGCCGTAGAACATTTCACGGTAGCATTTCTCCGCCAGCTCCTTCGCAGGAAGAAGCTCCGGCGCGCTTGTAAGGCCCGCGCAGCCGTAGAACATGCTAGCGTAGCAACCCTTCGCCAGCTTCGTCGCAGGAAGCTCCGGCGCGCTTGTAAGGCCCGCGCAGCCGTAGAACATGCTACCGTAGCAACCCTCCGCCAGCTTCGTCGCAGGAAGCTCCGGCGCGCTTGTAAGGCTCGTGCAGCCGCTGAACATGCAAGCGTAGCAACCCTCCGCCAGCGTCGTCGCAGGAAGCTCCGGCGCGTTTGTAAGGCTCGTGCAGCCGCTGAACATGCCATAGTAGCAATCCCCCTCCAGCGTCGTCGCGGGCAAGAGCAAATCTTTCCCCGCTTTGTTTTTTATGTGAGCGTTGTCCTCGAACAGTCTAAAAAATGTGAATGTCCCTGTAAGTTTTTTTGCGCTCTCGTAGTTTGCGCTGTCTACAAGGCTCATTATGTTTCCGTAAACATAGCAATCCTTGCTACATCCAATTGTGCTATATATATCCACTGCATACGCATAAGTCGTGTTGTCGCCGTAAAAAGAAACTCTGTCGCCGACTTTTTCAAGCGTTATATCTACAGCCGTTTTACTTCCGATTGTTTGCGGCACGCCACCGTTCACCCTGTATGTTACCGGCCTCACTTTATTATTAAAAGTAACTTTAGCGCCAGCCTCAATCGCTTCAAGCGTAAGAGCGGGAGGTCTAAATGTCGCCGTAATAACGACATTATCCGCCGGCATTGTGAACGTGTAAGAAGTTCCTGCCGCAACATCCGTCACAGAAACATCGGTTCCGCTAGAATTCTTAACCGAAATCTTTTCTAACTCATAACGATCGCTTGCAGTCACTGTCAAAGTTACGGTCGTTCCTATGGCCGCCTTCGCTTTGTTGGCTGTCACTGTTCCATTTTCTGACGATCCGCATGTTACTGTATATTCTATTGCTGTAAATGTCGCCGACACAGTTACAGGTCGTGCGGGCATCGTAAACTTTCCGTCGGTAACAGTTACAGGATTTGAGTCCGCGTCGGTCACAGAGTAAGAGCCAAACTTATATCCCACGCTTGGACTTGCTGTAAGCGTGACAATTGTTCCCGCGGCGACATGTTCCGCTGCGTCCGAAACCACGCTTCCATGTTCAATGCCGCTTGAGATTTTTACGGCACAATATTTTGTCTCGCTCCATTTTGCGTAAACTGTCGTTGGTCCGCTTATAGTCGTTGTGTCAAAGTCAAACAAGGTTCCGCAGCCTGCGTCCGCGTACCAATTGTCAAACGAGTATTTTGTGGTCACATCAGCGCTTACGTTGTCATCTTTTGTAGGTGCGCTAGCGGGGCGAATGGCCTTGGAACCTGTTTCCACATTTTGCGTGTAGGCGTCGCTTGAACCGTATTTTCCGCCGTTCAAGTCAAAGGTTACGACATAAACGGGAAGGTCGCTCCACTTTGCGTAAAGGGTTGTGGGCGCCGTTATGGGCGCGGCAAAGTCAAAGGGCGTTTGGCAGTTTTCATCAGAACACCAGCCGGCAAAGTTAAAATGCTCTTTTGCGGGGTCGGCGGGCTTTGTGGCGGTTTGGCCGCTTGTCACTTTTTGTCCGACAACTTCGCTTCCTCCTTTGGAGTCAAAAGTTACAGTATAAATGGGAGTCCACACGGCATAAAGGGTTATGCTAATATTGCCTGTGTATTCCGCTTTGTCGGCGTAGGCGGCTTGCGACGCCGCGCTGGACAAGGCCCAGCCCGCAAAGGCAAAATTGTCCCTCTTAAAGCCAAGGTCTGCTATTGACGTCAAATTTTGCGGAGTTCCGGCTGTGAATATTTGCGTCGCCTTGGCGGGATTTTGGCTTCCGTCGTTTGCGTCAAAACTCACGGTGTAAGTTGCCGCCTCCGAAATCGAAATTCCGCCCCCGCCCGAAGCGTTGGAGCAAGCGGCAAAGGCCGTCACAAGTCCAAAAGCCAAAAAGAGAGCCGCAATTCTAAAGAAATTTTTCATACCATCCCCCAATGCAAACTTTGCCTTAAATGTTAGGTTATTCTAATAGTTTAGCGCCAAAAGCAGGGAAAAGCAAGGAAAATTCGGCATTAAACAGCATTTTTATCAATAAAACCATCTTTTAATGTTGTGTTTTATAAGGAAATCTGACTATAAAATTTAGCGCATGAACTCAAAAGAAATCTTTGGCAAAAACCTCAAGCATTTTAGAAAATTGAACAAAATAACACAGGAAGAGCTTTCGGAAAAGCTGGGGATAACGCCAAACCATTTGAGCCGCATCGAAAACGGAAAATCCTTTGTAACGGCGGAAGTCCTTGACGCCCTCTGCGTGATTTTTAAGGTAAGCCCGGCGACTTTCTTTTACACAAAAAACGAATTCTCAGGCGACGACAGCCTTTTTACAAAAATCGACAACATAATCGACACAGAGCTTGTCAAATTAGGTAGCCAACTAAAAGAAAAAATCAGAAGATAATCCCCCCGCCTCACAACCGTTCCCCCTGATATAAAAAAAGATTAATTTTTTTCAAAAAAACGCAAAAATCCGCAAAAAAATGTCTACCTTATAGATGTAAAAAAACTGTAAGGAGCAATTTATGGAATTTCAAACACTTCCCCAAAGGGAATACAAAGACAGATTGTTCAAAGCCATTTTTGGCCGCGACACAGAGGAAAGCAAACGGTGGCGACTGGAACTTTACAACGCCTTAAATGACACAAGCTACACAGACCCAAACGAACTAAAGCTTACGACAATCGAAAACTTCATCTACATCACGATGAAAAACGACGTGTCGTTCCTGCTTGACAGCCAGATGAATCTCTATGAGCAACAATCGACATTCAACCCCAACATGCCATTGCGCGGTCTTCTCTACTTTAGCCAGCTGTACCTCGCCTACCTCAATGAAAAGGACGTGGACATCTTCGGCAAAACCCTCGTAAAAATACCCACTCCGCGCTTCTTGGTATTCTACAACGGCGACAAAAAATTGCCGGATGTGACAAAATTCCGCCTGTCAGAAGCGTTCATAAAACCCGACAAAGACGTTGGAAAGGACTGTGACTTTGAATGGACAGCCACAGTCGTGAACATCAATAAAAATTGCAACAAAACTCTTCACAAAAAGTGTGTTTCGTTATATCATTACTCTAGTTTTGTGGCGCGGGTCAAGGACAACCTTGCTGCGGGAATGGACAAACATGCCGCTGTCGTGAGCGCCGTTGACTTTGCGATTATCAACAATTACCTTGACGGCTTTTTCAAGCGGCAGAGGGAGGACATAATTATGTTCAGCATGACAGAATTTGACCAAGAGGCCTACGACCGCCACCGTCGCCGAGAAGGTTACGAGGACGGAGCGCAAGACAAGGCCATCGAAGCCGCAACCAACCTGCTCAAAATGAAAATTCTCACCCCTGAACAAATCGCGCAAGCGCAAGGTTTGCCGCTGGAACAAGTATTGGAATTGCAAAAACAAATTTCCGAACAAGCGGTGGAAGCGTAGCCCAGCCCTCAACGTATTATGAAAAAACTGCTTCCATTCTTTGCCGTAATTTGCCTGTTTGTCGCGGCGCTGGCGGTTTTCTCTTGCGTAAGCGGCCAGGCGGCAAGGGAACGCGTAAAAGAACAAAACGAGCTTTTCTACCAAAACGCCCTGCAAAGCCAGCGCTACGAGCTTCCCTTTTTTTCGACGGACAAAAACCGGCAGATTGTCCAGCGCCTTGGATACGCCCTTTGCTACGACGAAAAGCGCGAGCAAGCCGACTGGGTGGCCTACACCTTGGACGCCGCCAAACTGGAAAAGAACGCAAAACGGACAAACGACTTTAGGGAAGACTACGACATCGTCACGGGCTCGGCGGCCTTGGACGACTACCGCCGCTCCGGCTATGACAGGGGCCACTTGGCTCCGGCCGGCGACATGGCTTACAGCCAGCAAACGATGAGCGAATCCTTTTTGCTAAGCAACATAAGCCCCCAGCCCCACGCATTTAACGAGGGCGTCTGGAATTCCTTGGAGCAGCATTTTAGAAACTTGGCAAAAAAACACGAAAAAATTTTCATCGCCACCGGCCCGGTCTTTGAAAAGGTTTCCTACCCGACAATCGGCCCAAACAAAGTCGCCGTTCCCGAATATTTTTACAAGGCGGCCTTGATTCAAGACGGAGACGAGTTTAAAATGGAAGCCTACATCATCCCAGCGTCGGCGGGAAAAGAGGACTACAAAAAATACCGGGTCAGCGTTGACCAAATAGAAAAGCGGACAGGCATCGACTTTTTTTATTTGCTTGACGACGCTCTTGAAAACAAACTCGAAGCGAGTGTAGAATAGTAGCGGCATATAGGAGGCAGCGCCATGAACAAAATTTTTGAAATATTCAAGCAGACAAAAATAATTCCCGTAATCACATACCGCGCCGACGCGGCTCCCCTTCCCCTAAATTGTGTCGTAAGAATCCGGCCAGGCGCGGAAGTAAAGCCTAAGCCCCCACTCCTTGCAAAGCGCTACGGATTCCGCCGTGGGAACGGACTTTGAAACCAAAACGCCCACGCCGGCGCGGATAACTTTTTCCGCCATGTCTACAGGAACGCGGCCTGACGTGTAAAGCATGACTTCGCCACGCGGAACGTCGTTTAAAAGCATCCAGCCCAAGGCCTTGTCCAAGGCGGTGTGGCGGCCAATGTCCTCGGCCACAAAAAGCGGCTCGCCTTTTTTTGCAAGGATGCAGGAATGAGTCCCCGCCGTGCGCTTGTGTATAGCGCTTTCGTTTGAAAAAGCCTTCGCCAGTTTGAAGATCCATTCCGGCTCGCAGGGGGCGGCGGCGATTTTTTTTAGCGGAACGGAAGCGGCCGCGTCAAACGCGCGCGAAAGAGAAACGTAGGCCTCGCTCTTGTCCGCGCTCAAATCGATTCGCGCGATGTCCGCTTTTTTTTCTATAAGTCCGCTGGAAAGCAAATGACCCGCGACCAATTCCATAAGGTTTGTGTCAGCGCAAACAAGCGAGGTCCATGCCGCGCCGTTCACTTTTATCAAAAGCGTGTGTTCCTTTAAGAGAAGGATTTCCTTTCTCTCGCTTTTTGAGTCCGAGTAAACGCGGACAATTTTTTGCTCTACAACGTTCATTCAATAACCTCCCCGCGCAAAATCGGAATGCCGTGTTCCAAAACAGGAAGGACGTATTCGACGCATTCTTTCGCCGCCTTGGGGCTTCCAGGCAAATTAATGATTAAGGTTTTGCCGCGAATGACGCTAGCGCCGCGCGAAAGCATCGACCTTGGAGTAATCGTCATGCTGTAGGCCCTGAGCGCTTCGGCGATTCCGGGCGCTTCCTTTGTGGCGGCGCGGAGGGTTGCCTCCCGCATGTTGTCGCGCGGCGAGAATCCCGTTCCGCCGGAAGTGAAAATAACGTCGGGCTTTTGGATGTCGGCGATGTGGCAGAGCGCGGAGAAAAGTCCGTCCTCGTCGTCGGAAAGGAGCGTCACGCCGCAAACTAAGTAGCCGGCCTTTTGCAAAATTTCTTTTATCAAAGGACCGCTCTTGTCCTCGCGCTCGCCGGCGGAACAGCGGTCGCTTGCAACAAGAACGGCGGCGCAAAAGCGGCGGCCTTCCAAAAGCTCAAAGTCGTCGCCCACGCTGACAACGCCGCCTTGGACAACGCTTGCAAAAACGCCTTCGGTCGGCATGATGCATTTTCCTGTCCGCTGGGTTACGTTGCAGGCGGAGTGGCATTTTTTTCCGATCTGGGTAAGCTCTAAAATCGCGCCGCCGCATTTAAATCGCGTTCCGACAGGAAAGGCCTTAAAGTCAAAGCCTTGGACCAAAAGGTTTTCGCCAAAGTCGCCCGCCTTAACGTCGGCGCCGGTCTTCTTAAAGGCCTCGACGCTTTCGTAAGACAAGAGGCTTACTTGGCGCTCGCTTCCGGCGTGCGCGTCGTTTTCCAAGCCGAAATTTTCTATCACCTTGCAAGAGCCGATGTCGGCTTTTGCCGTTCCCTTTTGTGCGCTTGCGCAAACCGCGCGGACTTTTCCTATCATAGTCATCCTCCGATTTCCGACATCAATTTGGAAACCGATTTTTGCTTTAAGTTGAGCGCGCCGGCTTTTGGCTTTGAAGCGAGCGCCTTGTAAATTTCTTCTTGGAGCGCGCCTTTGATTTGCGCCTCGTACTTTCCGCTCCTAAGAATTTTTTTTATGTCAAAAAAAGATTCGTCGCAAAGGCAGGCCTTTAACATTCCGTCGGAAGTCAAGCGAAGCCTTCCGCAAGAATCGCAAAAGGCGCGGCTCATGGGCGTTATGAGGCCTATCCGGCCTTCAAAGCCTTTAAATTGATAGAGGCGAGCGGGCGAGCGCGGAGAGGCCAAACACTCCTGGGCCTTTCCAAAAGCTTCTTCCAAAGCGCGTAAAACAAAATCGCTGGAAAGGCCCTGCATTTCGCGCGCGCAGCCGATTGGCATTAGCTCGATAAAGCGGACGTCCATCGGCTTTTCTTTTGCAAGGAGCGCGACTTTGCAAAGCTGGTCCTTGTTCCATTCAAAGGCGACGCAGTTTATTTTTACGACAAAGCCAAGCTCAAGCGCTCGATCGACGGCTTTTAAAACTTCGGCCGCGCCGTGAACTCCTGTAATTTTATAAAATGTTTCTTCGTCCACGCTGTCAAGGCTAAAGTTCACGCGATTAAGTCCAGCGGCCTTTAACGCCTCAGCGCGCTCGCAAAACAAAAGGCCGTTTGTGGTAAGGCACAATTCCTCGATGCCGGGAATCTTTGCCAACGCGGCGACAAGTTTTTCCGCGTCGCGGCGGACAAGAGGCTCGCCTCCTGTAAGGCGGATTTTTTTTAAGCCCAAGCCCGCCGTCACGTGCGCGAATTTTTCGATTTCTTCAAAAGTCAATATTTCTTTGTGGGGAACGAGAGCGACGCCCTCTTTTGGAATGCAGTAGCGGCAGCGCAAATTGCATTTGTCGGTGAGAGAAATTCTTAGGTAGTCGACAGTCCGGCCAAACGCGTCTTTCACTCGCCGCCCTCCAAAAGCATTATTTTGCCGCTAGGAATCCGCGCGCGGATTTTATTTTGCGCGGCGGAACTTTCTATTTTTTTCCACAAAGATTTTTCGACTTCCCAAGCAATCAGCGCGGGCTCTGCGCGCTCGTTGGGTTCGCAGTAAGCGATGGACGCGTCGCCCTGCGGCCGCTCTTGGATAAAGTAAACCGTATAGGAAAACGCGTCTTCTATCACACGCTTTATGTCGCAAGTAAAAACGTTTTCGGCGGCCGCGTCGTGGCCTTGCGCGCCGTCTTGGCAAAGCTCCAAATAGTGGGCGCGGAAGCCGGCGAACTTTGGGCGAGCGTGTTCTTGGTTAACAAAAACGTCAGGAGCGAGCCCCGCGCCATCTTGGTTGACCAAAACGTCGGCAGCGGCGCGAATCTTTATGCCCCAATCAAGCGCGTAGGCCGCGCCGTCGGAAAGCCACTTTAGGCGGCTTATGTTTTTGCAGCCGGAAAGGCGCGCGGCGGCAACTGTGGCAGGCCTTTCAAAAAATTCGCGCTTGTCAACAGGCCGCGAAAATTTTCCGCGCTCGACAAAGGCGATTTTTGAGCAAAGCCTAAAGGCTTCGTTTCGGTCGTGGGTGACCAAAATCGCGGGCCGTTTTTTTTCTTCCAACAGTTCCAGCAAAAGGCGCTCAAGCTCGGACTTTCTGTTGCTGTCCAAGGCTGAAAAAGGCTCGTCAAGCAAAAAGACTCTTGGCTCGGAGACTAAAAGCCGCGCGAGCGCCGCCCTCTGCCGTTCCCCGCCGGAAAGAGAGGCGGGATAAAGGTTTTCTTTTCCTGAAAGGCCAAAGCGCTTTATATATGCGGCCGCGTCAGTCCAAGCCGTTTGGGATTTTGCCGCGCAAAGAATGTTTTGCAAAAGCGTCATATTGGGGAAAAGCGCGCATTCCTGAAAAAGAAAGCCGACCCGCCGTTTTTGCGGAGCGAGGTTTATACGCTTTTTCGAATCAAAAAGAACGCGGCCGTCCAAAATTATTTTTCCCTTGTCGGGCCGCTCGATTCCCGCAATGCATTTTAGGAGCAAGGTTTTTCCGGCGCCCGACTCGCCAAGCGCGGCGAGAGTTTCGTTAGAGGCCTCAAAGTCTGCACGCAAAAAAAAGTTTCCAAGGCGTTTTTCAATATTAACGATTAGGCTCACCGCGCGCCTCCCCTGCCAGCCGCCCGCTCAGTCGCTAGGTTCATCAATAGGAGCGTCGCCGCCGAAAGCGCGAAAATTATCAAAACCCATTTTAGCGCGAGAGCCTTGTTCCCGCCCTGCATCGCGGTGTATACGGCGACGGCCATCGTCTGCGTTTTTCCGGGAAGGTTTCCGGCAACCATAATCGTCGCGCCAAACTCGCCCAACGCGCGCGCGAACGAAAGAACGACCGCAGCGGCGATTCCCGGAAGCGAGACCGGAATCATTATTCGTGTGAAAATCCAAAACTCGCCCAAACCCAAGGTTCTCGCCGCGGCGATTATCGAAGGATCGATTTGCCCAAAGGCCCCGCGCGCCGTTCTGTACATCACCGGGAACGAAACCACAGTCGCCGCGAGAACGCCTCCGCCCCAAGTAAAAAGCGGATTGATTCCAAACTTAAAAAGAAAATTTCCGACGCCGCCGTTTTTGCTAAAAAGAAGCAGCAAAAAAAAACCCACGACTGTCGGCGGAAGAACGAGCGGAAGCGAAAGAAGGGCGTCCAAAAACGGGCGCGCGCGGCGAGTCGTTCCCACCCCCCACGCGCAAAGGATTCCCAGCACAAACGTTATCAGGGTTGCGGAAAAAGCGATTTTACAAGAAATCCAAAGGGGCGAAAAATCCATCACTTGTCCGCCATTTTAAAGCCGGCCTTTTTAAAAACAGCCGCGGCTTTTTCAGAATGCAAAAAGTCGGCAAAAGCGCGCGCGGCATCCTTGTGTTCACTGGCCGCTATGATTCCAATAGGATAAATGACGGGCGGACACAAGCCTTCTGGAGCATACGCCGCCACGCGAACTTTTTGGCTTGAAGCCGCGTCGGTGGCGTAGACAATGCCGCAATCGCAAGCCTCCTCCTCCACCCAAGAAAGGGCCGTCCTAACGTCGCTTGCGAAATTCGCCTTGGCGCTGACGGAGGCCCAAATACCAAGAGACTCGCAAACGGCCTTTGCGTATTGGCCAACGGGAACGCTTTGAGGTTCGCCAACTGCGATCAATTTTACGGCGGGGCTTGCAAGCTCTTCAAACGAAGAAATCTTTTGCGCGCTTGCCTTTGGAAGAATCAGGACTACTTGGTTTTGCAAAAGATTTGTGACGAAGCCGCTTTCCATAAGATTTTTCTGGACAAGCGCGTCCATTTGCTTTTTGGCGGCCGAAACAAAAACGTCGCAAGGAGCGCCCGCCTCAATTTGCGCCTGCAGCGCGCCAGAGCCTCCGAACGAAAAGAAAAGTTCCACATTGGGATTTTCTTTTTGGTACAAATCTTTAATTTCTGCGCAAACATCGGTCAAGGAGGCGGCGGCCAAAACCGTAAGCTCCGTTTTTTTACCGGCCTTTGAGCAAGAAGCGAAAAGCGTCGCAAGGATTAATACAAGATCGAGAATGCGGCCAAAACGAGAATGGAATGCAAGACAAAAAAAGCGGCCGTCGCGAACTTCTGTCAAACCAAACAATCCCTTTTTCATTTTACGCCTCCGATCTTTTAAACGCGCCCGACTTTCCGCCGGACTTTTCCTCAAGATGAATTTCTGAGATTTCCATCGTTTTGTCAATCGCCTTGCACATATCATATATAGTTAAAAGCGCGACGCTAACGCCGGTCAAGGCTTCCATCTCGGCGCCGGTTTTGCCCGAAAGCTTCACCGAACACTCGCAGCGAATCGCTCCCCGCTCCGGGCAAAGAGTAAAGTCGACGGAGATTTTTGAAAGCAAGAGGGGGTGGCAGAGCGGAATCAAGTCCGATGTTTTTTTTGCGGCCATAATGCCAGCGATTTTTGCGGCGGCCAAGGCGTCGCCCTTTTGGACCGCGCCGCTTGCAATTGCGTCGATGACTTCCTTGCTTGCAAAAATCATTCCGCTCGCGCGCGCGAAGCGGTCGGTATCCGATTTTTGGCTTACGTCAACCATGCAAGCCTTGCCGTTTTTATCGATGTGCGTAAAGCCGTTCGTTTTTTCTTCCATACAAAAATCCTATTTTCCAAAACCGCAATTTGGGTAGACGCAATATTCGCAAGAAAGGCAAAGGCCGCCCTCCCCGTATTGCGCCAAATCTGATGGGCGAAGTTTTTCTTCCGCAAGAACACGCGGAAAAACCAAGTCAAAGACTGTCCTGCCCGCGTACATCACGCAGCCCGGAAGGCCCAAAACGGGAACGTTCCGCCCGCCGCATTGCAAGTACGAAAGCAAGAACATCGCGCCGGGAAGGACCGGAGCGCCGTAAGAAACGATTTGCGCTCCAGCCGCCTTTATCGCGCCCGGAGTCCTGTCGTCGGGATCGACGCTCATTCCGCCCGTGCACAAAACGATGTCGGCGCTTTTTGCTGACGAAAGGATCGCGGCCTTGATTTCATCCAAGTCGTCGCCGGGGAAAACTTGCCCAACAATCTCTACGTCAAATTCCAAAAGTTTTTTTTGAAGCGCGGGGCCAAAACCGTCCTTTATCAAGCCTTTTTTGATTTCGCTTCCTGTCGTGACGAGCGCGATTTTTTTATGCTTGAACGGAACGATTTTTAAAAGCGGCTCGCTTCCGGCGGTCTCTCGCGCGCGCTTCATTTTTTCTTCTTCTATCACAAGGGGAATTATTCTCGTTCCGCAAAGCTTGTCGCCCTTGTGAACTACGGTGTTTGAGTGAATCGTCGCAACCATCATTTGGCCCAGCGAGTTAAGCTCCAAAAGTTTTTGCGAATTGATTTTTAACAGGCCAAAAATTTTTGCGCTAATTTCTATCTTTCCTTCGCTGGGCTGGCTTGCGCTCATCGTTGGGGAATCAGGGCCGCCCATGCAAATGTCGCGCAAAATTTCGGCTGCCTCGTCCTCGTGCAAAAAGCCATCGCGCTTTTCCCAAACGTAAAGGTTTTCTTTTCCGACCGAAAGCAAAACGGGAACGTCTTCCTCGCGCACGACATGGCCTTTCTTAAAGACAGGCCCCTTTTTTACGCCGGGAATTATTTGCGTGATGTCGTGGCAGAGAACGTGGCCGACAGCGTCTTTAGTTTGAACAAGCTTCATCGATAATTCCTTGTAAAAAATATTTTTCCACGCAAGAAAAAATTCCATTCGCGTCGGTGGAATCCATTGTGGGAACGCCTGTTGGAACGCCGCCGCTCGCATCGTCAAGAGTGAAGTCGCTCGCAAGGCAAATCAGGTTTTCTTGATTGCAAGAAGGCCGCTCGCTCACCTCCCGCCGCAACACTTCTATTTTTGGCAGAGCAGAATCCTTTAGGCCTTCGATTATCACAAAGTCCAAGCCGGGACAGCGCGCCGTGAGTCCCTGGACTAATTCTTGGGCGGCGGCAGTCTTGGCCTTGCCATCAATTTCAGGAGCGCAGAGCATAAAGCGCTTGTCGGAAAAGACCGCTGTTCCAAGGGCTCCGGCTTCAGAAAACTTAAAGGTGTCCGTTCCCGGAGCGTCGCTAAAACTGTCGTGGCCGTCGCGCTTAACGACCGCGCATTTATAGCCCTTTGACTGGGCCTCAGAAAGCAAGGATAATACCATTCGCGTCTTTCCGCTGTTTTTAATGCCGCATACGCAAAAGACAAAGGGCTTTAGAAGAGCCAAAAAATCTTGGGGCGCGTTGACGTTGGCAAAAAGTTTTTTGGGCAAAGAAGATTTTTCCACCGCCACAAATTTTGTCGGAGCTTTTTCAAAAAGGCGCGAAAGCTTTAGATCGTCCGCCGCCATTTGCCCTTCCACAACTGGCAGGATAGACTTTTTGTAAAGCGCGCAAAGGGGCTCGGACCGACCGTCGACAAGAGGAACATAGCAGTCGTAGTCTGAACAAACGAATTCTTTTAGATAAGAAGGAATCTCTTTTGCGGCAAAAGGCATGTCAACGGCGCAAACAAAAACCAAATCGCTTTTGGCTTCGCCAAGCGCGCGGCGGATTCCTTCGAGCGGACCCTTTTCGCGCCTTTGGTCAGGCACAAAGCGCGCTTTCGCGCCGGATTTTTGGTCTTGAAGGAATTCAGGCTCCGAGCCGCAGTTTGGGCCTTGAACGCCTTCCGCTTTTCCGCAAATTAAAATTTCATCGCAATCGTCAGCTTCCGAAAACTCAGACACCAGGCGCTCTAAAAAAGTTTTTCCTTCCCAAATAAGCGCCGCCTTGTCTTTTCCCATCCGGGAACTTTTTCCGCCGCAAAGAATCGCAACCGTCACAGCGCCGCTCCCATGTTCCAAACGGCAACTTCGTCTCCCTTGCAAAGCGCCTTGCCTGCCGGAACGTCAACATAAGCGTTGCATTCAAGGAGATTGCTGATTACAGAAGCGGCGTGACTTTGGCTTGGAAGGAAAACGCTTCCGCCTTCCAAACGGGCGCGCAAAAAACGGCGGCGCTTGGAAACCTTGCCGCATTCGTCGCAAAGTTTTGCGCATACTTTTTTTGGAACAAAGGAATCGGAGCCCATCAAAACGGCGGCGGCGCGGTAAAAGTAAATGTCAAAGTTTGCCATCGCGGCGTAGGGATTTCCTGAAAGGCTTAGTATGACTTTTCCGTTCAAGACGCTGGCGGTCGTCGGCGTTCCAGGCTGAACGTTCACGCCAGTAAAAAGAGTCTTGGCTCCGATGTCGGACAAAACTTTTGGAAGGAGGTCTTTTTTTCCGACAGAGATTCCGCCCGTGGTTATCACAAAATCGGACGACTCCAAAGCGCCTTTTAGCGCGATTCTGATTTCGTCTTCGTCGTCAATAAGAATTTTGTTTTGCGCGACGGCCAAGCCCGCGGCCTTTATCGAGGCGCATAAAAGCTCGCCCACGCTGGAATAAATTTTTCCGGGAGCGAGAGGCTCCCCCGCGCGGACAAGCTCGCTCCCTGTAGCCAAAACGCTCACGCGGGCAGGAACGCGAACCCTTAAAAAAGAAATGCCCAAGCTCGCCAGAAGCGCGGTTTCAACGCGTCCGATTCTTTTTCCTTTAGGAAGAACAAGGCTCCCCTTTTTTATGTCCTCGCCTTCCGCGCAATAATTTTCAAAGCGGCGGACGCTGTCATAGACCAAAACTTTTTCTTGGCCGTAGTCGGTGTCTTCTTGCATGACAACCGCGTCAAAGCCTTGCGGAACCGGGGAGCCCGTCATAACGCGGACGGCGGATTTTTTCTTGCAGGGAATTTCCCTCCAATCGCCGGCGCAAAGCTCTCCCGCGACGCAAAGCTCAACAGGATTTTCCTTGCTCGCTCCCGCAACATCTTCGGCGCGGACGGCGTATCCATCCATCGCGGATTTTGCGAACGGCGGAACGTTCATCGGAGCGAAAACGTCTTCAAAAAGAATCCGCCCCAACGCGTCGCAAAGCGCGACTTCCTCAAAAGCCGCGCCTGCCGTTCCGCCGCCAAGAGGCGAAAGATTTTTTTCTAGAATGGAAACCGCCTCTTCAATTTCCATCGCTAGATTTTCTCCAAGCGGACGGCGCAAACTTTAAATTCCGGAATGCGCGCAAAGTCATCGAGCGCGGCGTTGGTAAGCGCGTTGACCGGCGAATCGGCGAAATGGAAGGGCATCCAAGTTTCGCCCTCGGACACCTTGCGGCCCACGCGCGCGGTCGCGGTAATCGAGCCGCGGCGGCTAGAAACGCGAACCTTCTCGCCGTTCTTAAAGCCTAGCCTTTCCGCGTCCTTGCAGTTCACTTCGACAAAGCCCTCGCCGGCGATTTCGTTAAGGCCTGGCGCGCGGCTGGTCATCGCCGCGGCGTTGTACTGGTAGAGGATTCGTCCTGTCGTAAGGAAGAAGGGATATTCGTTGTCGGGAAGCTCGGCCGCTGGCTTGTAGGCTGCCGGGTAAAGCAAGGCCTTTCCGCGGACGGGCTTTCCGACGTGCATGATCGGAGTGCCGAGGCTTTCTTTGTCCTTGCAGGGCCATTGGAGGCTTTGCCCCGCGTCAAGGCGCTGGTAAGAAACGCCGGCCATGCTCGGAGTGAGCGAAGCGATCTCGTCCATAATTTGAGACGCGGCAAGACGCGGCTGCTTGTAGCCCATCGCGTTCATAAGGTCGATCAAAATGTCGGTGTCAAGCCGCGCTTCGCCGGGAGCGTCGACGGCCTTTCTTATGCGCTGGACGCGGCGCTCGGTGTTGGTGAAGGTTCCTTCTTTTTCGGCGTAGCTTGTCGCAGGCAGAACCACGTCGGCGTACTGGGCGGTCTTTGTAAGGAACAAGTCTTGGACCACAAAAAATTCAAGGCTCTCAAGCGCCTTAATGATATGCGCCGTGTCCGGGTCGGAAACGACAGGGTCTTCGCCGCAAATGTAAAGGCCCTTTATGTCGCCCTTTATCGCGGCCGGAAAAACTTCAGTCGCCTTTAGGCCGGGCTTGGCGCTAAGCGGAACGCCCCAAGCCTTTTCAAATTTTTGGCGGACCTCGTCGTTGTCAACCTTTTGATAGCCGGTGTAGTCGGTGGGCTGCGCTCCCATGTCGCACGCGCCCTGAACGTTGTTCTGGCCGCGAAGGGGGTTTACGCCGCAGCCGCTTTTTCCAAGCTTTCCGCAAAGGAGCGCCATGTTGGACATGCTCATTACGCCTTCGGTTCCGCTTGAATGTTCGGTGACTCCAAGGCAGTAAATGATCGGCGCCTTTTTGGCCGCGGCGTACATTCTGGCAGCCTCGCGCAATTTGTCGGGATCAATGTGGCAAATCTCGCCGACCTTTTCGGGCGCGTATTCTTTGACAAGCTTTTTAATTTCTTCAAAGCCTTCGGTGAATTCATCGATGTAGTTTTGGTCAATGAGCTTTTCTTCTATCATGACGTTCATCATGCCGTTGGCAAAGGCCACGTTCGTTCCGGGACGCAGTTTTAAGTGAATGTCGGCTTTTGAGGCAAGGCCTATGTCGCGCGGATCCACGACGATAAGGCGCGTACCCTTTTCGACCGCCTGGCGGATTTGCATTCCGACAACCGGGTGCGCTTCCTCGGGGTTGGAGCCGACCAGCATTATGCAGTCAACGTCGTGGGTGATGTCGTAAATCGGGTTTGTCATCGCGCCGCTTCCCAAAGTTTTGGCAAGGCCGGCGACGGTGGCCGAATGGCAAACGCGCGCGCAGTTGTCGGTGTTGTTCGTTCCAAAGCAAGTCCTGACCATTTTTTGAACAAGGTAAATGTCCTCGTTGGCGCTTCTGGAACAGGCAAAGCCCGCAAGCGAGTCTCCGCCGTACTTTTCTTTTAGCTCAAGGAATTTTTTTGCCGTGTAAGAAATCGCTTCGTCCCAAGAGGCTTCCTCAAATTTACCGGTCGCCTTGTTCTTGATGAGCGGCTTTGTCAAACGGTCGGCGGAATGGACAAAGTCAAAGCTTCCGCTTCTGCCCTTTACGCACAAAAGGCCGTGGTTTGAAGGCCCGTCCGCCGCCTCGACGTTGACGATTTTATTGTCCTTTACGACAAGGTAGAACTGGCAGCCCGTCGCGCAGTGGGGGCAAGTCGTCAAAACTTTTTTTGTCTCCCACGCGCGGTAGTTTTTCTGCCGCTTTAGGGTGAGCGCGCCGGTGGGACAGGCGGCCGCGCAGTTTCCGCACGACTCGCAGCTTGTCTCCTTCCAGTTTTGGCCAAAGGGCGACTCCACTAAATGGAAGACGCCTGTGCGGCCGCTTTTAAGGGCGTGGTTGGCCGCCGCCTTGTTGCAAACGCTAATGCAGGCTTGGCAATGGACGCACTTTGTGGGGTCGTAGGCGATGTAGGGATTCGAGTCTTGTACCGGGTATTTTCCGGCAAGCTTTGTGCGCGATCCGTGGTAGCCGCTTTCGGTCACTTGGTACTTGTTGCACAAAAATTGCAGGCGGCAGACTCCGTTTTGGGAACAGTTGAGGCAGTCGACGACGTGATTTGAAAGAATCAGTTTTAGCATTTCCTTTCTGTATAAAGAAAGGCGTTCGGACTCAGTCTTTATCACGGCTCCTTCGGTGACAGGAGTTTTGCAAGAAGCTATCAAATGGTCGAGGCCTTCGACTTCGACCATGCAAATGCGGCAAGAGCCAATTTGGTTGATTTCTTTTAAGTAGCAAAGAGTCGGTATTTCAATTCCGTTTTGGCGGGCGGCTTCCAAAATCGTCGCGCCGTCTTGGACCGTTATTTTTTTTCCGTCAATCGTGCAGTTGATCATTCGCCTTTACCTCCCACCATGCAGCCGCAGCCGTAATGGTCGCAGCGCAAACAACGGCCCGCCTCGCGCTTGCCCTCCTCTTCCACCATGGGAATTTCTACATGGGCAAAATCGCAAACGCGCTCAAAGGGGTCCCGCTCCTCAATCATCGCGCGTCCTGTGGGAACGCAATTGTTTGGAAGCGCTCCGGGAATTTTAATGTCGCATTCAACCTTGTGATGGTAGCCAAGGTATTCGTCGATGTTGTAGGCGGCAACTTGTCCCGCGGCGATGGCGTTTATTGCGGTCGATGGTCCTGTGACGCAGTCTCCGCCGGAAAAAACTCCGTCCATATTCTGAACTTGGCAGGCTTCGTCCGCGAGGATTCTTCCCCGCTCCACAGGAACGCCGGCCTTTTCAAACGACTCGGAATCGCTTCGCTGGCCGACGCCCAAAATCAAGACGTCGCACACAAACCTGTAGGGATAGGCGCTCGAGTGTTCGGTCGTCATCATGCCGTTTTTGTCGTAAGGGCCGACGATTTGCGGTTGAAGCCAGACCGCTTGGGCAAGGCCCGTTTCCTTGTTCGCTTCGATATGCAAGAAACTTAGGAGCGTTCTGAAGCGGACTCCCTCTTGCATAGCGCTCCGTATTTCGCTTGGAAGAGCGGTCATGTCGTCGCGCTTTCTTGTAAAGACGTGGATTGTCGCGGCGTTTAAGCGCGCGGCGGTTCGGGCCGCGTCCATAGCGACGTTTCCGCCACCGATCAAGACGACCCGCTTTCCTTTTAAATCCATCGGTTCGCCCTTGGCGACGTTTTGCAAAAAGTCAGCGGCCGGAATAACGTTTGGGAGGTCGGCGTTCTCGATTGGCATTCTGTTTCCAAGCTGCGCGCCGATTCCAAGGTAAACCGCGTCGTAATTTTTCTTCAATTCCTCAAAGGTGATGTCGCGGCCGACTTTCGTTCCGCATTTAATCTCGATGTCGCCGGCTTTGACCAAAACTTCAATGTCGTCGTCAAGCTTTTCTTTTGGCAAGCGGTATTCGGGGATTCCGTAGCGGAGCATTCCGCCAAGCTTTTGGTGTTCCTCAAAGACGACAGCCTTGTGGCCCATAAGCGCAAGGTAGTAGGCGCAAGTAAGGCCTGAAGGACCTCCTCCGACTATCGCGATTTTTTTGCCAGTCTTTACGTTCGCTTTTGGGGGAACGACTTCCCGCGCGTTTACTTGGTCGACGGCGAATTTTTTTAGGCCGCGAATGTTTATCGGCTCGTCGATTATCGAGCGGCGGCACTTGTTCTCGCAAGGGTGCTCGCACACCATAGCGCAAGCCGTCGGAAAGGGATTTTTGTCGCGGATAAGGTTTATCGCGTCGGCGTAGCGGCCTTCTTTTATGAGCGCCACGTAGCCCGGAACGTTGACGTGCGCGGGGCAAAGGGTCACGCAGGGAATCGTCTGGACGAACGACTCGACGCAGCGGCGGCTGTTGATGTGGCTTTGGTATTCGTCCTCAAATTCCGCCATGCTGTCCAAAACCATGTTGGCCGCGACAACGCCCACCGCGCAGTCGGAAGTTTGCGCGATCATAAGGCAGAGGCGCTTCATTTTGTCAAGAATTTCTTGCGAGCCTTCGCCCTTTAGTATCAAAGAAAAAAGTCCGTCAACCTCGGCAAGACCGTCGCGGCAGGGAACGCATTTTCCGCACGATTGGTTCATCGACATTTGCAAAAGGGAGCGGTAAAGGACAAGAGGACACATTCCCGGCGGATAAGAAGTGATTCGCGTCTTAAATTTGTTCAGCACGACGCTCATGCGGGAATTCATGTTTCCCTTTTTAGCAAGTTTACGCATAATGTTTCTATTATATCACATTTTTTGCAAAAAATAAAGTTCTTTTGCCGGAGGAACGCCTTGCAATGCGCGCGGCGGCAGGTTATAATAGTAATGTTAGGAGGCAGCGCCATGAACAAAATTTTTGAGATTTTCAAACAGACAAAAATAATTCCCGTAATCACAATCGAAGACGAAAAGAACGCCGTCCCCCTGGCCAACGCGCTTTTAAAGGGCGGAATAAGAATCGCCGAAATCACTTACCGCACCGACGCGGCTCCAAAAGCGATCAGCGAGCTTAGCGCTCATTGCCCCGACATTTTGGCGGGCGCTGGAACGGTGACAAGCGTCGCCCAAGCGCAAGAAGCGATCGCGTGCGGCGCAAAGTTCATCGTAATGCCTGGCTTTGACAAAGAGATTGTCGAATACTGCAAAAGCCGCGACATTGCGGTCGTTCCGGGAGTGGCGACGCCGACGGAAATTTCCGCGGCCATACAATTGGGCTTGGAAGTCTTAAAGCTTTTTCCGGCGGAATTGCTTGGCGGAACGGATTTCTTGGACGCAATGGCCGGCCCCTTCCCCAAAACTAAATTCATCCCCACCGGCGGAATCACCGCGGAAAACGCCGCCGCCTATTTGGCAAAACAAAACGTCTTGGCGGTTGGCGGCTCGTGGATTGTAAAAAAGGAATTTATCAGCGGCCAAAAGTGGGACATCATCACCGCCGAAGCGGAGAAGGCCCTGCTTATGCTCCATGAAAATCGATAAGAGTTGAGACTTTTGCGGGTGCCAAGACTTTTTGGAAGTTCAAGTCGGGAAGGCCGATGATTCCAAAGTAGTCGGTTACGATTCCGCCGCCCTGCTCTATTACGTTCCTGGCCGCGGCAAGCGTTCCGCCCGTGGCGATTAAATCGTCAATTACCAAGTAATTTTTTCCGCGCTCGATGTCGGCCTTGTGGGCTTCGATTTCGGCGGTTCCGTATTCAAGGGCGTACTTGCAAGAGTATGTGTCTCCGGGAAGCTTTCCCTTTTTGCGAATGAGAATTTGGGGAATTGAAAGGCGCTCGGCAAAAGGAGCGCTGAACAAAAATCCGCGCGACTCGACAGTGGCGACGGCGTCAATCTTTGAGTCCTTGTAAAGCTCGACCATCTTGTCGATGCAGAACTTAAAGACATCGGGCTTTGTCAAAATGCTTGTGATGTCGTAAAAAAGAATTCCGGGCTTGGGAAAGTCCGGCACGCGCCTAATGGCCTTGTCCAAAAATTCAATTTCGCTTGCGTTCATAAAAAACATAGTAGCAAAAAAACGCGCTCTTGTCTATTGCGCGACGGCCAAAGATGGTTTATAATCAAAGAATGTTCCAGCAGAACAAGTGTTTGGCCGAAGGCTGCAAAAAAACGTCTCTTTCCGTCTTTAACTACTACGGCGAGATTGCCGAGGGCGAAAACTATTGCGTGGACCATTTTCCAGACCAGCAAAAAATCAAGGACGACATTTACAATTACATAAACCAGCGACAAAAAATCGTCGGCCTCAACGCCAGCGGAATCACTTTTGAGAACATCGACCTTACCGACAAACGCTTTTACGGCTGCAACTTTCAAAACTGCCGCTTTGTCAACATTCACTCTACAAAATTCCGCTCAAGAATGAGTTTCTTTGACCATTCGATTTTTTCGGACTGCGCTATGCTGGAAAGCAACATGCAGTTCTGCTCTTTTGGCGGCTGCATTTTCTCCCACATCCTTCTTACGGGAAGCGACATGATCCACGACAACTTTTGCGGAATCCAAGCCTACCAGTCTTCCTTTGACGACTCGGACTTGTACAACTCCCGCTTTATCGGCGCCAAATTGGTTGACACTTCCTTCCGCAACTGCAACATCAAGAACACGATGTTCTTTAATATCGAAAAACAAAACCTTTTGTTCAAGTCGTCCAACCTTCGCGAAGCGATCTTTGACGAGCGCGGAAGCGAAATGTTCCTAAAGGACTCGATGTGAGGCGCGGATGAAAATTTATTTTCACTTGAACTTGGAAGGATTTTCAAACTGCTACGTAATCGTAAACGAAATGTCGCGCGAGGCCATAATCATTGACCCGGGCCAAATCACCACAGAAATAATCAACCACATCGAGATCGGCGGCTACAAGCTGACAGGCGTTTTGATTTCGCACAACCACGGAAGCCACGTGGCCGGCTTGTCCACTTTAAGAAAAATCTACGAGCCCCAAGTATACGCAGCCGACTGGGAAGTCGCCGGAAACGACACCAACGTTCTTAAGGACGACGGCGTGATTCAAGTCGCGGGCATTGACGTTGAATACTTTTCGCTTCCCGGCCACACAAACGATTCGATGGTTTACAAAATCGGAAACGTTTTGTTTACGGGCGACTCCCTCAGCGCCTGCCGAATCGGTTCCACCAACTCAAAATTTTCCGAACGCACTTTGGTAAAAAACATAAAGCAAAAAATTCTTTCGCAAACCGACGACACGGTCATTATGCCCGGCCACGGCCCGCCGACGACTGTTGGCGTGGAGCGCGAGTTCAACCCAAAACTCTCTCAAGCATAAAATGGACTTTAACGCGATAAAGCTTAACCCTTCTCAGGAACTAAAACTGCTAAAGGCCCGCGCCGCCTTGTTTGGAAGCGGACAGCCCTTGTCGTTGGACAAGCAAAGCGGCCGCGTCCGCCAAAAGTTTTTGGCAGGGCATCCGATTTTTTTGCAGCCCCTTTTGTGCCTTGCGCCGAATGACTTTGACAAAGAGGAATTTTTGTCCATCCAAAAATTTGAGATTCACTCGCCCAAAGGAGCGGCCGCCGGCCTGCCAACATGTTTTTGGGCGCGGATAACGACAAAGGCGCGGGCCTTGTCCCTGCCCATTCCTTTCGCGCTTGACCATACGTTGGCAAAAGATTTTAGCTTGGAAAAAATTTTCGCGCTCGCCGCGGGCCTTGCAGACAGCGCAAATCGCGCCGGCGCCGCGGAGACATGCGTTTTTGACGGCCTGGATTTTTTGTTTTGCCCCAGTTCCTTTAAGCTTTGCCGCGTTCAAACGACAAAAAACGAATGGCGCCTTTACGACGACGTTTGGAAAAAATTAAAGATTTAGCCTCTTTTTGCCGATATTCTAAGGGAAGAACTTTAAACTAAAGAATAGGCGGCAAGGCTTATGAAATTGAATAAAATCTTATTTTTCGCGGCGGTTTTGACGGCCGGAGCGTATTTAAGCGCGACTCCCTCTTTTAGCGGAGCGATAGGCGGAAGCGCAGGCGGAGATCTAAACGTTCCCCTTAACGGAGACAAGGCGCAGGGAACGATTCCCTTGGCGGCGTACGCTGCGGCCCAGGCCAACATCACGGATTGGGCAATCGCGCGCGGCGAGATCGCGGCTTGGGCTTCAAACCTTGCCTTTAACGACATTTTCGCCGACAGCGACGCCAACGTCCGCCTCAACGAACTTTCGTTTGTGTTGCAAAGAAGAGCCTTTACGGCCACGAACTATTTTTCCGTTTTCTTGGGAGCCTACGAGCCGATCGGAAGCGACGCCTTTTTGATGAGGCACTTTGGCGTTGAGCCCATCAGCTCGCGCCTTACAAAATCATACACAAGCTTGGTCGGAAGCCCGTTAAACGACACAAAGGGAGCCGGTTTGTCTTATGTAGTGAACTTTGACAAGGCGCCCATCGCCACAGGCGTGTCCTTCTATTTTAGCAAGAACAAGGACAACGACTGGGCCATCAATTTGGACGGCCGCTTTGCCTTGGCCACAAACCTTGTGACGCTTGACTTTGTGTTCGGCGTCGGCTCTCCCCTTCAGGACACTTACAAAAACCAAGACGTAGTTTTAGTGATCGACACAATCACATTGCACGGCGGAATCAACTTTTTGGCGGGAAGCAAATACACTCACGGCCTCTTGATCCAGGCGGGCTTGGAAGACGTTGTTGTAAAAGGAAACAACGGAAGCGGCTTTAACGGAGACGAGATTAGATTCTTGTTCGAGCCCCGCCTTAAGTTCAACACCTTTAGCTTTACCCTCACCGCCTACTCCTTTAGCGAAAAAAGCGTAAAGGAACTCGCTTACTTAAGGGACCCCATCGGCGCGGGCTTTACTTTTTACAAAGACGACATCGAAGGAAAGCGCGGAGACATCTGCCTTGGAATCCACAGCGTCTTTTCTGTAAAAGGAATTACATTCGGCGACATCGCGCAAGCAAAAGACTTGAGCAAGGCGATTTACAACGCTTACGTAACTCCGTACGCGGAAATCCCGCTTAGCGGAATCGCAAGCATCGAGACGATAGCGCAAATCGGCGTTCTAGACATAACGGGAAGCCCGTCGCTAAACTTCTCGCTCACCATCGGCGCGAAGAGAGTATTTTAAAAAAAAAAGCCCGCGATTGCGGGCTTTTTTTAGCGCTTTAGATTTGCCAAGAAGCGAGGCGCTTGCAAGCTTCCTCAATGTCGGCGCGATGGCCAAAGGCCGAAATGCGAATGAAGGATTCGCCGGCGGGGCCAAAACCAGCGCCGGGCGTTGTTACGACCTGGCATTCGTTCAAAATCCTGTCAAAGATGTCCCAGCTTTTCTTTCCGGGGAACTGAACCCACAAGTACGGCGAGTTTCCGGTCCAGAACACGTTGACGCCGGCGGCCTTGAAGTTGTCGCCCTCCACCGCTTTCTTTATGACGCGAGCGTTGTCCAAGTAGTAGTCGATGACGGACTTCATTTCCTTAAGCCCCTCCTCGCTTACCGCGGCAAGGGCTCCAGCCTGCGCGATGTTTGACGCTCCGTTAAAGAGCGTTGTCATTACGCGGTTCCAGTCGCGGTTGACAGACGTTCCATCCTCAAACAAAAGCTCGTTGGGAACGACGCTCCATCCGCAGCGGACGCCGGTAAAGCCCGCGGGCTTTGAGAAGGAGTTGATTTCTATCGCGCACTTTTTGGCGCCGGGGATTTCGTAAATAGTTTTGGGGAGCGAAGGGTCGCGGATGAACTCTCGGTAGGCCGCGTCAAAAATTATTATGCAGCCGTTTGCAAGCGCGAAGTCCACAAGTTTTTTCAACTCCTCTTTTGTGGAGACGGCGCCAGTCGGATTGTTGGGCGAGCAAAAGTAAATCAATGTGTTGGGCTTTACCTTGCTCAAGTCCGGGAAAAAGTTGTTCTCCGGATTGCACGGAAGGTATGTCACGCCCGCGTAGCCCGAACCGTTGTTGGCGCCGGCCGCTCCGATGATGACAGATCCGTCAACATAAACCGGATAGCTGGGGTCTTGCACGGCGATCGGAACGTCGCGGCCAAAAAGAGTTTGGATGCGCGCGATGTCGCACTTGGCTCCGTCCGAAATGAAGACTTCGCTTGCGTCGGCCATTCCAGGATAAAAAACCTTGGCGATTTTTTCGCGAAGCTCGGCGTTGCCCTGCTCGTCTCCGTAGCCTGAATAGCCGGCCGCGGTTCCAAGTCCAAGCGAATAGTCGCTCATCGCTTTTGCGATGTGGGGAGTCAAGGGCTCGGTCGTGTTTCCGATTCCGAGGCTGATGATTTTAGCGGCCGGATTTTTGGCCTGATATTCCTTGCGTCGGCGGGCGACTTCCGGAAAGAGGTAACCCGCGGTCAAATTGGCAAAACCTGTGTTTCTTTTAATCATAATGACGCAAGTTTAGCGAAAATTTACGGCGTGGTCAATTGCAATGGCGCTAGATCTTGCACTGGGACAAAGCAAGCCAGCCGGCGCGGGTAAATTCCATCACGTCGGAAATGTAGGCCGCGGCTTGTTTTTTTGTCATTTTGTGAAGAATGATGTCGCAAAAGGCGTTTATGACCGTCGAGGCCATAAAATGAACGGTCATGGAAGAAACTTTTTTTGCGGCAAAGCCCTGCTTTCGCATCCATTTGAAAGTATCCTCGCAATTTTTTGTATACAGCTCGCAAATGGTTTCCTGAAAGCGCTCGTGGGCGCTTCCGCCGGCTTTTGTAAGCAAAAGCGTAAAGGCGTCAAAATTTTCGAACATATAGTCCAAAAAATCAAAGGTCATTTTTGTCTCAAAATCAATGTGTTTCTGCATGTGGGGAGAGTCAAAGCCGGCGTGGGTCTTGGAATCCGCGAACATGACGACTTTTTTGGTCGCCTCCACCGCGTCGTCGACAAGGGCGCAAAAAAAGGCGTCTTTGTCCTTAAAGTGGCGGTACATAGCGCCCGTAGTGACCCCGGCGTTGGCGGCAATTGTCCTTAGCGAAGCGCCGGCAAAGCCTTTTTGGAGAAATTCTTTTTTAGCGCTTTCCAAAAGCGTTTTCTTTGTTTCTATTGAGGAATCCGCCATGGATTTAGTTTGCCCCAAAATCCAAAAAAAGTCAAGAAAAAAAGATAACATTGTTATCAAAACCTATTGACAGATAACGCTGTTATCACTAAGATAACAGCGTTATCGAAAATGATAACGGTGTTATCTAATATCAGGAGACAAAAGAGTTATGAAAGTTTCAAGCATAAACAAGTTTTTTGAAAAAGTCGGAGCCTGGCAGTTGCGCTTTAGATGGCCGATTTTGGCCGCTTTGCTGGCGGTGTCGGCCCTTTGCCTTGCGGGCCTTCCAAAGTTCAAGATGGCAAGCGACGACGAAGCCTGGTTTGAGAATTGGGAGCAAATCAAGGTAGAGTCCGACCAGTTCAAGGAGATTTTTGGAAGCGACGACGCGATTATGGTTATGGTCCGCGCGGACGACGTTTTTAAGCCGGAAGTATTGCAAGGAATCGAGCGGCTTGGAAAGCGGCTTGAACAGGAAGTCCCATACGCCGACGAAGTCACGTCGCTCATGACGGCGGAAATTCCTATCGGAACGGAAGACAGCATCGAAATAAAAAATCCGTTTGAGAGCGGAATCCCCTCCGACCCTACCGAGCTTGAAGCCAAGAAACAGTTCATCCTTAGCCGCGAGTCTCTTTGCGACAACCTTGTTTCCGCCGACGCAAAGGAAACATGGGTCATTCTTTCTTTGGAAAACTACGAGGGCGGAATGGAGTTCGCCGCCGAAGGAATCGCCCGCTACGCGCAAAAAGTGATTCTTGACGAAGCCCAAAAAGCGAACGGCGCCTACGAGCTAAAGCCGATGGGAATGTCCTACAGCGAAATGGAAGAAAACGACGTTATCGAGACAGAGACAAAAATCCGCGTTTTAAGCGGCTTTGTCGTGATGATTCTTTGCCTTTTGCTTTTTGTCCGCTCGCTGCGCGGAGTAATCGTTCCGCTTTTGGCGACCACAGTAGGAATCGGATCAGTCTTGGGCCTTAGCGCGCATTTGGGAATCGTCGCCGACTCAAACATGGTCACGCTTCCGATTTTGCTGGGAATGGCTCTCTCGGTCGGATATTCCGTTCACTATGTAAACTCATTTAGAATGCACTTTAGACGCACGGGCTTGCGCAAAGCGTCTGTCGTCAAGGCGGTGGAAGAAACAGGCTGGCCGATTTTGTTTACAGTCATAACGACGATGGCTTCGCTCGTTTCGTTTTTGTTCGCGGGAATCGAGCCGATCCGCTGGATGGGAGGCGCGTCAACAGCGATTGTTTTTGCCGTTTACCTTTACGTAATTTTGCTGATTCCGATTTTGATGAGCTTTGGAAAGGACGGAAAAGCGCAAGAAGGCGCGGCGCAAAAAACCGGCGCCACAAAGGCCGACCTTGCCTTTGAAAACTTTGGAAAGCTTGTAGAAAAAAGAAAGAAGCTTGTGGCCGTTCTTTCCTTCGCGGCGGTTCTCGCGCTTGTTCCGGGACTTTTTAGAATCACAGTCAACATGGACTACATCGAGATGATGGGAAGAAAGATCCCTTACGTCGCGCGCATTTTGGACACGCTCTCCGGCCCCTTGGGAAGCCTTTACAGCTACGACGTCATGATTCGCGTTGACGATCCGGACGCTTTTAAGGAAGCGGAAAACTTCAAGAAATTGGAAGAGTTGGAAAGCGCGCTGGGAAAACTAAAGCTGACTAAAATTTCCGGAACAAAGCCCCGCGTCACAAGCGGTTGCCAAATGATGAAGGAAATTAACCGAATGTTCAACAACGACCAAAAGGAATTTTACGCGATTCCCGACGACGACGCGGTTGTCGCGCAAAACTTGGTATTTTACGCGCCCAACTTTGACGACTGGTTTGACATAGAAGGCGACGACTACGGAACGACCCGCGTTCACGTGGAGCTTTTGGGATACGACGCGAACATTATAGTTGAGGACATAAACGCCGCCAAGGCAAAAGCGGCCCAGCTTTTCCCGGACGCGAAGATCAGCATCGTGGGCGAGGTTGTCGAATACGCCGAGATGAACCACAAACTTGTAAGCGCCGAGCTAAAATCCTTTTCGTTCTCGCTTGTGGTGATCGCGGTCCTTTTGATTTTGGCCTTCTCCAGCGCTAAGACAGGCCTTATAGGAATGATTCCGAATTTGGCGCCGGTAATCGTGGTTGGCGGCGTCATGGGCTATGTAGGCTATTCGCTTGACATGCTTACGATGACAATCATGCCTATGATTTTGGGAATCGCGGTTGACGACACGATTCACTTTATCAACCACATAAAGTACCACTACGAGCTTACGGGAGACTACGCCAAGTCTGTCGCCGCTTCCTTCCGCGAAATCGGAAAGACGATGGGAATGACGACATTCATTTTGTGCGCGATGTTCCTTATGTACACCTTTAGCCCGATGGGCTGCCTCTTTAGGGTCGGCCTTTTGGCGATGATAGGTTTGGCTTCGGCGCTGGTGGCGGACTACACTCTTACGCCCGCTCTTATACTTTTGACAAAACCATTTTCCGCGCGCGACCGCGGAAACAAATAAACAGGAGGAATGTATGAAAAGATTTAGAACTGTGGCGGCTGCGGCCGTCCTTGCAATGACGGGCTTTGCGGCCTTTGCCCAAAACTTGACCGGCTACGACATCGCCAAGCGCGGCGACGAAGTTGACGAAGGAAAGACTTGCTCTTACACGGCGACGCTGACGCTTAAAAGCAAAAAGGGAGCGGTAAGGACGCGCGAGATTATGTGCCGCAACAAAGATTACGGAGACGTAAAGAAAAGCGTCGTGGTCTTTGTCGTTCCCAAGGACGTAGAGGGCGTCGCCTACCTTTCGTTTGACTATCCAGACAAGGCGGACGGAACCAAGCCCGACGGAGACAGCTGGCTTTTCATGCCCGCGATGAAAAAGACGCGCCGCATCGCCGGAAGCGGAAAAGACGACGACTTTATGGGAACGGACTTTACCTACGCCGACATGGGTGACCGCGGCCTGACTAAAGACGACTTTAATCTTTTGGGCGAAGACACCGTTGACGGAAATCCTTGCTGGAAAGTGGAACTGATTGCAAAAGACAAGAGCGAAAAAACGCAACGAAGAATTCTTTGGTACAGAAAAGACAATTACAAGGTCATCAAGGGAGAGTACTACGACAGGCAAAACGAGCTTGCAAGAATCCTCACTACTTCCGACACGACAAAAATCGACGGCATTTGGACTACGCAAAAAATGTTCATGCAAAACGTAAAAAGCGGCCACTCCACTTTGCTCGAAATGAAAAACGTCCGCTACAACTTGCCTCTTGACGACAAGATGTTCACCGTAAGCGCTATCGAGCGAGGAAGCGTAAGATGAAAAAAATCTCCGCCGTCATTGTGACGGCCGCCGCGCTCGCGCTTGGATTGCCAGTCGCGCCGCGTCTTGCATGGGCCGTCGACTTTTCACCATCAGGCAAAATCCAAGGCTTTGCGGGAGTTGGACTAGGCTTTGACAAAAAGAACGCGGGCGACTTTCTTTTGGGAAACCTGCGCCTTGACGGCTCTTTAAAAATGTACGAGGGCGACTGCTCGGCCTTTATCGACGGCTTTTTGATGGGAGACGCGATCGGCTCGCAGTCGTCCTTCCAGGCGGCGGACTTTGTTTCCGACAACGGAGCCTTCCGCCTGCGCCTAAAGGAAGCTTGGATGGACTACGACGGCGGCTTTTGGGCCTTGCGAATCGGAAGGCAATCGACCGCTTGGGGAAAGGCGGACGGCTTGCAAGTTGCCGACGTTCTTTGCGCCAAGGACGAGAACACGATTCTAGCGCGCGAATACGCCGACAGCCGCCTAAGCGTTGACGCGGCGCGCCTTACGTTCAAAAACGACGCCTTTGTTTTTGACGCGTACTGGATTCCCTTTTTCGCGCCAAGCGCCCTGCCCCTCGCTGAAAAGAATCCGCTCAAAAGAGTGATGATTCCAAAAAGCGTTTCGCTTGGACCGACCGGCGCCGCGATTCCTGTAGCGCAAGTGACAAAAAGCAATTTTGACTTGCCCAGCCTTGCGATAGAAAACAGCGAATTCGCGGCACGGCTTGCGGCCTTCTTTCCATTCGCGGATTTTTCGCTCTACGGCTTTTACAGCTTTGACCGTGAGCCTTGCCTTACCTACAGCCTTCTTTTGGACGGCGGCGGAAATCCGCAGGCGCTTTCGGTCAACGGCTCTTACAAGCGAATGTTTATGATTGGAGCGGACGCCGCGATTCCGATAAAGGAAGTCGTTCTTAGGCTTGAAGCCGCGGTCTTTCCGCAAAGAACTTTCGCCGCGAGCGCCAAGGAGCAGCTTATGGGCGCAGAAAAGTTCCGCGAAAAAACGCAGCTTGTCGCCTTGGCGGGCTTTGACTGGACTCCAAGCGGCTGGACCATCTCAGGCCAATATTATTTGGACGCGCTGCTTGACGGTTCAAGCCACTTGGACCGCGACTCTTACAGGCACCAAACAAGCCTAAGCGTTTCAAAGGCCTTTTTCCAGGAAACGCTTGACCTTTCGCTTGCCTGGCTTTTTGGCCTGAACGATTTTGACAGCATGATAAAAGTTCAAGCCAAATACAGCTTGACAGACAGCATGGCGCTTTCGCTTGGCTCGGACTTATTCATAAACGGGCCTGACAAAGACAAAAAGGGCTTTTACGGCGCCTACCAAGAGCTTAGCGCAATTTGGCTAAAAGCGGAATACAACTTCTAGTTGTCATACAGGAGATTTTTATGAAAAAAAAGTCATTGTTAAATTGGATATTTTCGTTCGCGGGCGAGAAAAAGACGGCGTATTGCTTTAGCGTCTTCTTTGCCCTTTTGCGGGTGGCGTGCGGAATCGCGCCTTACATTTTGATCGCGGACATAGTGAAAAAACTTCTTTCGGGCGTCCGCGATTGGAACGTGTACTTTCACGACTGCGCGATCATCGCGGCCTTTTGGCTTGGAAACGCCCTCTTCCACATGTTTTCGACAAGCCTAAGCCACATCGCCACGTTCAACGTTCTCGCAAACATAAGAAAAAGACTTTGCGACAAGCTTTCGCGCGTTCCGCTTGGAAGCGTCTTGGACATGCCATCGGGAAGCCTCAAAAGCATTTTGATAGAAAGAATCGACAGCATGGAAACGACGCTGGCGCACATTTTGCCGGAATGGACATCGAACCTTGTTCTTCCCCTTTTGATGTTCGTCTGGCTCTTCCACATCGATTGGAGAATGGGCCTCGCCTCTTTGGCCACGCTTCCGATCGGAATAATTTCCGCGTCGTTTATGATGGTCAACATGACAGAGAGATTCCAAAACGCAATCGAAAAAACAAAAATCCTAAACGACACCGCGGTTGAATATATAAACGGAATCGAAGTCATTAAAGCCTTCGGCAAGGCAAAGTCCTCCTACGAACGCTTTGTCGTGGCGGCAAAAGAAGGCTCCGACTGCTTTGTGGAATGGATGCGCGACTGCATTTGGCCCTTCACCATCGCTTTTGTAATCGCTCCTTCAACGCTGCTTTCGGTTCTTCCAATCGGGGGCTTTTTCTTTTTGCGGGGAACGTTGTCCGCCGTTGACTTTATCTCGATCATCATTTTGTCGATGAGCGTAATCCAGCCGCTTTTGACCGTCTACTCCTACCACGACGACATAGCAAAGGCAACCGTAATTTTTGGCGAAGTCGGCGGAATCATGGACATGAAAGAGCTTGAAAGGCCAAGCCGCGACGCGCAAAAGCCCGCCGACAATTCGATTGAATTGCGCGACGTCCGCTTTAGCTACCACAAGGACAAGCAAAGCCAAGAAGGCCGCGACGGCGAAATCATTCACGGCGTAAGCCTAAAGATTCCGCAAGGAACTTGCGCGGCCTTTGTAGGACCAAGCGGAAGCGGAAAGTCAACCTTGGCGCGCCTGATCGCCTCGCTTTGGGACGTGGATTCTGGCAGCGTGGAAATCGGTGGCGTCAACATTAAGAACCTTTCGCTGGAAGAATACAACCGCCGCGTGGCCTACGTAAGCCAAGACAACTTTTTGTTCGACATGAGCGTTCGCGACAACATTCGCCTGGGCCGACTAGACGCGACCGACAAAGAGGTTGAGGCGATGGCGAAAAAATCCGACTGCCACGACTTTATTATGTCGCTGGAAAACGGCTACGACACGATTGTAGGCGGAAGCGGCGCCCATCTTTCCGGCGGCGAGCGGCAGAGAATCGCCATCGCCCGCGCGATGATGAAAGACGCTCCAATCGTGATTTTGGACGAAGCGACGGCCTACACCGACCCCGAAAACGAAGCGGTGATTCAAGAAAGCGTCGCGCGGCTTGTAAAAGGAAAGACCTTGATTGTAATCGCGCACCGCCTTAGCACAATCCGCGACGCGGACATGATTTACGTGATTAAGGACGGAGCGATTGATTCATGCGGAACTCACGAGCAGCTTTTAAAGAAGAGCGGGCTTTACAAATCGATGTGGGAAGCGCACGTCAGCGCCAAAGACGAGTAAAGGGAGAAGATAAAAATGTTTGAAATACTTAAAAGATTTTTTAATTTTTGCGACAAGGAAAACCGCGACAAATTTTACGCGGCGATTGTCTTGGGCGTGGTCAACTCTTTCTTTATGGCGCTTAGAATCGCCGCCATCGCGGTGATGGTTCAAGGCGTTATTCGCGCGGTTATGGGAACGGAAGCCTTTGCCGTCAAAACGATTTGGCTTTCTTTTGGCATAATGGTTTTTAGCCTGACAGCGGGAATCATCACAAAGAAAAACGTTTCGATGTGGCAGACAGAAGGCGGCTACAGGACTTGCGCCCAAAAGCGAATCCAAATCGCCGAGCATTTGCGCTACGTTCCGATGGGATACTTTAACCAAAACTCTCTTGGCCAAATCACAAGCGTGACGACAAACACGATGGAGCTTATGGGAGACGTCGCCACAAGGGCCGTAATGCTTGTAATGCAAGGCCTTTTGGACTCCGCGCTGATTATCGTGATGATATTTTTCTTTGACTGGCGGATCGCCCTTGTAGCGCTCGCCGGCTTTTGCGCCTTTCAGTTTGTCAACGTGTTCATGCGCCTTGCAGTTAGAGGCGTGTCGATTGAAAAAACTTTGGCCGACGAAGCGCAAATCGAAAAGGTTTTGGAGCACATTCAGGGAATCGCCGAAGTTAAGGCCTACAACCTTACGGGAAAGCGCAGCAAAGAATTGAACGCAGTCATCGACCGCGCCAAAAAAGTTTGCATGAAAATGGAATTGCGCTGCATTCCGATCGCGGCAATCCAGTCAATCGTGTCAAAGTTTTCCGGCGTCGCAATTGCGATGTCCTCGATTTACTTTTACTTGAACGGAACGATGCCGCTTGAAAAGTGCGCTGTGATGCTCATTTGTTCCTTTATGCTCTTTACCGCTCTTGAGGCCGGAGGAAACTATTCCGCCCTGCTCCGCGTGATCGACATAGGCGTTCAAAAAGCGCAGGCGATTTTGGACATTCCGACGATGGACATTGATGGAAAGGAAGAAGCCGCCGTCGCAAAAAAAGCCCCGCTGGACATAAACGCGACAGACATCAGCTTTGCCTACGAAAAAAGAAAGATCATCGACGGCGTTTCGCTCCAAATCCCAGAACGGTCAAAAATCGCGATTGTAGGCCCTTCCGGCGGCGGAAAGACGACGCTTTGCCACTTGCTTTCGCGCTTTTGGGACGTTGACAAGGGAAGCGTCGCGCTGGGCGGCGTTGACGTCCGCGACTGGAGCATGGACGACCTTATGGCAAACTTTAGCTTTGTGTTCCAGAACGTTTATCTATTCCACGACACAATCGCCAACAACATTCGCTTTGGCCAGCCCGACGCGCCGATGAAGAAAGTGATCGCCGCCGCCAAAAAGGCTTGCTGCCATGACTTTATTTCCGCCCTGCCAAACGGCTACGACACAGTTATTGGCGAGGCGGGAACCAGCCTTTCGGGCGGCGAAAAGCAAAGGATTTCCATCGCGCGCGCGATCATGAAAGACGCTCCGATAATCATTCTTGACGAAGCCACCGCAAACGTTGACCCTGAAAACGAGCGCGACCTTATGGCCGCCGTCTCGGAGCTGACAAAAGAAAAGACTGTCATAATGATAGCGCACAGACTAAAGACCGTGCGCGACGCGGACCAAATCGTCGTAATCGACAAGGGAAAGATTGCCGAGCAAGGAAAGCACAAAACGCTCGCCAAGTCCGGCGGCATCTACGCGCGCTTCATCGATTCAAGAAAGCAAGCGGTGTCTTGGAAAATTTAGGAGGTTATAATATGGAACTAAAGCTTGGAGACGTGCAGACAACGGCGTTGATTCCGGTTGCGATTAAGGCCAGCGAAAGCTTGCGGCCAAACGCCCGCGTCCGCGACGACATCGCCGTAAAAATGATTGAGGCGCTTGGAATAGATCCCGCTCCCTACGACAAATTTTTGAGCCACGAGGGAGTAATCGCGCGCACCGTGATGCTTGATCGCATGGTAAAAGACTTTGTGGCGCAAAACCCGGACGCGGTAATCGTCAACATGGGCGCGGGCTTTGACAACCGCTTTAGCCGCGTTGACAACGGAAAAATCTTTTGGTTCGACTTGGATTTGCCGGACTCAATAGCGCTGCGCAAAAAAGTTTTTGAAGAGCGCGAGCGCGTTCAAATGATAGAAGGAAGCGTTTTGGAAGACGGCTGGGTCGGAGCGGTTCAAAAGGAAATAAAAAAGCGCGGCGGCAAAAAAACGGCTCCCGTCCTCTTCCTTGCCGAAGGGCTTTTTATGTACTTTACGCTTGAAGAAATCGTGACGCTCCTTAAAGTATTAAAAGGCAATTTTCCAAGCGGAACTTTAATCGCCGAGCAAAACAATCCGATGATGGTCAAAAACCAAAAATACCACGACACGGTAAAAGCGACCAACGCGGTCTTTAAAAGCGGAACCTGGAGCGGACAAGAAATCGCCGCGCTCTGTCCCGGCATGACGCTTGTGGAAGAGCATAGCTTTAACGAAGAGATGAAAAAACATTCCTTTGGCGGCTGGCTCTTCGCCGCGCTGCTTCCCAAGATGAACGACCGCTGGGCGAGTTTTGTATGGCAATAACGGATAATTTTGGAAACCCGCAAGGCTTCCTTGGCCGACTTATGCTTGTGGCGATGGAACGGGAGCACCTTCCGATGGCAAAGTGGGCCTTTAGCCTTTTTGACGTTCCGCAAGAAGGGCAAATCGCGGACATCGGTTGCGGAGGCGGCTACAACATAAAGCGCCTTTTGCAAAAATCCGCCGCCGCAAAAGTTTGGGGCTTGGACATTTCGGAAGAGAGCGTAAAAAAGGCGCGTAAGGTCAACAAGGCCGCGCCTTTAAGCCGTTGCGAAATCCTGCAAGGAAGCGCGGACGCCCTTCCCTTTTCGGACGGCCAGCTGGCTTTTGTGACAGCCTTTGAAACCGTCTTTTTTTGGAAGGACATCGAGCGCGGATTCAAGGAAGTCCGCCGGGTTCTAAAGGACGGCGCGGCCTTTGCGGTCGTGAACAATTACGGCGACCCAAAGATTGACTGGGAAAAGAAAGTTCCCTGTATGACCCGCCGCGACGCTTACGAAATCCAGGCACTGATGGAAGACGCGGGCTTTAAGGACGTCAACATTGACCAAAAAGGAACGCTTTTTTGCGTTCAAGGAACGAAATAAATGTCAGTATGGGATTTTTTTGCGCCGATTTACGAAGCGTCGATGAAAAGCCAAAAGAACATTTACGATTACTTGTACCAGAACATTTCGCGCGCCGCGGAAGGAAAGACAGTCTTGGAATTGGCGACAGGCCCCGGCATGATCGCAAAGCATATAGCGGCCGCCGCAAAAAGCGTCGTGGCCACGGACTTCGCGCCCAATATGATTGAGACGGCAAAAAAAGGCGGCGTTCCGCAAAACGTGACCTTTGAAGTCGCCGACGCGACAAGCCTCCCCTACGCCGAAAAAAGCTTTGACTTGGTTGTAATCTCAAACGCGCTGCACATCATTCCCGACCCGCAAAAAGCCTTGGCGCAAATCAAGCGCGTCCTAAAAGACGGCGGCCTTTTAATCGCCCCGAATTTTATTTTTAGAAAAAGCGGCGCCAAAAATTTGTGGCAAAAAATATTGGCCCTTGTCGGAATCAAGTTCGCCCACGAATGGACCGCCGAAGAATACCTAGACTTTTTGCGCCAAAACGGCCTGAAAATCGGCAAAAGCCAAATCATCAAAGGCAGGATCGATTTGCTTTACGTCGAATGCGCGTGTTAGCGGGCCAAGGCGTTCTTATTTTGTCAATTATAACTATTAGAGCTTCTTGTGTAAATCGGAAGATGAAAATATTTTTAAAAGAGCAATTTTATCCAATTCTTTCATTCATCTTTTTGCTAGATTTTCCGCAAGAGGTAACAATATGAACAAAGAACTTTTTGAAAAATTTGACGGCGGAAGCCTGCGTTTGCCAAAAGGCCAAATTGACTTTGGCAAAATCGGCTGGAACAAGCACCCGACTTTTGAAGGCGTTGAGCTAAAACACATCGTAACATCAAAAGACACTGGCGGCGACTTTAGCTATCACTTGGTTAGAATCGCTCCCAACAAAAGCATCAAGAACCACATCCACGAAACGCAGCTTGAAACTCACGAGGTTATTGCCGGAAGCGGAACGTGCGTCAATGACGGAAAGCTCCTTGACTACGAGCCGGGCGTGATTTCGATTATGCCAGCGAAAGTTCCGCACGAAATCAACGCGGGCCCGGAAGGGCTTTACCTTTTCGCCAAGTTTTTCCCGGCCTTGTGTTAGGAATCCTTGTCCGGCCTTGCCGCGTTCTGGTATTCTTTTGGGGTAAGGCCGACAATTTTTTGAAAGCATCTGTCCAGGTGGCTTTGGTCGCAAAAGCCCGCGTCATAAGCTGCCTCGCAGACTCTTTTATTTTCTTCAAGCAGCTTTTGCGCCTTTCTCACCTTTCGCTGAATTTGGAATTGATGGGGAGTAAGCCCGTACATCTTTTTGAATTTCCTGATTAAATGAAAAGGGCTGAGATTCGCGTCCCGCGACATTTCTTCAATAAGATAAAGATTTTCCGGCTGGTCGAGAATTGAATCCTTGAGCACGCCAAGCTCTCCTTCTCCGGTCTTTGTCCGCGCGCAAGTCACCAGCATCGAATAGCCACTTTCGTCAACTGGCTTTATCTCATGCAAAACATTCGGCGGAATTCTAAACTCGTCTCCCTTGCGATAGATTTTTGGCGCGCCATTCATCACAATGCAGACTCTTCCGTCTTCAACAATTCCAAGAGTCAGGTGCTCTGCGTGCGTGTGAGGCGGATAAAACTTAGTCCAGTTTTTATAATGCACGCATTCTATGTCGTCGTTCTTTTTGCGGTATGAAATTTCGTTGGCCATAGGCTTTGGAGCTCAGTTTATGCGTCGCCCTTTCTGCTGATTAAAAACACGCCGTCTTTATCGGGGGTTCTTATAAGCGGCTCGCAGAGCGTTTCCTGCATTACAACTTCGCCCAAATACAGGATCCGGCAACCGTCCAACAAATGGCCAGCCCATGTCTTGCTTCCGTTTCCTATGACGCCATGAATGTGCGGCTCGCCGTTTATGATTGTTCCGTCAAGCGACGCCAATTCCAAAGGCTCGCTCAGATTATGTACGTCATAGCCCATTGGAAATCCTACGGTATTGGACATTTGAATGTTAGCAATGTCAAATGTCGCTATGCCGGACAACACGACCGCGTCCCGGACTTTTTCATTCCGGCATAATTCCGCTATTTTTTCGCGGAGCAAATCGCCTCGTTCCATCCGCAGAATGAACGTCCTTCCCGTATTTTTCGCAACAAAATGCTTCATGGCAAATCCCCCTTGCATTAATTTTAACCAAATAGTAATGCAAGGCGGAAAGAACGTATATCAAATTATTGCTCTTTATTTTCCACCGCCGATGAATAACTTCCCGCTGTGATTCCCATATATTTTTTAAAAATATCGTTCATATGACTTTGGCTGGTAAAGTCAAGCTCATAGGCGATGTCGCTTTGAGAATTTTTAAGCGCCATGTCTTTTATTTTTCTCACTTTGCACTGTTGATGATATTGTTTTGGCGTGATTCCCATTTCCTTCTTAAACGTTCTAATCAAATGATATTTTGAAACGCAAACGTTTTCCGCAAGTTCGTCCAATGAAAACTTGCTTTGACAATGTTCATTTAAATACCGCGCCGCTTTTTCAGTATATATTGACCTAACAGAATCAGACGCCTTATACAGTTCGAACATGTCTATTATGCGCATTTCAAAAGCGCGCTCATCGATATCATGCGTTCGGAAGCTGCTCGCCAATTCAAGAAGCTTGTCGCCCAAAGAGGGATAAAAGCAACGTTCCGTTTTATATTTTTTCATGACTTCTGCCAATTCATTTTTTAGGCATATTGTAATATAGGAGAAGCCGCTTGTCGGATTAATAGCAATTCCGGTATTCGACGGCACGATATAAGCGTCCCCTTTTCGCAATTCCAATGTCTTGCCGCCAATATCAAATTCTCCGCATCCTGCAAGAACCGCTCCCGCCATAAAACTGCTGTGGGTGTGATAGGGAAAATTATGCATGCCAGCGCCTGTAACAATTTCAATATTGCCATCGAAATAAAAGGAAACATCATTCATATCTGTTAACAATTTAATTCCTTCACCATATACCCACAAGTAAAGGGGAAAAAATCAAATTTTTCAGTTCCAATATGAACGAAGCCCGCATTCTCATACCATTTACGAAGAACAGTATTTTCTTCCACAATCCCAATGTTGATTTTATTGCGCTCATGGGCTTTAGCCTGTCTATAAGCGTCTTGAAGCAATTCGTGTCCGATTTTCTTGTGCCGATATTCAGGAAGAACGCAAAGGTTGCTCAATTCGCATTCACCTTTGTCTTGCATCAAAAGCGAATAATAGCCGATTATTTTTCCGTCGGAATCGAAATATCCAAACATGAATCTTGGCTCGTTGTCCATTTGATACAAAAGCCTCTCTTCTGTCGCCGCAAAGGCGGTGAACCTTGGGGCATTTTCAATGGTGAAACCAAATTGTTCGGCAATTGTCATAAAACTTGACCTTATGACTTTCACGCATTCTGACACATCGTTTTTGCTTATTTCTTTTATCATATTGCTTACACCCTTCGATTTCCGATTATAATTATTTCTACAGGTTCATTATATTTTTCTTGTTGATAAAATTCTATAGAAACAACGCCTTCCAAATCCGGCTCATTCAAATTGATTTTATAGTAGCTGACATTCATTCTGAATTTTCTACCTTCATAATTCGGATAATATACAAAACATTTCTTGTCGATATCGTGCATTTCCGCCAGCGACTGCTTAGAAAAAAGGCTCTTTATTTTAACGACATCTTTTTCTTTTATGCCTTCGACAATTTTTCCTGCAATTTCTTTATTATCTTTTGTTGTTGAAACTGACAATTTGTCAAGCAATTTGGTTCTTGCGGTTTGGAATGTTCCTTCAAAAGCTTTGACTTTTGAACAAGATAAAAATGTAGTTGAAACAAGAACAATTAAGAAGAACAATATTGCTTTTTGCATTTTTCTACCCCTACACACTGCGTCCCCTATTCTACAACAACTTCCGCATTATGCATAGGGCGACATGCCGTTCCGCCTAACAACTGGTTGTACCGCAAATCGGCTTGCACGTTTTGTCGGCTTTGAACTTCTTGTTATGTGTTCTCATTGTCGCCAAACAAGATTCTTACAAAATCTCGTCTTGAATACATTATCCTTATTACCTTTACACAATCGTCTTCTGTTCTGTAAAAAATAGAATAATTGTTCGCAAGCACAAATTTATAATCTGTCGGAAAAGAAACATATCTTTCTACAGGAATCCCTATTTCTGGATAGTTTGCTAAATCTTCATAGGTTTCTACAATTTTCTCTACAGTATTATGGGCTGCAATAGAATTCTGCAATTCAGTTTCGATATAGTTTTTTATTTCGAGCAAATCTTGTGCCGCCTGTGGTGAAACTTCTACAGTAAACATCAAAGTCCTACCATCTCACGAACATTTTTTGTACTAAGCCAACCTTTTTCCTTTGCAGAATCTTCTCCTTTTTTAAGCTCCGAAAACAAGGTTCTTGTCGCAGTAAGCTTTTCATAATCCTTTATTGAAATCACCGCATAGCAGCCTCGTCCATTTTTTGTGAGAAAAACAGGAGATTCATCTGCTACATCCTGCAGAACTTCATTATAATTTCGCAAATCTGAAACCGGTTTTATTGAAATCATATACACCTCAAAAGA
>JAEEGH010002400.1_pt1 | contig 50840 bp, 41 predicted proteins | sample 9134181 | NCBI WGS metagenome assembly JAEEGH01 (sample SAMN16246544, study PRJNA631951) | gut metagenome | biome: gut microbiome; feature: rumen; material: DP-attached | host: Bos | place: Iran: Karaj | collected 2018-10
TGATTCTTCTGTGAATAATATTCATAGGTTCCCACTAGAACCACTGTTCCGCCGTTCTTGATCTTGCTGGACCATGCATCGTACTGGCCATCCTTGAAACCGTATACGAGGATGGTGCCGGTGTCGTCGGTCAGATTGAACTGCATCCAGTTCCTGCCGCTGCTGTTGGTGCCTGTCTGGAATGCTGAAACCGTGCCGGTCAGGCGGTAATAGATGGTACCGCTGGCCTTTGCAATGAAATCGGCCACGGTAGACGAGGTAATCTCCGTCTGCTCTTCGCCAGGAGTGAAAGACTCAATGGTTGCATTTACAACCTCGTGCTGGCTCTTGGATGAATAAAATTCATACTGACCCTGAAGAGTCACGGTTCCGCCGTTCTTAATCTTGCCTGACCACTCCTCATACTGACCGTTAGCAAATCCATACACCAAAATAGTGCTTGAGTCATCTGTCAGATTAAACTGCATCCAGTTCTTGCCGCTGCTGTTGGTGCCGGTCTGGAAAGATGAAACCTTGCCGGTCAGGCGGTAATAGGTTGTCTTGTCGGCCTTGGAGATAAAATCTGCCACTGTTATTGTCTCGACACCGTCGGAATCGCCCTTGGGGCCGGCCTGCTTCACCGTTAGCATCGCGGTGGCTACGCCGGTATAAAATTCAATGGCGGCGGTGCGGTTGGCACCGGTATTCTCTGTCACGGTAAGTGTCACCTCAATGGGTTTGGTGGAAGCGGTGCCGCGCGAGGGCTCCACAACCATCCACTCGGAGGTCTTGGCGTCCATGCGGACAGCCCAGTCACGGTTGGTAATAATCTTCACGGTGACGGTCGTCTTGTTTTGATCCAATGTCAGAACATCGTTGCCGACCAGATTTATGTAAGGATCTTCGACCTTCTGCTGACATCCGGCCAGTGCAGCCAGGGCCATCACACCCGCCACAATCGACATAAACTTAAATGCTTTCATACTCTATTTATTGATTTGATTATTCGGTTAGACTTCAAATTTAGCAAAAAACTTTCTTTATATTTGTGCTATGGCAAAGAAAATAACAGACAATATTTCCTGGGTCGGCAAGGTCGACTGGGAACTAAAAATGTTCCACGGCAACGAACTGTCCACCCGCCGCGGTTCAAGCTATAATTCATACCTTTTGAGGGGCACATCAAAGACCGTTTTGCTGGACACTGTGTGGGGCCCGTACGATCGCGAGTTCGTGTCGCGCCTCAGGCAGGAAATCGATCTGAAAAAGATAGATGCGGTGGTGATGCAACATTCTGAGAGCGACCACTCCGGGGCGCTGGTAGAGTTGATGCGAGAGATTCCCGGCACACCGATATACTGCACCGCCAAGGGCGAAGCCATCATCCGCGGACACTATCACCAGGATTGGAATTTCGTCAAAGTCAAGACCGGCGACAAGCTGGATTTGGGCGGCGGCGAAAGCCTCACTTTTGTTGAGGCGCCCATGCTCCACTGGCCCGATACGATGTTCAGTTATTACGACGGATGTGGCGGCGTGCTGTTCAGCAACGACGGCTTCGGCCAGCACTACGCCAGCGAAAGCCTTTTCAACGACGAAGTGCCGGAAGAGGAGATGATGGCCGAGGCGGAGAAATACTTTGCCAATATCCTCGCCCCCTTCTGCCCTATGGTGACCCGCAAGGTCAATGAAATTCTGGCCATGAACCTGCCGCTGAAACTCATCTGCCCCAGCCACGGAGTGATCTGGCGCCGCAACCCCGCGAGCATTGTCAATAAGTATCTGGAGTGGGCAAATGCCTATGCCCTGGATCAGGTTACAATTGTCTATGACACCATGTGGAACAGCACCCGGCTTATGGCGGAGGCAATCGCCCGCGGCATCGAGGCAGTACTGCCCGGCTTCACGGTCAAGATTTTCAACGCCGCCAAAGAGGACAAGAACGACATCCTCACCGAGATATTCCACTCCCGCGCCCTGCTGGTGGGCTCGCCTACCATCAACAACGGCTATTCATACGCCATTGCAGGCCTGCTGGAGATGGTAAAGGGGATGAAGCTCAAGAAGAAGGTAGGAGCTGCATTCGGCTCGTTCGGCTGGAGCGGAGAAGCTGCCAAACAACTCTCCTCTCTGCTGGCTGAGGCCGGTTTCGAAGTGGTGGACGAAGGCATCCGCACCCCCTGGGTTCCCGATGCCGACGCCCTGGCGCAATGCGAAGAATATGGCCGCTCTTTTGCAGCAAAACTTGGATAATACCCTTGCTACCCCAACATTTGAGCCCGAAGGGCGATGGCAAGTCCCTTCCCCATGGGGAAGGGATTTGAAGCAAAGCTTCATAGCTTCGGTTTAGGGATGGGGTAGCGTTATAAAAGACTGTGCGGTAGGAAATAGTTTCGCAAGTTCCCTAACGCTCAGTTTATGTAAATAAGCTGGACTTGCGAAACTTGAGCTAATGAAAAAGTACGTTTGTGATGTTTGCGGATACGAATACGATCCCGCAAACGGCGATCCCGACAACGGTATCGCTCCCGGCACCGCTTTCGAAGACCTCCCCGCAGACTGGGTATGCCCCGTATGCGGCGTCGGCAAAGCCGAATTCAGCCCCGCTGAATAAAATTATCTGTTGACTTCTACGCGAACGCCCTTTTCGGATGATTCAAGGGCGCCGAAGATTGCGCGCATTGCGGTGAGCACCGTCTCGGCGCTTACCGGAGGCTGCACGCCACGCTCCAGGGCGTCTATAAAGGCGTCCATCACTCCCGACTTGGTCTGATTGTCGTTGGTCTGGATTCGGTCGATGTCCAGCACCTTCTCCGTACCGTCGCGCATGAACACCTTGATCGAGCATGCCGGGTCGTCGTAGATCCGCATCAGGCCCTTGTCGCCATAGATGATGGTGGAATTGTCCTCCTGGCCGTAGAATGTCCAACTGGCGACCATTGTGCCCACAGCGCCGCCGGCCATCTCGAAAATGCATATCGCGTTGTCGTCCACGCCGATGGGTGTGCCGTCGGCATACTTTTTATCGATGGTGGAAATGCGCGCGGTGACGGCGGTGATGGTGTCGTCCAGGATATACTGGATCAGGTCGGTCTTGTGGATGCCCAGGTCGGCCAGCACGCCCATCACAGCCGCTTTCTTGTCGAAGAACCAGGTGCCGGGGCCAGGGGTGATGCTCCACGTCTCGGGGCCGGAATGGCCGAAGGTGGTGCGGAAAGAGAGCACGCGGCCTATCAGCCCCTCCTTGATGAGTTTGCGGGCCTCGGCGTGGGCAAGTGCGAAGCGCTGGTTCTGGCCTATCATCAGGTAGCGGCCGTACTGTTTGGCGGCGGCCACCATCCGCTCGCAGTCGGCAATATTGGTGGCCATCGGCTTCTCGCACAGCACGTGCTTGCCAGCCTTGAGGGCGGCGATGGTGACATCGGCGTGCATGTTGTTGGCTACGCACACGCTCACGGCGTCAATAGCGGGGTCAGCCAGCAAATCTTCCACAGTATCAAATACTTTCCCGCCATACTTGGCAGCCATTTGTGCTGCCCGCTCTTTTGCCAGATCGAAGTAGCCGATGATTTTAGCGTTTGGATTGTCGTGATATTCGGGTATGTGGCGAACCTGAGAAATTTTTCCGCAGCCGATGATGCCGATGCCTTTCATATAAATTTCAATAGTTTAGGTGTATCAAGTGTAAATATACGAAAAAAATCATACCTTAGTGGTATGAAACGGATTCTTTTGTTTTTGCCGGTGGTGCTGATGAGTTCATCGTGCTCCGTCCTTGCAAATATGGACGCCACTCGCATCGCTTCCGGCGCTTCCAAGGCCATGCAGGCTCTCAGTATAACCGACGAAGATGTACAGTCGTATATGCGCCAGTACATAACCAAGCTGGACGCCTCCAGCAAGATCAGCGCATCAAATACCACATACAGCAAGCGTCTGGCAAATCTGACCAAAGGCCTGACCGATGTGAACGGACTGCCGCTCAATTTCAAGGTGTATGAGACCAATCAGGTGAATGCCTTCGCATGCGCCGACGGCAGCGTGAGGGTGTACAGCGGTCTTCTGGACCTGCTTACCGACGACGAGGTCCTGGGCGTGATTGGCCACGAAATAGGCCATGTGGCGCTCAAGCACTCCAAAAAGGAGATGCAGAACGCCTACCTGACCAGCGCTGTGCTGGACGGAGTGGCCGCCGCAAGTTCTTCGCTGGCAACCCTTACCGACTCGCAGCTGGGTGCGCTGGGCGAGGCTGCCCTCAATGCACGCTATTCCAAGAAACAGGAGCTCCAGGCCGATGATTACGGCTATGATTTCCTCAAGTCCAAGGGCAAGAACCCCGTGGCGATGATCAAGAGCTTCCAGAAGATGCTGAACCTCCAGAAGTCATCTACAACCAACACCAGCGCCGTAAACCAGCTGCTCTCTTCCCACCCGGAGTTGGAGACCCGCATCGCCCGCATCACCGAGAAGGCAATCGCGGACGGATATATCAAGACTCAGAACTAATTAAATCTTTCGCTCGATTTCGGTTTTTGACTTTTTATCCCTATATTTATAAAAATTTATAAGTATAGTCCGATGAAGAGATTCTTATTGTTTGTCCTGTCGCTGCTGGCGATTGCATCCTGCAGTGGCGACAAGACCGCCGTACGCCTTGCCGACAATCCGTCAAGAGCCGTCAACTTTGATAAGACCTACCCCATTGTGGACTCCCTTTTGAAGGTGATGACGCTGGAAGAGAAAATCGGCCAGCTGGTGCTATACACCTCCGACTGGGATGTGACCGGCCCCAGCATCCGCGACGGCTATGTAGATGACATCCGCGCCGGAAAGTGCGGCAACATTTTCAATGCATACACCTCCGGCTATACCCGTCAGTTGCAGGAGATTGCAGTGAACGAAACCAGACTGGGTATCCCCCTGCTCTTCGGCTACGACGTGATTCACGGCTTCAGGACCATCTTCCCCATCAATCTTGGCATCAGTGCCAGCTGGGACATGCCGCTGATAGAGGAGAGCTCCTGCGTGGCTGCCCACGAAGCGGCTGCCGCCGGCCTTCACTGGACCTACTCCCCGATGTGCGACATCTGCGTGGAGCCCCGCTGGGGGCGTATCAGCGAAGGTGCCGGCGAGGATGCCTTCCTGGGCAGTGCGGTTGCGGCTGCCATGGTCTACGGCTATCAGGGCAAGGATCTTGAGGACCCGCTGACCATCGCCGCCTGCGTCAAGCATTTCGCAGCCTACGGCGCCCCGCAGGCCGGCCGCGACTACAACACCGTGGATATGAGCGAGCGCTGGCTGCGGGAGTTCTATCTTCCTCCATACAAAGCTGCCGTGGATGCCGGGGCGCAGACCGTCATGGCATCTTTCAACGAACTTGACGGCACTCCCGCCACCGCCAACGCCCACCTTCTCACCGAAATCCTCCGTGATGAATGGGGCTTCGACGGCTTCGTTGTGAGCGACTACACCGGCATCTGGGAGATGGTGAACCACGGCACCTCCAAGGACCTGGAGGATGCCTGCATCCAGGCTCTGAACGCCGGCAACGACATGGATATGCAGAGCGGCGGCTACAGCGAATTTCTGAAGAAGGCGGTGGACGACGGCCGCATCAGCCGCAAGACTCTGGACGAAGCGGTGCGCCGCGTGCTTACCGTCAAAGCCCGCCTGGGCCTGTTCGAGGACCCGTTCCGCTACTGCGATGCAGAGCGCGAGGCGGCCGAAACCAAGACAGAAGCCAACCTTATGACGGCCCGCACCCTTGCAGAAGAGAGTTGCGTGCTGCTCAAGAACAATAACAACCTCCTCCCGCTGAACAAGGACAGCAAGGTGGCCGTGATCGGGCCTTTGGCCGACAGTGCCGACGACCTGCTGGCCAGCTGGCGCGGCGCGGGTCAGGTAGAGGGTGTCAAAAGCATCCTGGACGGCATCATGGAGATGGCCGGCGGCGTCGTTTACGCCAAGGGCTGTGACATCGAGAAACCCGACCAGGCCGGCTTCAACCAGGCAGAATATGCCGCCCGCAGCGCAAGTACGGTAATTATGGTGCTTGGCGAATCCTGCGACTGGACCGGCGAGGCCGCCAGCCGTACCTCTATACAGATTCCCGCCGTGCAGAAAGAATTGCTGAAACGAATTGCAGAAACAGGACAGCCAATTGTGCTGGTACTGCTTAACGGCCGTCCTCTGGATTTGAGCGAAGAGAGCGAACTGGCCGACGCGATACTTGAGGCATGGTATCCCGGAACCATGGGCGGCGAAGCTGTTGCACGCCTGCTCTTTGGCGAGGCCAGCCCCTGCGGCCGACTCTCCGTCACCTTCCCCAGAAATCTGGGTCAGGTTCCCATCTATCATTACGCAAAGAACACCGGCCGCCCTTATGTGCACCCCGGCGTCAAATACGAGAGCCGCTATCTCGACTGCGAAAACGAGCCGCTCTATCCATTCGGATACGGCATGACTTATACCACATTCAGCTACGGCAAACCGGAACTCAGCGCGTCTGAATTCGGCCCCAGGGGTTCCATCACCGCCAAGGCCAGCGTCACCAATACCGGCAGCAAAGAGGGCACCGAGGTCGTTCAGCTCTACATCCGCGACCTGGTGGGCAGCGTAACTCGCCCCATCAAGCAGCTCAAGGGCTTTGAGCGCATCACCCTGGCCCCCGGCGAAAGCCAAGTCGTGGAATTCGAAATCACCCCTGAATTGCTCTCGTTCTGGCGCAAGGACATGACCTTTGGCCCCGAAGCTGGCGAATTCCGCCTGTTCATTGCCGGAGACTCCTCTGGAGAAGAATTCGTCACTTTCTATTATAACGAAGAATAATAAATTTAATGCGCCACATAATCCTTATACTTACCGCCTTGCTGTTGACACTGGGCTCCTGCGCCCCCAGGCCGGAACCTTCTGACGAGGCCGTTCTGGACCGCATAGAGCAGGCCACAGTCAAATATTTTACCGACTTTGCCGAGCCCAACACCGGCATGGCCCGCGAACGTAACGAGGATATCCACGGCAATATAGTGACCACCGGCGGCACAGGCTTCGGAATGATGGCCATAATAGCCGGCGCAGAGCGGGGCTATTTCCCGCGCGAAGAGGGCGAGGCCCGCCTGGAGAAGATTATCGCCTCCCTGGAACGCCTGGAGCGCTTCCACGGCGCCTGGGCACACTGGTACGACGGTGACAGCCGCAAGGCTTATCCGTTCAGTAAATACGACGACGGCGGCGACCTGGTAGAGACCGCCTTCCTCACGCAGGGTATCCTCACCACCCGCCAGTGGACAAAAGATGAGACTCTCAAGGCTCGCTGTGACAGCCTCTGGCGCGGCATCGAGTGGAACTGGTATACCCAAGCCACCGACAGCCTTTACTGGCACTGGTCCAAAAACTACGACTTTAAGATGAACCACCGCATCCGCGGCTTTGACGAAACCTTGATTACATACATCCTGGCGGCATCTTCTCCGACCTACCCCATCACCAAAGAGTGCTACGAGGCGTCGTACAAGACCAGCCAATACTACTATAACGGCAAGGAATACTACGGCATTCCGCTCACCATCGGCATGGACTACGGCGGACCGCTTTTCTTTACCCACTACTCCTTCCTGGGGCTTGACCCGCGCGGCCTGAGCGATGGCTACACCGACTACTTTGAGCGCAACCGGAACCAGTGCCTGATTCACCGCGCCTACGCGATGGACCACCCGGAGAAGCTGCTGGGCGAGGATTTTTGGGGATTCACAAGCAGCGACGACGTCCTCCTGGGCTATGCCGGCCACTATCCCGGCACGCCTGAAGAGAACGGCACCGTGAGCCCTACGGCGGCGGTATCATCTATCGTATATACTCCCGAAGAAAGCATGACGGTAATCCGCCGCCTGCTCTCCGACTCCCGCACCTTCGGCCCCTACGGCTTCTACGATGCTATAAACTACACTTTGCCGCAAGACCAGCAGGTGCTGGAACACTATCTGGCAATTGACCAGGGCCCGGAAGCTGTGATGATAGAGAACTACCGCAGCGGCCTGCTGTGGAACCTGTTCGGCAGTTGCCCTGAGATACAGCAGGGCCTTGAAAAACTCGGATTTTATTACAACAAATAACCAATCAACCCGATGAAAAGATTTATCCTCACAACACTGATTATGCTGTCGTTTGCGCTGGGCGCGCAGGCACAGTATCAGGTCAGGGGTGTCATCTCGGACGATCTGGGGCCGGTAATCGGCGCCACCGTAATGGAGGCGGGTACGCAAAACGGTACCTCGACCGACTTTGACGGCAATTTCTCCCTGAATGTCACGGGACCCGACGCTATGGTGGAGGTCAGCTGCATTGGATATGCCACGCAGACCTATCCCGCCAAGGACTTCCCCTCCAGCATCCTGCTAAAGGAGGATGTCAACTTCCTGGACGAAGTGGTGGTCGTAGGTTACGGCACCCAGAAATCCAAGGACCTCACCGCCCCCATCGTGACGGTGAAAGGTGATGAACTCGCCAAACAAGTATCAGCCAACCCCATGAGCGCCATCCAGGGTATGATGAGCGGCGTGCAGGTCATCCAGAGCGGTGCTCCGGGCGCCGGTCCGTCGGTAAAGATCCGCGGTGTCGGATCCATCGGCGACTACGCAAAGCCCCTGTATGTGGTGGACGGTGTGTTCGTGGACAATATCGACTTCCTCTCCGGCAATGACATCGAATCGCTGACGGTGCTTAAGGACGCCTCAGCATCGGCCATCTACGGTGTCCGCGCCGCCAACGGTGTCGTGCTGGTCACCACCCGCAAAGGTTCTCACGGCCATGTCAATGTAGCATACGACGGTTACGCCGGCGTTCAGATTCCCACGCACATCATGAAGCTCACCAACACGGCGCAGTATGTACAGCTGATGAACGAGGCCAACGCCAACACCATCGGCTACAAACCGATTGATGCCTCCTACTACACTGGCGACACGGACTGGTATGCCGCCCTTGTGCATCCGGCACTGACACACAGCCACTCGATTGACCTCTCAGGCGCCAACGACGGCACCAATTACTCTATCGGTCTGAGCTATTTCTATCAGGACGGCATCATGAATTATGCGAAGAACGATTATAATCGTCTCAACTTCCGCGCCCGTCTGGACCAGAAGGCCACCGAATGGCTGACTGTAGGCTTCAACAACGTGCTCTCGCGCTACACTCAGAACAACGCCGATACCGGCGCCTACGAACAGGCGTTTATCAACCCCCCGGTGTACAATATCTATAACGAGGCCAACACCGCCGCCTATCCGGAAAAGTTCGACTCTCCCCAGCTGTATGGATTTGGTAATTCTTACGGCAACCCCGTAGCCAGGGCTTTCTACCAACGCAACTACGGCAGCGGACTGAAAGATGTCTTTTCTGTCTATGCCGACTTTACGATTATCCCCGACATTCTCAAGTTCAAGACTTCGTATAATCTTGACTTTGACTTCTACGACGGGCAGAACTACACTCCGGAGTATTACGTAGGCGGCTCGCAGGGGACAAAAACCAGCAGCCTGTCCAAGACATTCGGCTACGGCACATACCAGATCCTTGACAATGTGCTCACATACAATGGATCCAGCGGACGCAATTCCTGGTCGGTAATGCTGGGCCAATCCACCCGCTGGCAGTTCAACAGCTCGCTTACCGGCATCTCTTACAACGTTCCCGACTTTGACGATGCTTCCCGGTATCTGATTAACGGATCGCCCCGCACCCGCATGGCCTCTGACGGAGCCAGCCGCTATCACGGACTTTCGGCCTTTACCAGAGCGACATTCAACCATGCCGACAAATACCTGGCAACCCTTACCTTCCGCGCCGACGGCAGTTCAAAATACCAGCAGAAGTGGGGTTTCTTCCCCTCCCTGGGTCTGGGATGGAACATCTCCAACGAAGGTTTCATGCAAAACCAGAACGTCTTTGACTTTCTCAAAATGCGCGCAAGCTGGGGTATGCTTGGCAACGACAATGTTCCCGCCAACTCTACCTTGATTGTCGGCGCGTCGGGGATGGGAGCCTCCGGAGTGTTCGGAGACGATAATGTCATAGACGGCGTCGGCGCCCAGACCGTATTCCAGAACTCCCTCAAGTGGGAAGTGGTCACCGAGTTCAATGTCGGCTTCGACATGGCATTCCTCAAGAACCGGCTCACCGCCGAGATCGATTATTACCACCGTACCACAAACAATGTGGTGTTCTACGCTCCCATCGCCACTGGCGGCGGCACCGCCACCCTGCTGGCAAATAACGGCAAGGTGCTGAACCAGGGTGTAGAGATGGCTTTGAACTGGGCCGACCAGGTTGGCGACTTTGGATACAGCCTCAACTTCAACGCCACCACCATAAGCAATAAAGTACTGGAACTCAACGGACGGAGTGAGATTCCGGGAGCCGAAGTAAACGGTGTTTACAGCACCTCGACCCGAGTCGGCTATCCTATTGGCTCCTTCTGGGGATACAAGATCGACGGAGTGTATGAATCTGACAAAGAGGCCATTAAAGACCCCGTATCACAGACCATCAAAGAAGCCGGCTTTTTCAAGTATACAGACCTGGACGGCAACCAGCAGATAAATGACAATGACCGGACCTACCTGGGAGCCCCCATTCCATGGCTCATTCTCGGATTCAACACATCTGTCAACTGGCGCAATTTTGATTTCGCCATGCTGCTCAATGCCCAGGTCGGCAACAAGATCCTGAATCGCAAGCGCATGAACCGCAGTGTCTTCCCGGACGGCAACTACGATCTGGACTTTTACAACAACCGCTGGACCAAAGATAACAGGAGCGACAAATACCCCTCTGCCGATGCCTACGGCACCAACTTCGTACAGCAGGCCAATGAATTCTTTGTGGAGGACGGCTCTTTCTTCCGCATCCAGAATATCCAGATTGGCTATACTTTCAAGAAGATTCCCGGCATAAAGGGGCTTCGCACCTATCTCTCCGCACAACGCCCCCTGTCCCTGTTCCGCTACAACGGATTCACCACCGAAATCGGCGGCAGTCCCATCGAGAGCGGCATCGACAGCAGCGTCTATCCTATGCAGTCCATCTGGACAGCCGGTATCAATCTTAACTTCTAAAGCCGGACATTATGAAAAAGATACTATATACCCTTTTTGCAATGGTTCTTCTGACTTCCTGCGCCGATTTCTTGGAGGTACGCACAGAAGGCACCATGCCTACCAGCGGCACCGATTATGGCAAGAGCGAGTTGATATTCCAAAGCGTCAGCGCCGCCTACGCATCCTTGCGGTTGTCGGAGGGCGAAGCCTTTGCCTACGTTTCTGTGTTTGAGATGCCCGCCGACGATGCCGACAAAGGCTCTACCGCCACCGATGCGGCTGCCACCGCCGGCGAAATGGACCGCTTTACGTACGGACCCACCAACACCCTCATCAACCAGATGTGGATTAAATTCTATGATATCGCCTCGGCCGCAAATCACGCGCTGCAGGAGTTGGCGTTGTTCGAGCAGAATATGAGCACCGACAAGGACCGTCTATACTGCCGCCAGTGCGCCGGAGAGGCCAGGGTGATTCGTGCATACGCATATTTCAATCTGCTGCGCCTGTTCGGCAGCGTGCCCATCGTAGACCGCAGCATGACAGCGGAGGAGCTGGCCTCCAACCCGGCCAGAAGCGAAGCCGATATATACCAGTTCATATACGACGACCTCAACGCAGCCATTGCCATATTGCCGGATCGCTATCCAAGAAAAGAGACCGGCCGGTTTACCGTATATACTGCGCACGCCCTCAAAAGCAAGGTGGCGCTATACAGAAAAGACTGGGCGAGCGCAGCTTCTGAGGCGGATATCATTATCCGCAGCAAAAAGTTTGATCTGATACCGGTGTTCAGGGATGTCTTCTCTATGGAAAATGAAAACGGTTCTGAATCGCTTATGGAGATACAGGCTTCTTCGCTTGGCCAGAGCGCCGGTGACGCACCCCTTTGTTATTACGCCTTTATCCAGGGTCCTAGGAATAACGAACCCTCCAACATGCAGGGCTGGGGATTCAAGGTGCCCAGTCAGGGACTGGTAGACTGGCTGAAAGCCCGCGGTGATCAGGCGCGCATAGATGCCACCATCCTTTGCAGCGGTTCCACAACCCCTGAAGGTGACGTGATTCTTGCCCGTTGTCCGAATCCATACTACAATGGCAAGGTCTATACGCCGTCCTCATACAATTTATGGTCGTACAACGGATATGGCTTTGACTACAATATGCGCATCATCCGCTATGCCGAAGTGCTGCTGATATATGCAGAGGCGGTGGCAAACGGTGCCGCAGAAGGTGAGATTTCCAAATCCGAAGCATTTAATATGATAAGGGAACGTGCCGGGCTTGCCCCTGCAGAAGCTACGTTGGAAAACATCCTGGACGAACGCCGGGCAGAACTTGCTATGGAAGAAAACCGTTTCTTCGATTTGGTCCGTACTGGTAAAGCATCATCCGTGCTGGGGCCGCTCGGATTCAAGACAGGCAAGCACGAACACTTTCCCATTCCAGATGCACAGCGCAAGCTCAACCCTTCGCTGCCTGCTTCCGCCGGTTATAGCTACTAATTATTCAATCAAATAAACTACTGAAAATGATGAAAAAACTATTATCAATGCTCGCAATTGCAGCCATGTTTATGACTGTATCTTGCAAGAAGGACAATCCTAACAACGACGATCCTCTGGATGACCCTCAAGAAGAAACCAAGGAAGTCAAAGTAGCCGAAGACGCTCTGGTGGCTTATTTCCCGCTTGACGACGCTACCGAGAAAGTCGGCAACCTCACTCTCGACAGCCAGGGAAGCGGTACCGATGCCAACTTCGTAGCCGGCCGCAGGGGCAAGTGCTATACCGGCACCCCGGATTCATACCTCCGTTTCAATCTCCCTGCAGACAGCCCGCTCAAGGACCTGAAGGCGATGTCGGTTTCCATGTGGATCAAGCATAAAGAAATAGATGTCTCTTGTGCTCCCACCCCTATGGTATTCCAGATTACCCGTTCCGATGACCGCTGCTGGGGCAACTTTGCAATGGGATGCGACCGCACCGACAAAGGCGCCGGCTTCCTGACCTGGAAAGTCCAGTTCCAGTCTCAGATTGAAACCAAAGACGAATCCACCGGAGAGGTATCCTACGTACCCGGCAATATCTGGAAAACCTCCAACATCTCACGTACAGACGAGACAACCGGCATTACTACATGGGATTGGGCAAATATCTTCCCTGTAGACCGCTGGCTCCATATCATCTGGTGCTACGACAATAAAACTTCCCAGTTCCACTGCTATGTAAACGGTATGGATGTTACCCCTGTAGACGAGGAGAAGGGCATCAATTATGTCGACTGCACATTTGGCGAGGATAACAAGCCTTTCGGTGACCTCAAGTTCCTCAATGCAGAGCAGGTCATGATTGGCAACTGGGATGTCAAATACACCTCCGCTTCCGGCTGGGGCTGGGGCGATAATTGGATTGGCGGTTTTGAAAACGGCATGGTAGATGAAATCCGTGTATTCAACCGCTCCCTGACCGCTACCGAGGCAAAGGCTCTGTATGATGCCGAGGTAAATGCAATGGACGACTAAAACTCGTTTTTAGGGCGGCAGGGGGAGGAATTCCCCTGTCGTCACAAATGAAAAGACTGTTATATATCACTGCGGTGCTGCTCGCCTTTGCGTGCAACAAGCCGCAAGAGGAAACTGTTGTACGCTCCGGCATCGTTCAGGAAGCCTGGCTGTGCGGCAACATCATCCGCCACCAACAGCCTGTAAGCGGCATCAAAGCCGACGGCGTCGAGCTCCGCCTCATCTTCTCCAATCCTGTCGATATCACCGACACCGACGCTGTGGAGTTTGACGGCGGTACACTTGTCTTTTCGCTTGGAGAAGACGGGAAAACCGTTATTATCAAGCCTGCCGAATCTCTCGAAAATCTGCATTCATACACGCTCTATATACCTGAAGGCAAGGCATTTGGCTTAAAACTACTGGAAGATTACCGTTATATATTCAACACCGCCTTTGACGATAGCCAGGATGCCTTTCCGCGCATCTCCACAGAAGAACTCCTCACCAAGGTTCAGGAGCGCACTTTCGCCTATTTCTGGGACTATGCCCATCCGGTAAGCGGCCTGACGCGGGAGCGTTTGAACAGCGGCGAAACGGTTACCACCGGCGGCAGCGGATTCGGCCTGATGGCCATCCCCGTGGGCATCGAGCGGGGCTTCATCACCCGTGAAGAGGGGGCCGGACGTGCCTTGAAAATTGTCGATTTCCTGCAGAACAAGGCGGTGAAGTATCACGGCGCCTTTCCTCATTGGCTGAACGGCACCAACGGACAAACCATCGCCTTCAGCACCTACGACAACGGCGCTGACCTGGTGGAGACCGCCTTCATGATGGAAGGACTGCTCACGCTGCGCTCATATTTCGATGGCAGTGACGCCACCGAAACCGCCATTAGAAGCGGCGTAACCGCCCTCTGGGAGGCGGTGGAATGGGACTGGTTCACCCAGGGCGGGCAGAAGGTGCTCTACTGGCACTGGTCGGCCAATTACGGGTGGAAAATGAATATGAAAATTCAGGGCTGGAACGAAGCGCTTATAGCGTACGTGCTCGCGGCATCATCACCCACCCACGGTATATCTAAAGAGGTGTATGACAAAGGATGGGCAGCAAATGCAAAGAACGGCAAGGCTTTCTACAACATCACGCTTCCGCTGGGGCCAAACTTTGGCGGACCGCTGTTCTTTACCCACTATTCGTTCATTGGTCTGGACCCCCGCAACCTGCGTGACGCTTATGCCAATTACTGGGAGCAGAACGTGGCTCATTCCAGAATCAATCACGCCTACTGCGCCGCCAACCCCAAGAATTACTACGGATACAGCGATGTATGCTGGGGCTTGACTGCCAGCGATTATTCGGGCGGATATACAGCCTCCTCCCCCACCAACGACACCGGCACCATCGCCCCCACCGCAGCCATTTCAAGTATCCCTTATACGCCGGAAGAGTCACTGGCTGCTCTGGAATATTTCTACTACAAGTTAGGCAGTCGCATCTGGGGTATCTATGGCTTTTTGGATGCCTTCTCCCTGGAAGACAAGTGGTTTGCCAGAAGCTACATCGCCATTGACCAGGGCCCCATTGTCTGCATGATAGAAAACTACCGCTCCGGCCTCCTCTGGAACACCTTCATGAAAGACCCCGACGTCCGCCGCGGCCTCAGCACCCTGGGATTTTCTTACTAGAAATCTTTTGAATCTACGTCAGGCAGAAATGCCTGCTTGAGTTTGGTTTCAAGGCTGTTCTGCTCGATTTGATGAGCCTTGGCCTCTATCAGTTCCTGGTATTTCTCGTAGACGCCGTCTACCACGGTGTCCCAGTCCAGGTATAGCTGTTCGCGGGCGGATTTTGATATGCGGTTGTACAGGGCTTCGTCGGAGAGAATCTCCTGAATCTTGTCGGCAAAAGCCATTTCGTTGGCTTCGCTGATGAAAGCATTGACGCCGTCGGTAACGGTGGCGGCGGTGCGGGCGCCCTTCAAGAAGACGGTGGGCGTCCCCTGGCAGGCGGCCTCTATCTGCACCAGGGAATTGGCGTCGTAGAGCGACGGGAACAAGAACAGTTTGGCGCGGGAATAGAGGTCCTGCAGCTGCTCGCGGTTGTTCAGTCCCGCCATTATGATATCGTCTTTAAGCCGAAGATCCTCTATCAGGGCCGCCAGCCTGTCCTCATCCTGACCCTGGCCGGCGAATATCATCTTGAAATGCACGCCGCGGTCCTTCAGGATCTTGAGGGCGCGGACGGTAAAGTCGATGTTTTTCAGGTAGTTGATGCGACCCACGAACAGCAGCACCGTTTCGTCGGGTGCTATGCCGAAACGCTCGTTCACCCGCGCCGCTGCGGCGGCTTTATCGGCTACCGGAACATGGTCAGTGGCGTTCAGCATCACCTTGCAGGGCGCCGAAAGTCCATATTCATTGACATACAGGTCTTTGATGGCGCCGTTCACCGCCCAGCATTCATCGCAGGAGTTGAAGGTCATCATCAGGGTGCCCAGGGCCATCTTTACCGTCGGCTCCAACTTGAATGTCCGTTCAAAATCCTGACGATACTGCGAATGCAGCGTGCCCACAGCCGGCACCTGGTGCGTTTTGGCGTAGAATACGCCGGCCATCCCCACCGCAAAGGGGGAATGGATGTGGACTATGTCCAGGCCGCTTTTGATAAGCGGCAGATTGAATGCGGGGTCGGCCAGAGGCAGCGGCAGGGAATAGTCCTGCCACGGCACGGAAAGGGAGGTGCAACGGATAATCTGATACGGGAAATCCTTGTCCTGTCCGGGATCATATCCTTTAACCGCGGGACAAAACACCACCACCTCGCATTTGCGTGCGAGGCGGCGTGCATAATTGTCCACAACTTTTACAACACCATCCACCATCGGGTAGAAGGTGTCTATAAAGAGGCCGACCTTCATTTCAGATTATTTCCAGAAAGGCAGGTCTTTCATGCTGCAGATTGTACCACCGTAGATGTTCTTGATATACTCAAGGCCACGGTCGCAGTCTTCCTGGGTCAGGGTGTCGGTGGTTTCGCGCGGAACAATGATGTTGAAGCCGCGGAAGAAAGCATCGGCGCTGGTGTGACGACAGCAGCAATCTGCCTGCCAGCCGGTAATTATCACGGTGTCTACACCCATCTCGCGAAGATCAAGCTCCAGAGGGGTCTGGAAAAAGCCGCTGTAGGTCTTCTTGGGGATGATAATGTCACCGGGCTGGGGTTTGAGCTCGTCTATAACCTCTGCGCCCCAGGTACCCTCAACTGCGTGGGGGCCCCAAACCTTGAATTCCTTATCAACCTCGGGGGTGTGGCTGTCGTTGGCATAGAAAACGGGCACACCTGCCGCGCGGGCCTTCTCACAGAGCTCTTTGATGGGTTCTATAATTCTTTTGATTCTGGGATGTGCAATCGATCCCGATACAAAATCGTTGACCAGGTCAACGACGATGACAGCATATTTACTCATTTTTAAGTTTGGTTAAAATATTTTATCGTCAGAAAGTATTTACAAATATAAAGCCGTTTTTGTAATTTTGACTAATTTTGGATTTGCAAATAACTGATGTCGACTATGAGCGAAACTCCCGTTCCCCGGCCAGACCTGGCCATAGACCTTGATAAAGTCGTTGCCGAAAAATTTCCCGGTAAAAAGATTCCAAAATGGTTCCTGAACTGGATGAAGCGGTTCATTCACCAGGATTTCCTCAACGGAATGATTACCAAGGGCTACGAAGGCATCGAATTCTGCACCGAGGGCATCAAGTACCTGGATGTCAAGCTGGATGTGGAAGGTCTGGAAAAAGTCAAGGTTCCGGAGGGTTCTCTCATCACATTTACCAGTAACCACCCGCTGGGAGGCATCGACGGCGTGGCACTGGCCAGCGTCGTTGGAGAGAATTTCGGCCATAATGTCAGATTCCTGGTAAACGATTTTCTGATGGCGCTGCCGGGCATCAGGTCCATGAGCATCCCTATCAACAAGACCGGCGCACAGGCACGCGACCTGCCAAAACTGATAAACGAGGTCTATCATTCAGACAACAACCTGATGATTTTCCCCGCCGGCCTTTGCTCCCGCAAGATTAAGGGCAAAGTCCAGGACTTGCCATGGAGCAAGAACTTCATCAAGATGTGCCGCGAGACAAACCGTTACGTGGTGCCCATCCACTTCATTGGGCGCAACAGCAACCGGTTCTACAATATCGCCAACATCTGCAAGTGGCTTAAGCTGAAATTCAATTTTGCGATGCTTTTCCTGCCCGACGAAATGTATCGCCAGCGGGGCGGCACTTTCAAGGTATTATTCGGCGACCCTATACCGCCTGAGACTTTCGACAAGAGCAAGACCGACACAGAATGGGCAGCGTGGGTGCGCGAAAAAGTATATGAACTGTAAGTTATGGAAAAGATAATCGATCCCGTAAGCCTGGATCTCCTTACAAAAGAGCTTACCGAAGACAAGAAGCTCTGCAACACCAACAAAGGTGGCAACGTGATATACGTGGTGGATGCCCATGACTCTCCCAATGTGATGCAGGAGATAGGGCGTCTGCGTGAAATATCCTTCCGCGACGGAGGCGGTGGCAGCGGCCTGGCGGCCGATATCGACGAATTCGACACCATGGAGGTGCCTTACAAGCAGATTGTGGTATGGGATCCCGACGCCAAGGCCATACTGGGCGGTTACCGCTACATCCTGGGACCCGACGTCAAGTTCCGCGAAGACGGGCAGCCGATTCTTGCCACCACCCACATGTTCCATTTCAACGACCTGTTCATCAAGGAGTACCTGCCGCACGTGATGGAACTGGGCCGCAGTTTCGTAACGCCCGAATACCAGAGCTCCCGCGCCGGCGCCAAGGCCATATATGCGCTGGATAATCTCTGGGACGCCATCGGTGCCGTGGTTGAAGATCATCCAGGCATCATCTACTTTTTTGGCAAGATGACGATGTATCCTTCTTACGACCGCCCTTCCCGCGACCTGATCCTCCATTTCCTCTGGAAGCACTTTCCCGATCCCGAGGAGCTTGTGCGCCCCCTCAAGCCGGTAATGCCGGAGACCAACGCCCGCCTTATGGACCTGATTCTGAAAGATGTAGATTTCAAGGAGGACTACCGCAACCTCAAGGAGGCGGTGCGCAAACTGGGCACCAATATTCCGCCGCTGGTCAACTCTTATATGAACAGCTCCCCCTCCATGAAGATGCTGGGCACCGCCATCAACGACGAATTCTCAGACGTGGAAGAGACCGGCATCATGATCTGCTACAACGAGATGTACCCGGAAAAACGCGACCGCCACACCCTGAGTTCCGTAAGCGAATGGGTCCGGAAGGTGCGCAAGCGCTTCCCCAGGATTAACGAAGATGCTATGGAACGGCTCAAGGAGCGCCGCTCCAACCGCAAGGCCGCCATCTTCGAGCGGTTCAAACGAAAGAGAAACAAATCCTGATGCTTACTCCCGATTTTGAAGAGACCTGGCAGCGGATTTCTCCGGACATTATGGCCGATGCCGTCCGTGAATTCAACGGCTATCCGGAGGTCGTGCTGGCCTGGGGAGCCTATCTGGGCGCCGCCGTGGCCTGCCTGTGGGACCGCGACTGGAATACTTACAAAGACTGCGATTACGCCTTCTACTGCGGCGAGAAGGGCTTCGATTATATGGACGAGCATATAACTGAGGATATCTTGGGACTGAAGCTCGACAGCCCGCAGGCCGTCAATCTTGCCGATTTCTTCCGTTCCAAAGCCACCGAAGCCCACGACCTGATGCGCCACAGCGGCATAGAGCCCGGCAGCGTGGATGCCTTCAATGCTGTATCCGCCGCCATATATACAATGTATACCCTTGGCGCCAGCCATATCCTCGCCAAGCTCGGCTACAAGTGGACCCAAGCCTGATCCGTTATGAAAAGACTGCTGACAATAGCTTTACTGGCCGCCCTGACGGTTTCTTTTGATGCCTCCGCCCAAAAGCGTATGCGCGATTGGGGCATCACCTATGGCGTATTCCAGCCCGGGCCTAACAATGCCATCACCGACGTTTCCGGAGTCACGGTCGGCCACCGGACGCTGGACGACGGCAACCGCATGCACACCGGCGTGACCGCCATCATTCCGCACCAGGGCAATGTCTTCCGCCAGAAATGCCCCGCCGCTGTGTATGTCGGCAACGGATACGGCAAACTGGCCGGATCTACCCAGATCAAAGAACTGGGGACGCTGGAAACGCCTATCATACTGACAAATACCCTGAATGTCGCCGAGGGCATCAGGGCGCTGATTTCCTATACCCTGACCCGGCCCGGCAACGAGACTGTGGGCAGCGTCAATGCCGTTGTGGGCGAAACCAACGACGGCGTTCTGAATGACGTCCGCGCCCGATATGTCACTGAACAGAATGTGCTGGAGGCCATCTTCCTGGCCCATGACGGTGCCGTTGAAGAGGGCAATGTCGGCGCCGGCCGCGGCACCGTAGCCTTCGGCCTAAAGGGCGGCATCGGCACATCGTCCCGCGTACTGCCCGCATCCATGGGCGGCTATACTGTCGGCGTGCTGGTCCAGACCAATTACGGCGGCGCACTGAAAATCGCCGGAGTTGAGATCGGACAACTGATGAAAAAACAGAAAAATGAGCGGCAGGACGCAGACGGCAGCTGCATGATAATCGTAGCTACCGACGCTCCCGTTAACGCCCGCAACCTGGAGCGCATGGCCGAGCGAGCCTTTATGGGATTGGCCCAGACCGGCGGCATCGCAGCCAACGGTAGCGGCGACTACGTAATCGCCTTCAGCAACTGCCCCGGCAATCTGGTGGACGAAAGCACGGAATTCTACACTCCCACCATGCTCCAGAACGATGCCATGTCGGGCCTCTTCCAGGCCACCATCGAGGCCACCGCCGAGGCCATCTGGAACTCCCTCTTTATGGCCGAGACAATGACCGGCAAAGACAGCCGCACCGTCCCCGCCCTCGACCCTGAATGGGCAGCCAAACTCATCCTCAAAGCCCAGAAAGCTGCGAAATAGCCCCAGGCAGAAAAAGAAAAGTCACCGCAACAGGTTGTGTTACAGTGACTCTTCGCGTGGTCCCTGCAGGGCATGATCCTGCGACCCCCTGATTATGAGTCAGATGCTCTAACCAACTGAGCTAAGGGACCGTTTCCGGTGCAAATATATGCAAACTATCCGGAACTAGTAGTGTGTTGTCTTCTTTTCAGTCGAATTAGTTGACCTTGATCTCTACGTCAACACCGCTGGGAAGTTCGAGGCGCATGAGCGCGTCGATGGTCTTGGGGTTGGAGGAGTAAATGTCAACCAGACGACGGAAAGAATTGAGTTGGAACTGCTCGCGAGCTTTCTTGTTAACGAAAGTAGAGCGGTTTACAGTGAAAATCTTCTGGTCTGTCGGCAGGGGAATAGGACCGCTGACAACTGCGCCAGTTGACTTGACTGTCTTTACGAGCTGGTCGGTGGACTTGTCTACCAACGCATGGTCGTAAGATTTCAATTTGATTCTGATTTTCTGGCTCATTATATAACTATTTTATCTGAATTTATTCACCTATAAAAATGCGTCCCAGACGCTCCACGACCTCTTTTGCAATAGGTGTGGGCACCTCTTCGTAGTGGCTGAACTCCATCGAGCTGGTGGCTCGTCCGCTGGAGAGGGTCCTGAGCACCGTGACATAGCCAAACTGCTCTGAGAGGGGTACCAGGGCCTTGATGATGCGGGCGTTGCCCTTGCTGTCCATGTCCTGGATCTGACCGCGCCTGCGGTTGAGATCGCCAACGATGTCGCCCATATATTCTTCGGGTGTCACCACCTCCAGTTTCATTATGGGTTCCATCAGCACCGGTGAGCACTTCTTGAGTGCATTCCTGTATGCCAGGTTGGCACATATCTCAAACGACAGCGAGTCGGAATCCACAGGATGATAAGCTCCGTCCAGCAGGCGTACTTTCAGGCCCACTACCGGGTAACCTGCCAACACGCCGTTGGTCATGGAACTCTTCAGGCCCTTCTCCACCGCGGGAATATACTCGCGGGGGATGTTGCCACCCTTGACTTCGTCGATAAACTGCAAGCCGGTGACGCCTTCGTCGGCGGGAGAGAACTCCGCCACGATGTCGGCGTACTTGCCGCGGCCGCCTGTCTGCTTCTTGAAGGTCTCGTGGATCTGGTAGGTACCGCGAATGGCCTCCTTGTAGTTGACCTGCGGCGCTCCCTGGTTGATCTCCACGCCAAATTCGCGGCGCAGACGGTCTATGATGATGTCAAGGTGAAGTTCGCCCATGCCGCTGATGATGGTCTGGCCAGTCTCCTGATTGGTCTCGGCAGTGAATGTCGGGTCCTCTTCGGACAGTTTGGCCAGCGCCAGCGAGAGCTTGTCAATGTCGCCCTGGGTCTTGGGTTCCACAGCTACGCCGATAACCGGCTCGGGGAACACCATAGATTCCAATACTACAGGCTTGTCTTCGACGCATATCGTATCTCCGGTGCGCAGCTCCTTGAACCCGACTGCGGCGCAGATATCTCCTGCCTCCACATAGTCTATCGGGTTCTGCTTGTTGCTGTGCATCTGATACAGTCGCGCAACTCTTTCTTTCTTATCCGTGCGGGTATTGAGCACATAGGAGCCTGAATCCAGGCGTCCCGAATATGCCCTTAGGAATGCAAGCCGCCCCACGTACGGGTCGGTGGCGATTTTGAACACAAGGGCGCAGAACGGATCGCTCGCGCTGGGCTTGCGCTCTACCTCGGCACCTGTCTTGGGATTGGTCCCGTGAACGCTGCCCACATCCAGCGGACTGGGCAGGTAACGCACAACTGCATCGAGGAGGAACTGCACACCCTTGTTCTTGAAAGATGAACCGCAGCAGGTCGGAACAGCCGCCATACTGATGGTCGCCTTTCTCAAGGCTGCGATAATCTCTTCCTCGGTGATGCTGTCGGGATCGTCAAAGAATTTGGCCATGATATTATCGTCAAATTCAGCGACGGCCTCCAGCAGTTTGCCCCTCCACTCTTCGACCTCGGCTTTCATATCGGCGGGAATATCCTTGATCTCGTAGTTCACGAGTTCTGTACCGTTATCGTAATAAATAGCCTTCATTGCGATAAGGTCCACGATTCCCTCGAAATTCTCCTCGGCCCCGATAGGGAGGCAGATCGGCAGCGCGTTGGCGCCAAGTTTCGTGTGAATCTCCTCAACAACGGCAAGGAAATCGGCCCCGACGCGGTCCATCTTGTTGACATACGCAATCTTGGGGACGTGGTATTTGTCGGCTTGACGCCATACGGTCTCCGATTGCGGCTGTACACGACCCACCGCGCAGAACGTCGCTATGGTGCCGTCCAGCACGCGCAGCGAGCGCTCTACCTCAACGGTAAAGTCCACGTGGCCGGGAGTGTCTATCAGGTTGATCTGATACTTCTCGCCGTCGTGGTTCCAGAAAGCGGTGGTGGCAGCACTGGTGATAGTGATGCCGCGCTCCTGCTCCTGAACCATCCAGTCCATCGTGGCAGCCCCGTCGTGCACCTCTCCGATCTTGTGCGTCTTGCCTGTGTAGTACAGGATACGCTCGCTGGTCGTAGTTTTGCCGGCATCGATGTGGGCCATGATACCGATGTTCCTCGTGTATGTGAGGTCTCTTGCCATCCTAATCCTTTACGGACAGATTTAGAAGCGGAAGTGAGCAAAAGCCTTGTTGGCCTCTGCCATCTTGTGCATATCTTCCTTGCGCTTGAATGCAGCACCCTCGTTATTGTATGCTGCAATTATCTCGGCACATAACTTTTCGGCCATTGAGTGACCGGAACGCTTACGGGCGTAGAGTACCATATTCTTCATGGAGATGGAGATTTTGCGTTCAGGTCTGATCTCGGTAGGAACCTGGAAGTTGGCACCACCTACACGGCGGCTCTTAACCTCGATCTGGGGAGTAATGTTCTCCAGAGCCTGCTTCCAAACTTCTATCGGAGCCTTGTCAGAATCTTTCATCTTCTCGCCTACCATATCAATGGCATCGTAAAAAATAGAATACGCGATACTCTTCTTCCCCTGCAACATAAGGTTGTTGACAAAACGTGTTACAAGCACGTCGTTGTACTTCGGATCAGGAAGTAGAATCCTCTTTTTAGGCTTCGTTTTTCTCATTTTTCAACAAATTGATTAGATAAATTAAACAGAATTACTTCTTGGCTTTCTTCGGCCTCTTGGTGCCGTAGAGAGAACGTCCCTGAAGACGACCGTCTACGCCAGCGGTATCCAAAGCGCCACGGAGAATGTGGTAACGTACACCGGGGAGGTCTTTCACACGACCGCCGCGAACCAGCACGATGCTGTGTTCCTGCAGGTTGTGGCCCTCGCCGGGAATGTATGCATTGACCTCTTTCTGGTTGGTGAGGCGTACACGGGCAACCTTACGCATTGCTGAGTTAGGTTTCTTAGGTGTAGTAGTGTACACACGTACACAAACGCCGCGCCTCTGAGGGCATGCATCCAGCGCGCGAGATTTACTTTTCTCTACGATAACCTCGCGACCTTTGCGAACTAATTGTTGAATTGTCGGCATAAAAAGTTATTAATCTTTTATTTAAATGTGTTAACCGCATTTTTTGCGGGCTGCAAAGATAGAAATAATTTTAAGAATATCAACACGTTTTGCACAAAAGATTACCTTTGTCTTCTGTATGGACATCACTCCGATAGCACACATCCGCTCGCCATTCGGCGAAAAGTTCGGCATCCCCCGCCAGAGCCGTCTGGCAGAGAATTGCCCGGCCACCGTGGTGTTCGAGCCCGGGTACGGGTTGGAAGACGCCGTGCGGGGCCTTGAAGAATTCTCACACATCTGGCTGATATGGGGCTTTTCCGCAGCCCCCTGGGACGACAATTTCACCGTACGGCCGCCGCGCCTGGGCGGCAACAGGCGCATCGGCGTTTTCGCCTCCAGGTCGCCCTTCAGGCCCAATTCGCTGGCGATGTCGGCGGTGAAACTGATATCGATAGAGATGACCTCCGACCGCGGGCCGCTGCTGCACGTGGCCGGAGCCGACCTGCTGGACGGCACCCCCATCTACGACATCAAGCCGTATATCCCATACGCCGACTGTATCCCGGAAGCCACCGACGGTTACACCGGGGCCACCAAGGGCCATAGGCTGAAGGTAGAATTCGCCCCTGACGCCCTGGATACCATAAAATGCGGAGAGGGCATCGATTCCGATACCCTCTCGCAAATTGAGCAACTGCTCTCGCTGGATCCCCGCGTCTCCTACGAAACCGATCCCGACAAAGTCTGGGGGATGTCCTACGACAGGTGGAACATTAGGTTCACAGTCAACGGCGGCGTGGCGCGGGTAATCGAGATTTCTTAGCTTAATCACAGACGGGGCGGACAGAAAGCCCGTAATTCCTGGGGGCTTTTTCGTAAAACTTTCTGGTACTAGACCTGATAACCACAGATACCGCGCAGCTTGGTGTCTCGGAATTGAGATCGGTCGTCCAATAGTAACCAGTGTTGTCAACACCTGTCGGGACATTACCATCCTGGCCACCATCAAAAGGAAAGAATATGCTGTTGCCGGTCTTGCCGGTCACCTTACAGCCATTCTTGCCGCCGACTTCTGCAAATTCCCAAACACAGTTTTCCAACAACTCCTCAAAATTCTCTTTTGTCGGCATACGCCATTTGCCGCCAACTCGGACGTGCGCCACGTCATCTTCAATGTCCATCACCAGGTTATTGTCTACAATCCCCCACCCTTCTCTAGTGTTATACTTGGTGAATTCCTTGTCAACATACCATTTGTAATTATCTAATGTGAATTCTTCTTTTGTTTCGGTTTCGCCCCAGGCATAATACTCAATACGACTATCAGGGTAATCCATTCCCACATTGCGGTCGGCCCATTTCACAGAAAGGCCTAAATCTACGACTGTGGTTGCATCTACAAGCACTTCACAATAGGCAATCTTGTCTCCTGAAATAGCCACGACGGTGGTGGTGCCTCCGCTTACCATGCTCACTTTGCCATTTTGCACAGTAACGACCTCCGGGTCCAGGCTGTACCAGGCCACCGAGCCGGTAGCATCGGCCGGCGTCACCGTGGCCTCCAACTGAGCCGTCTGGCCGGCATACAAGACTATAGAATTCTGCTTCAGGGTTATTGACTCCGTAGGTATTTCTTTTTTACAACCAGCCAGAGTCAGCGAAATACACATCAATACTGCAAAGAGAGAGAAAATCTTTTTCATTTCAAGTTTGGTCTGATTTATCAATTGAACAGGAAAATTTTGTCGCTGCGGCGGAGTTTTGTCTTGCAGGGAATTGAGCATAGATCGCCTTTGCAGGCGGTCTGGACAGGTTTGAGGTCCACGCGGATTTCGGGTACGTTGAATTCCAGCACACCGGTGGTGGGGCCGCTGATTATCACGGGGTCGCCCACCGAAATCTCGCCCGTCTCTATCTGCACCTCGGCCACGCCCAGCTTCTCAAACCAGTTGGTAATCTTGCCGATATACTTTTTGGTGCGGGTCGCCTTGTTGCCGTAGACATCGCTCCACTCGCCCATTTTGGCGCCCAGATAATAACCGTCCCAGAAGCCGCGGTTGAACACTGTGGCCAGGCGGGCCTTCAGCTCGGTGCCATATTCGGCCGTGTAAGTGCCGTTCTGCACGGCGTCGGCGGCATCGCGGTAGGCACGGGCAGCCGTCTTGACATATTCGCCGCTGCGGGCTCGCCCCTCGATCTTGAACACCGTGACGCCGGCATCTATGATGCGGTCCATAAACTCTATGGTGCAGAGGTCCTTGGGCGACATTATGTACTTGTTGTCAATCTCCAGCTGGTTGCCGTCGTCGGTGTCGGTGACCAGATAGCTGCGGCGGCACACCTGATAGCAGCTGCCGCGGTTGGCGGAGGCGTTGTGGGCGTGCAGCGACAGGTAGCACTTGCCCGAGACGGCCATACACAGCGCCCCGTGGCAGAAAAGCTCTATGCGCACCAGATTGCCCGAAGGGCCCTTGATGCCCTCGCGGACAATCGCCTCGTGGATATCCTTCACCTGGAAAAGCGTGAGCTCGCGCGCCAGCACAATCACGTCGGCGAACTGCGCGTAGAAGCGGAGGCTTTCAACATTTGAAATGCTCAACTGGGTGGAGATATGCACCTCGATGCCCAGCCGCCGGGCCTCGATAATGGCCGCCATATCGGATGCTATCACCGCCGTGACGCCGGCCTGGCGCGCCGCCTTGAGCAGCTGGCGCATAGGTTCCAGGTCTTCGTTATAGAAAGTGATATTGACCGTCAGATAGCTCTTGATGCCCGCCTCGCGGCATATCCGGCACACCTCGGGAAGGTCTTCCACAGCAAAGTTGTTGGCAGAATGCGACCGCATATTCAGGTTGCCGACGCCGAAATACACCGAGTCGGCGCCGCCCTGGATGGCGGCCTGCAGGCACTCGAAATTGCCCGCCGGGGCCATTATTTCAAGACGTTCCATCTAATCCTCCCTGTGTACAAGTGATGCCGAAAACTCTTTTAAAATCTCCAGCTGCTCCGATTTGAAGCCCTTGCCGGAAAGGCATTCCATAGCCTTTTCGTGGTATTCTTCAATAGCCTTTACGGCGTCCTGCTTCACGCCGAGGTCGATATACATCTGCTGCATCGCGGCAATTTTTTCTTCGGCGCGACTGTCTCCTATCGCCAGGATTTCGTTCAGGCGTTTCCGGTTTTCACCGGACGCGCGCTTGAGGGCCTCTACCAGCAGCCAGGTCTTCTTGCCGCACATAATGTCGCCGCCAATCTTCTTGCCAAATACGTGCGGGTCGCCGAAAGTGTCCAGATAGTCATCGGAAATCTGGAAGGCGAGGCCTATCTGCCAGCCGAAATTGTACAGGGCCTCGGCCTGAGCCTCGGGTGCATTGGCAATCACGGCGCCCATCTTCACCGAGCAGGCCAGAAGGGCGGCCGTCTTGAGGCCTATCATATTGATATATTCTTCGCCGGTGACCACGGGCTGCGTCTCGAATTCCATATCGTACTGCTGCCCCTCGCACACCTCGGCGCCCATTTTGGTAAATAGCTCCAGCACCTGCGGCTGCTTGTCGGCCGGGCAGGCAGTGAGCCACTTGTAGGCCAGGATGCACATCACGTCGCCGGAGAGTATGGCCACATTGTCGCCCCACTTTTTGCACACCGTCAGCTGGCCGCGGCGGGTGTCGGCACGGTCCATAATGTCATCGTGCAGAAGGGTGAAATTGTGGAAAATCTCCAGCGCAAGCGCGGGCGAGATGATATTGTCGCCGATATCGTCGCTGTAAAGGTTGTATGCCGCAAGGCAAAGGCGCGGACGGATGCGTTTGCCGCCTATGGACATCATATACTCCAGCGGCTCGTACAGCCCCGCCGGCTCCTTTACGAACTTCAGATTACATATGGCGCGCGCAATTATGGCTTCCTGCTCTTTAAGCGAATACATAGCTTCTTTGTTTAGTCTACAAAGATAATGAATCCGCCGGGAATTTATTCTTTATATCCTTACAGATTATCCCCGTTAATCAGGTTCACCACGACCTTTAACATAATGTCCATTTCGTCCATTTTGCTTTCGGCAATCATTAGCGTAAGTGCCACAAGGGCATTGTCGGCAATGCGTTTATGTCCATCAGGTGCATATAAGATGCGGTTGTTCTCCATAAACCAGAGAAACAGCGTGGCCGCTATACGCTTATTGCCATCAGAAAAGGAGTGGTTCTTGACCACAAGATAAAGCAACATTGCCGCTTTTTCTTCTACCGACGGATACAGCTCCATACCGTCCCAAGTCTGGTAAATCTGCCCGATGGAACTCCTGAAAGACTCGTCCTTCTCGTGGGCGAAGAGGTCGCTGCCGCCAAACTTTTCTTTGAGACTTGAAATCACTGCCATTGCACTGTCATAAGTGGCGTGGAAGCACTCCTTGCGCGTATGTTTGACCGGCAACTGCTGATAATCGTAGTTGTCCAGTGTGTCAAGAGCATACGTGTAATCTTTTACGACATTGAATATTGATTTAATCTGCTCATCGGCAGGGGTTTCCAAGTATCCCATAGTGCGGCCCATCACATCTACCAGCGCCTTGAGATCGTCATACTTCTGCTGCACAAGATCGCTCTTTACAGCGTATCCTTTAATGAGATAGTCTTTGAGGACAGAATTGGCCCAGCGTCTAAATTGAACTCCGCGCTGACTATGGACTCGATAACCAACACTGATAATTACGTCAAGATTATAGATTGTCGTTGGCTTATACTTTGAGAAAGTATTATGCAAAATTTGCATATTACTACTTGATATTTCGCCCTCTTCTAGTGCATTCTTAATGTGTCTTGCAATCACTGACTGATCTTTCTCGAACAATGTTGCCATCTGAGACTGTGTCAGCCACACTGTTTCATTTTCGAGTTTGACATCGAGGCTGGATTTCCCATCTGCTGTCTGATAAAGAATAATTTCTCCCCTGGAGACATCCTGATTGATTGTTTTTTCCATTTCTTATACTGGTTTAATGGTTATACGTATCCCTCCCCTGCCGCCCGGCAAGGTCAGTTGCGACCATATTTCCCATTACAAGAAACGGAAAGGCTTGTGCAGCAGTGTCTTCAGACAGACACCATCTTATTTATGGGCCCCCTGGTGCAGGGTACTGTACTTCGCTTCTGCGTTAAGCCAGAACTCCCGTTAGTCGGATAGTGCAAAGATACTAATTATTGCCCAAATCGGCCGTAAGCCATACCCAGATTATCTCGGACGCGATGTCGTTAACGTGAGCGGGGAGGGCTGATTTGCTCACCGCGGGCCTATTCGGCATTCGCAAGCGGACGGATCGGCCACAGAGGGCCTATTCGGCATTCGCAAGCGGACGGATCGGCCACAGAGGGCCTTCTGGGGCCGGTGCGCGTGCTTTGCAAGCCGAAATCGAGCATTGAAGCGTACGCGCCCTCGTCAGAGTGCCCCGTGGGGCCTACTTGCGTGCTTGCGATTGCCGAAAACGCCGCTAAAGAATACTCGGCAAAAAATCCCGGCCAATTACCGGTTTTTTTTATCTTTGTGTATTATGAAACCGACCAAGATTGTTTTTGCCACCGCCAATCACAACAAGGTGATTGAGATAGCCGGCAAGCTGGGTGAGGGATACCAGATTGTGACCCCGGCCGAGCTTGGCTGGGAAGATGATATCCCCGAAACCCACGAAACCATTCCGGAGAATGCGGTGGAGAAGGCGCAGTTTGTGTGGGACAAGTTCCACAAAACCTGCTTTGCAGACGACACAGGCCTTGAGGTGGACTATTTGAACGGCTCGCCGGGCGTCTATAGCGCACGCTACGCCGGCCTTCCCAAGAACCCGGCCCAGAATGTCGTGAAGCTGCTCAAGGAATTGCAGGGGGTGCCTTTTGAAGAGCGCACCGCCCGCTTCCGCTGCGTGATTGCCCTTATTGAAGACGGCGAGCTGCACACCTTTGAGGGCATCTGCGAGGGCAACATCTCCCTGGAGCCTATGGGCGAGCTGGGCTTTGGCTACGACCCGGTGTTCATTCCCAAAGGAATGGAAAAGACTATGGCGATGCTCACCCTGGAAGAGAAAAACGCCATCAGCCATCGCGGCCACGCTGTAGAAAAACTCATCGAATATCTGAAGCACAAATAAATGCCCGCAGAACGCGAGACCCGCATAATTGTGCTGCACCTTACCAAGTACGGTGACAGGTCGCAGGTGGTGCAGGCACTGGACGCAGAAAGAGGCCGCACCGGCTTCTTTCTGCGGGGCGCGGGCAAGAGCCGCGGCGCCCAGGGGCAGTATCATAGCCTGAGTATCCTGGACGTGACGGCCACCGGCGGCAAGGGCGACCTGGAATATCTTAAAGAGGCCGAGCGGCCGTATCCGCTGACCGCCATCCGCACCGACCCATACAAGAGCGCCGTGGCGCTGTTTATAGGCGAACTGCTGTACCGCGGGGTGCAGGACGGGGCGATGGACCCCGACCTGTTCAATTTCCTGGAGCGGGAAATAACGGCCCTGGACGCCGAGACGGGCAGCGTAGCCAATTTCCATCTCTGTTTTCTGGTGGATTTCTGCCGGGCGCTGGGCTTCCAGCCCAAGGACAACTACTGCCCCGACACGCCACTTTTCCAGCCGGTTATTGCGGAATTTACATCTGAAGAGACCCTGGCGGAGGCCTGGAGCGCAGAAGATTCGCTGCTGCTGCACCAAATCCTGACGCTCCCGCGCGAAGAGGCGCTGGCGCTGAAGCTGAACCGCGACCGCCGCGGCGTCTTTGCACAAAAAATGGTAGAATATCTATCCTACCATCTTTCGCTTAATCTGAACATCCGCTCGCTCAAGGTCCTTCACGACCTGTTCAGCTAGGCGATGTCGTTCAAAATCAATTCGTAGTCTATCTGCTTCTGCTCCAGCGAGGCGCGCAGCACGCGGACGCGCACCTTGTCGCCCAGGGTGAACACCCGCTTGGAGAGTTTGCCCACGATGCGGTATTTCTCTTCGTCAAAAGTGAAGTAATCTTCTTTGATTGCCTTGAGAGACACCATTCCCTCTACCTTGGTGGGTTCAATCTCTACATACATACCCCACTCGGTGAGGCCGCTCACCGTGCCGTCAAACTCCTGCCCTATCTTGTCCTGCATAAACTCGGTGAGTTTATATTTGATGCTGGCGCGCTCGGCATCGGCAGCTATCTGTTCGCGGGCAGATGACCACTCGCACCACTGCTCGTAGGTCGCCTTGTCGGGCATCTTTTCCAGCTTGTGGCCGCCGTAGAAAGCCGCCAGATACTCTGTGAGCAGGCGGTGCACCATCATATCGGGGTATCGGCGGATAGGACTGGTAAAGTGGGTGTAGAAGGGGAATGCCAGGCCGTAGTGGCCCACGTTGTCGGTGGAATAGCAGGCGCGAGCCATTGCTCTGAGCGCCAGCATCTCTATGGCATTCTCAGCCGCCGAACCCTTGACGTCCTTGAGCAGGGTGTTCAGGCTCTTGGTGGCCTGCTTCACCGTCTCGGTAGAGCCCATCTTGAAGCCGAAGTTGCCTGCAAAGCTGCGCAAATTGCCCAGCTTCTCGGCATTGGGCGCCTCGTGGATACGGTATACGAAAGTGGGCTGCTTGTAGCCGGTTTTCTTAGCCACGAATTCCGCCACGCTGCGGTTGGCCAGCAGCATAAACTCCTCAATGAGGAAGTTGCTCTCCTTGCTGATTTTCTGATAGACATTCACCGGGCGGCCGGCGTCGTCTATCTCTACCTTCATCTCGGGCCGCTCAAAGTTGATGGCGCCCTTCTCGAAGCGTTTCTTGCGCAAAATGTCGGCCAGGCTCCAGAGAATCTTGATTTCATCTTTGAGGTCGCCTTGGCCGGTCTCAATAATCTGCTGTGCCTGCTCGTAGTCCATCCGGTAGTCTGAATTGATCACCGTGCGGCCGAACCAGCTGTCCAGCACATTGGCCTTTTCGTCCATCTCGAAGATGGCGGAAAAGCAGAGTTTATCCTCTCCGGGACGCAGAGAACACAGGTTGTTGCTAAGCTTTTCGGGCAGCATCGGGATGGTGCGGTCCACCAGATAGACGCTGGTGGCGCGATTGTAGGCCTCCTTGTCCACCACTCCGCCCGGCTTTACATAATGCGTGACGTCGGCAATGTGCACGCCCACCTCATAATGGCCGTTGTCCAGTTTCAGGAAAGAGAGGGCGTCGTCAAAATCCTTGGCGTCGGCGGGGTCAATGGTGAAAGTGGTGACCTTGCGATAGTCTTTGCGGCGGGAGATTTCAGCTGCGGTGATTTTCTCCGAAATCTTTTCCGCGGCCTCTTCTACCTCGGGTTCGAAGCGGTACGGCAGGTTGTATTCGGCCAGGATGGCGTGCATCTCGGTGTCGTTTTCGCCCGGAAGACCCAGCACATCCACAATCTTGCCCAGCGGCTCGGCGCTCTTGCGCGGCCAGTCCACCACCAGCACCGCCACCTTCATCCCGTTTTCTGCCTTCTTGCCACCGATGGTGGGCAGTTCCTCGCCGTTTTCCAGCGGAATGCGGATGTCATAGGGCATTCTGGGGCTCTCTACTATGGCCCAGACCTGACGGCCGCGGACAATCAGCACGCCGATGTGCGGCTTAGGACTGCGCTGCAGGATGCGGACCACCTCACCCTCGCGGCGCGGGCCAGTCTTTTTCTTGCTGGCCACCACCAGCACGGTGTCGCCGTTAAGCGCCCCGCGCAGCCGGTTGGGCTTGCACATAATGTCGTCTTCCTGCCCCTCTATCGTGATGAAACCCAGGCCGTCGCGGGTCAGGCTCACCACGCCCTTATACTCCTCTGCACTCTTGCTCCGGCGCTCTTTTGTGCTGAAACGCACTGGCCCTCTGCCTCTTGTATTTTTCTTATCAAGAAGTTTCTTTTTGCTGTTTTTTTTACCCATTTTTGAAGTAACTTTGTAGATTACAAATTTAGCAAATTCAAACGATATATTCCATGAATAAAAAAGTTCTTCTAATGATTTTGGACGGCTGGGGCGAAGGCAAAAAAGACCACAGCAACGCAATCTATACGCAGGGACAGCCGCATATCGACGCCCTGCGCGCCAAATATCCTTTTTCACACCTTAGCGCCTGTGGCGAAGACGTCGGACTGCCCGACGGCCAGATGGGCAACAGCGAGGTCGGCCACCTCAACATCGGCGGCGGCCGCATCGTATATCAGGACCTGGTCAAGATCAATATGGCCTGCCGCGAGCATAAGCTGCTCGAGAACAAAGAGATAGCAGCCGCATACGACTATGTAAAGAAGAGCGGCAAGGCGCTGCACTTCATGGGCCTTACCAGCCACGGAGGCGTGCACAGCTCCCTGAATCATCTTTATGAATTCCTGGCTGTCGCAAAGCAGGAAGGCCTGGACAAGGTGTTTGTACACTGCCTGATGGACGGCCGCGACTGCGACCCGCGCAGCGGCAAGGGCTTCGTGGAAGAGCTGGAGCAGAAGATGGCCCAGACCACCGGCAAGGTGGCCAGCGTGATTGGCCGCTACTACACTATGGACCGCGACAAACGCTGGGAACGCGTCAAGGAGGGTTATGACCTGATTGTGAAAGGTGTCGGCAAAAAGGCAAAAAGCGCCGTGGCCGCCATCCAGGAGTCTTATGACGAAGGCGTCACCGACGAATTCATCAAGCCGATATGCGTGGTCGGTGCCGACTCAGAGCCCGTGGCCACCATCAAAGAGGGCGACGCTGTAATTTTCTTCAACTTCCGCAACGACCGCGCCCGCGAAATCACCAACGTCCTCACCCAGCAGGATATGCCTGAGGCTGGGATGCACACCATTCCCCTCTACTACTGCTGCCTGACTCCCTACGACGACAAATTCACCGGCCTGCACATCCTCTTCGACAAGGAAAACGTGCAGAAGACCCTTGGCGAAACCGTCGCCGCCGCCGGCCGCAGCCAGCTGCGCATAGCCGAGACCGAGAAATACGCCCACGTGACCTTCTTCTTCAACGGAGGCCGCGAGGCTCCTTTCCAGAATGAGGACCGCATACTTATCAATTCGCCCAAGGTTGCCACATACGACCTGCAGCCCGAGATGAGCGCCCCTGAAGTGGCCGCTGCCCTTATGGCCGACCTCAAGACCGAGAAGCACGATATGGTGATCCTGAACTTTGCCAACGGCGATATGGTGGGCCACACCGGCGTTTACGACGCCATCTGCAAGGCAGTCAAGACCATAGACGAACTCACCGGACAGGTGGTGGAGGTAGCCCGCGCACACGGCTACAGCGTGCTTATCACCGCCGACCACGGCAATGCCGACAATGCGGTGAACCCTGACGGCAGCCCCAACACGGCCCACTCGCTCAATAAAGTGCAGTTCGTGGTAGTGGACGACGATGTCAAGAGCGTTGCCGACGGCCGCCTGGCCGACATCGCCCCCACTATGCTGACCCTTATGGGCATCCCCCAGCCCGCAGAAATGACCGGCAAATCACTGATCAGTTTCTAAAGGCTTATGGCGTTCGTACACCTTCACGTCCACACCCAGTATTCGATACTTGACGGCCTGAGCTCCATCAAGAAGCTGTTTGCGCGCGCCAGGGAGCTGGGTATGCCCGCCATTGCCATCACCGACCACGGCAATATGTACGGCGTGAAGGAGTTTTTCAAATGGGCCTACGACAAGTCCAACCTGGACGAGAAAAAGCAGCCCATAGTAAAGCCCATCGTGGGCTGCGAGGTGTATGTAACCCGCCACTACGACCACCGGCTCAAGGACCCCGAGCACAAGAACTACTACCACCTGATACTGCTGGCAAAGAACTACGAGGGGTACCAGAACCTTATGAAGATTGTCTCCATAGGTCACATCGAGGGCAAATACTACAAGCCACGCGTGACCCACGAGATAATTGAGAAATACCACGAGAACCTGATCTGCTGCTCTGCCTGCCTTGCCGGAGAGGTCCCCAAGGACATTATGGCAGATGACATCAAGGCGGCAGAAGAGGCCATCGAATGGCACAAGCGCGTCTTTGGCGAGGATTATTACCTGGAGGTGATGCTCCACAAGACGGAGCTCACAGGCCTTGACCCCGACGTCTACCGCGAGATTATCCGGGTCTATGAAGAGCAGAGCAAGGTAAACGAAAAAATATTTGAGCTGGCGGCAAAGCACGGCGTGAAAACCGTCGCCACCAACGACGCCCACTTTATTCTGAAGGAGGACGGTCCGGTGCACGACCGCCTGATATGCCTGACCACCAACGCCAACGTTTCCGACACCAAGCGTCTGCACTACACCCAGCAGGAATACATCAAGAGCGAAGAGGAGATGGCGGCGCTTTTCCCCGAGCATCCGGAGGCCCTTGCCACCACGCTGGAAATCGCCGGCAAGATAGAGCAGTACAAGATTGACCGCGGCCATATCCTGCCCAAATTCCACATTGACCCCGACTTCCTGGCCGACATCGTAAACCAGCTGGAAAAGTACAAGGATGTCATTGAAGAGGGTAAATGGGAGATTAAGAAAGACAAGGAGGGCAAGGAGATTTCCCGCGAATACCGCGGCGACGAGTTCTGCCAGTCGGTGGCCTATCTGTGCCATCTGACATATCTGGGAGCCCGCAGGCGCTATGGAGACACCCTCACGGAAGAGCAGGCGTCGCGCATAGACTTTGAGCTAAAGACCATAGCCAGGATGGGCTTCCCGGACTATTTCCTTATTGTCCAGGACTATATCGCCGCCTGCCGTGCCGTAGGCGACCTGGTGGGACCCGGACGTGGTTCGGCCGCCGGCAGCGTTGTGGCCTACTGCCTGGGCATCACCAACCTGGACCCCATCAAATATCAGCTGCTGTTCGAGCGTTTCCTGAATCCAGACCGAATCTCGATGCCCGATATCGACGTCGACTTTGAGAATCTGGACTACGCCCACGAATATGTAGAGAAGACCTACGGCGTGACCCACGTCTCGCGCGTAATCACCTTTGGCACAATGGCGGCCAAGGGTGCCATAAAGAATGTCGCCCGCATCTGCCAGCTGAGCATAGACGAGTCCAACCGACTGAGCAAGATGGTGCCGGACCGCCTTAGCGAGAGGGTAGAGCAGAAATATCCTTTCAACCCCAATCTGGACGAACTCAAGCCCGGTTTCAAAGTTATCGAAGAGGACGGCAAGAAGTTCCAGGTGGGCAAAGAAGACAAGGATGTCAAAATTACCCTGGCCAACTGCTACCGTCTGGTGCCGGAGTTCAAAAACGAGCTTGAAAACGGCTCCGAGCAGGTCAAAGAGGTGCTCTATTACGCCCAGAAGCTGGAAGGCTGCATACAGCAAGTCGGCCAGCACGCCTGCGCCACCATCATAGGTCCCGGCGACATAGGCGATTTCATACCCGTGTGTCTCTCCAAAGACAAGAACGGCAAGGATCTGGTGACCTCGCAGTACGACGGCCACTACATAGAGGATGTGGGTATGCTCAAGATGGACTTTCTGGGGCTCAACACCCTCTCCATCATACACAAGACCCTGGACCTGATAAAGGCGGGCCACGGCAAGGAGATAGACATCGAAAAGATTCCGATAAACGACAAGGCCACCCTGGAGCTTTACGGCCGCGGCGACACCACCGCCGTGTTCCAGTTCGAAAGCGACGGTATGCGCACCTGGCTCCAGAAACTCCACCCGGAGCGTTTCGAAGACCTGATTGCGATGAACGCCCTGTACCGTCCCGGCCCTATGGACTACATTCCCGACTTTGTGGACCGCAAACTGGGGCTCAAGCCCATAGAGTATGACCTGCCGGAGATGGAGGAATACCTCAAGGACACCTACGGCATCACAGTATATCAGGAGCAGGTGATGCTTCTGAGCCAGAAGCTGGCCGGCTTCACCAAGGGTCAGGCCGACACCCTGCGCAAGGCGATGGGCAAGAAGCAGATAGACACGCTGATGGGCCTCAAGAGCAAGTTTATGGAGGGCGGCATCGCCAACGGCCATCCGGAGAAGATGCTGGACAAGATCTGGAAGAACTGGGAGAAATTCGCCTCCTACGCCTTCAACAAGTCCCACGCCACCTGCTATGCCTGGGTCGCCTACCAGACCGGATATCTGAAGGCACACTACCCCGCCGAGTTCCTGGCGGCAAATATGAGCTGCAATCTGAACAATATGGACGAGATTGCCAAGCTTATGGAAGATTGCCGCAAGTCCAAGATAAAGGTGCTGGGACCCGACATCAACGAGAGTTCCACCGAGTTCACGGTGAACAAGGCCGGCGCCATCCGCTTTGGTATGGGCGGCATAAAGGGCGTCGGTCCCAATGTCATAAACGAGATTATCAAGATCCGCGAGAAGGACGGCCCGTTCACAGATTTCTTTGACTTTGTGGAGCGGGTGCCCAACACTATACTGAACCGTAAAGTGCTGGAGAGTCTGGTGTGCGCCGGTGCGTTTGACAGTTTCCAGGAGGCCACCCGCGGCCAGTTCTTTGCCATTACGGCCAAGGGCGAGCCGTTTATCGACTCGGTGATAAGTTACGCCTCCAAATATCACAACAGTGCCATAAACAGTGCTTTCTCCCTATTTGGCGAGATGGCGGAGCTCAAGCCGGTGCGCCCGGAGTTCCCGGCCGTGGCAGAGGAAAACCGGATGGAGGTCCTGAAGAAAGAGAAAGATGTGGTGGGTATGTACCTCAGCGCCCATCCGCTGGACGTATACCGGTTCGAGTGCCAGTTCTTTGCAAATTGCACCGTGAGCCATCTCCAGGAGGTCAAAAACGTAATGTCGGAGCAGGAACAGCTGGTGCGCGACGGCAAGCTGAAGCTGGACAAATCCGTGCTGAACAAGCAATACACCATAGCCGGCATCGTGACCTCGGTAGAGCAGAAAACGACCCGCAACAACAAGCCTTTCTGCAGATTTGCGATAGAGGACTACACCGGCTCGTTTGAGTTCTCCCTGTTTGCAAAGGACTACGAGAAGTTTATGCAGTATACCGTGGTGAACACGCCACTGCTCATCAAGTGTGTCACAGAGCAGCGCTACGACCGCCCCAGCGGCGGCGACGGCGAGAGGACCCTGGTCTATTCGCTGCGCGTGGCCGATATGTCCTTGCTGGCCAACACCAAAGAAGAGCGTGTAAAGGAATTCCACGTAAAGATTCCCACCAGCAAACTAAGTCCAGAATTTCAGGAGAAATTTGCAAAAGTCTGCAAGAAGTGCCGCGGCAAGGCCCGTCTCTACGTCAAGCTCTTTGACGACCAGAACCGCCTTGAATGCGAATTCTTCTCCAAGAAATACCTGGTTTGGCCCGAACCCCAGTTGCTCGACTTCCTTAGGGAAAACGAGATTGAGTATCATATCTAGCGGTACTTGTTCTCCTCTTCCAGCATTCCCAGATATGAGTAATACCGGTCGGGGGAGATTGCGCCTTCGTCCACTGCCGCCTTCACGGCGCAGCCGGGCTCGTGGGTGTGGGTGCAGGGCTTGAACCGGCAATCGTCCATCACCTTAAGCATCTCCGGGAAATAGGTGCTGAGCTCCTCTTTCTTGAAATCGACCAGGCCGAAGCCGCGGATGCCGGGCGAGTCTATTATGAAGCCGCCCGTGGCCAGCGGATACATCTCATAGAAAGTGGTGGTGTGGCGCCCCTGCAGATGGGCCTGGGAAATCTCTGCTGTGCGGATATAGTCCAGAGAGGGGTCCATAGCCTTTATCAGCGAAGATTTGCCCACGCCGGAGGTGCCGCTGAACAGACTTACCTTGCCCTTGAGGCGCCCGCGCAGGGCATCGACGCCCTCGCCGGTGATGGCCGACACTTCCAGGATTTCGTAGCCGGCAGCCTCGTAAATGTCGCGGAAGGCGGCGGAAAGCTCTTCCAGCTCAGAGTCATAGAGGTCGCGCTTGTTTATGACGATGGTCACCGGCACGCCGTAGGCCTCGCAAGTCACCAGAAAACGGTCCACAAAGGCCAGCTTGGTCTCGGGATAGGCCATTGTAACAATCAGGTAGGCGTGGTCCAGATTGGCGGCAATGATGTGCGCCTCGCGCGACAGGTTGGCGCTGCGGCGGATAATATAGTTCTTGCGGGGATGCACCGCCTCTATCACGCTCATCTCCTCTTCATAGGCATAGTCCACCACATCGCCCACAGCCACGGGATTTGTGGCGGTGGAGCCTTTCAGGCGGACCTTGCCGCGAAGCACGGCGGGAAACAGGTTCCACTCCGGCAGCCTGGAGAGAAGATAGTGGCTTCCGGTGTGCTTGACCACGACGGCCTGGCCTTTTGCGGGAAGAGTTTCGCTCATAATCGATAGCAAAGATAAGTTATTCTTAGTATCTTTGGGAAAACCTTTAGTATGAAAAAGTTTCTTCTTGTTCTTTTTGCCGCAACTGCGCTGCTTGCAGGTTGCGGCGTTACCAACCCCGGCAGACAGCACACACAGACCATCGCCCTTTTCGGCGGCTCGTTCAGCGTGATTCCCGCATCCAACGTCGCCACCGACTACTGGGCAGAGCAGTTGAATGCAGAAATCACCAAATATGGTGTCGGCGGGGCCGGTTTCTCTAACAAGACCCAGCAAGAAGGCAAGCACATCCAGTGGCAGATAGATCAGGCCTGCGCGCCTGAGGCCCCGGTATATGACACCTACATCCTATGGGCATCGACCAACGATTTCAATCAGGCCAACACCCTCTCCGGAGACCCGTGGGACTATACTGAATATGACGGATTTGACGCCTCAAAGCTCCAGACCCAGTGCGGCGGCATCAACTATTGCATAAAGCGCATCCGCGAAAAAGCGCCCAAGGCGCGCATCCTGTTTATGACCTCCACCAAGTGCTTTTCTGCGCCCGGGAGCGGCTCGAACATCAATTATCAGGGCCCCGAAGGCGGTATGAATGTGTTTGTGGACAAGCAGATGCTCTGCTGCCAGGCGGCGGGCGTGCCGTTCCTGGACCTGTTCACGCTACCCCCGTTCAGCGACTCAAACTTTGAAACATTCACAGAGAGCGACCATCTGCACCTCAACGCCAAAGGCTACGAGGCAATCCGCGACCTCCAGGTGAAGTTTATACGCGAGGGCCGTACCATAAGCGGCCGGGTATTCGCCACCAACGGGCACTCCGACACCGATTTTGGCAGATATCAGCGTTATGCAGAGGCAAATGCAGCCCAGAAAGAGGCTCCGGTGGCGGTGCTCTATGGCGACTCCATCACCGATGCCTGGCCGCGCGATGACCCGGGCTTCTTTACCGAAAACAATTTTGTGGGACGCGGCATCAGCGGCCAGACTACCATAGAGAACCTGGCGCGCATCCGTGCCGACGTGGTGGACCTCCACCCCAAATATGTCGCCATTTTGATAGGCACCAACGACCTGGCAGAAAATATCGGCGACATTTCAATGGAGAATATTGTGGGCAACATAGCCTCTATGGTAGAAATCGCCCAGGCCAACGGCATCATTCCCCTGGTCTGCTCTGTATTGCCGGTTGCGGCATATCCCTGGCGGCCCCAGCTTGGCCCTCAGGCCAGCACCGTGGCGGCGCTTAACGAGATGATAAAACGTATGGCGGCAGAGAAAAACGTCAAGTATGTAGACTATTGGAGCGCCCTCAACGACGGCCGGGGCGGCATCGCGAAAGAGAATTCCCACGACGGAGTGCACCCTACCCTGGCAGGATACAAGATTATGGAAAAGGTGCTTCTGGAGGCCCTGAAATAGCGGTTTAGAATCCCAGAAGCTTTTTGTAGAACGGCCTGAGCGGCTGGTCTATCACTACGCTGGCGCTTGTACTGGAGCAGGCCACGAAATAGCCTGCCGCATAGTCGCCGCGTATGTTGGTGGGACAGTTGGAGGGCTGCGACTGTATCAGCGGGATAGCCGCGCCCACGCTGCTTGACACAAATCCCATATAGAAATCGTAGTAATCCTTGGGTATCGTGTAAACATAAAGCGTGAATACGTCGCCCGTCTCCAGATACTTGGCGCAATCGCCGTACATCTTTTGCCTGAGGCCCGTTTGGGCAAGGGTCGTTACCGGAAAGCAGGTCACCTTCTGGCCGGCGAAGTACTTGTCGTCTATTGACAGCGAGAGCTGCATAGGGAACACTGCGTCGTTCAATCTGGAGTTTATGTAATAATAACTTGTCTGCGGCAAGTCCCTGCCCCACAGGGCAACGGTCCAGAGGCTGTCAATATGCATTTCCGGTTTGCCGGCATACATATAGTCCACCTCGGCATCAGCAAATCCGGGCTCTTCCATTGTAGAAGAAGCCTCATAATGACGCTGCTCACCGTCTATCTCCACATCTATGGTAAGGGTATATGTCCCGCCGGGGGTGCCGCAGAAGCCTTCCGGGCCAATGTAGCAGCCGCTCCCCGGCGGCGTTTCGGTATATTCAACTGTGCTTTCTCCATCGCTCACGGCCACCCGGGCTCCCGACACTGTCGGCGGCGTCTCCGGTTCAAAATAGTCCACTGAACCGGTCAGCTGCACCTTCTGCGGCAGATCAGTCCGGTCGGTAAGCATCCCCTCCACCACCAGATAATGGCGGTCCATCCCTCTGGTGTGGATATCCACCACCTCTGTGCAGGAAGCCGCCAGAAGCGCAATCAGCAAGATTGCAAAGAGTTTATTTTTAAAAATATACATTGAACGACAGAGACGGGATTATTGTGAACAGATATACTTTAAGCGCCTGCGGCTTCTCTTCCATACGGTTGTAGAGGAAGGCCAGCGACCAGGCGTTGTGGCGCGAATAAGCATTGTATAGCGAGAGATTCCACTCGCAGCCGCCCGGACGGCCGGCGGCACGGCGGCGGTCCTTATAGGTAAACGCCAGATCCATACGGTGATATGGCGGCATAGAGTCCTCGTTGCGAGACGAGTACAGCGATGCGTAGGTCCCGCCGTATGAAAAACGGCCCACGGGGAAGGTTGTCGGCGCCCCGCTGTAGAACACCCAGTCGGCGGAAAGCGACATCTGCCGGGTGATATCGTACGACAGGACAAAGTTCACCGAATGCTCGTGATTCAGCGGGGAGCGATAGGGCTTGCCGCCGTTCAGCTCCGGAATGTCGTAGATGGCTCGGGAGAAGGTGTACCCCAGCCAGCCGCTCAGCCGGTTAAAGTCGTAGCGCAGCATCACCTCTGCACCATAGGCATAGGAAGAGCCAAAGCGCAGCAGGCCCTCGCGTTCGGCATCGTCAAACACCAGCCCCGGATTCTCTTTGAAGTCCATAGTGTTGGCGTTGTTCTTATAGAACGCTTCGGCAGAGAATTCCAGCGCCTGACCGGCAAATAAAGCATTGAGGCCTGCAGAGAACTGGTCTGAAATCTGCGGCAGAATGTTGGGCGAGGACATAAACCAGGCGTCTATGGGACTGCCGGAGATGCTGATGGGCACCTGCTGGATATATTGATAAGAGCGGGAATAGGCCGCCTTCAGGCTCAGGTCGGGGTTGATGGAGAACGATGCCGAGAAGCGCGGCTCCAGGCCAAAATAGGTCTTGATGGCTTCGCCCTTTTCAAAATGGATCGTTTCGGCCAGCTCGTGAGTTTCGGGATCGTAATATTTCTGGTCTGCCTCGCCAAGGGTGGTGAAGGTGCCCGCCCTGAGGCCATAGCGCATCGTCAGAGGCCCTATTTTCTGTTCGTTCTGAACATACACGGCAGGCGCAACGGCATATGTGCGCTGCAGATGCACGTCCTGCACTATCGATTCCTCCCCTTCGGGGGCCACGTCGCAGGGGTCCATCCTGTGATATGCCGCATCTATTCCGGCCTGGAGAGTGTTGGACGAATTGATATACCAGGTCAGGCCAGTTTTCAGGCCGGTTCCCATCAGGGCAGAAGTATAGGTCCAGGCTGCTACGCTCATAGCACCGTCCACGCCGCCTTTGTAGCGGGAATTATAGGCAGTGGCGCTGAAAAAGAGTTTGGGCGAGAATTCGTGGCTCCAGCGCAGCGTCTGGGTGTTGTTGGCAAAGGCAAACTTCATCTTGTCCAGGTCAAAGTCTTCCATAGACATCCCAAATACGTCGCGCCCGCTGAACACGCTCAGATAGACCCTGTCCCTGGGGCTTGCCACCCAGCTGAGCTTGCCGTTGATGTCGTAGAAATACATCTGGGTGTTCTTTGGTATATTCTTGCCGAAAATCGGGAAGAAAACATCCATATAGGTGCGGCGGGCGGCCAGCATAAAAGAGAGTTTGTCCTTTACGATAGGGCCTTCCACCGCGGCGCGGGAGGTTATCAGGCCTATGGAGACATTGCCTTCGAACTTGTTTTTGTTGCCGTCGCGGGTGCTTACGTCCAGCACCGACGAAAGCCGGCCGCCAAACGAGGCGGGAAAGTCGCCCTTATAGAGCTGCGCATTTTTCACGGCGTCGCCGTTGAACATAGACAGAAATCCCAGAAAGTGGCCCGAATTGTATAGCGGCGCGCCATCCATCAGCACCAGGTTCTGGTCTATGCCGCCTCCGCGGACGCTGAAGCCGGTGGATCCTTCGCTGGGCGTCTGCACGCCCGGCAGCATCTGTATGACCCTTATCACATCGGCCTCGCCCATAAGCGCCGGGACTTTCTTGATGATGTCTGCGGTGACCGTCTCCTTACCCAGCTGAGGCAGGGTCAGCTGCTCGCGCTTGCTCTTGGAGAACACCTTGGCCGCCTCCAGCATCTCCCTGTCCTCTTCCAGAAGGAAATCGTGCTTAAGATTCTTCCCTTTTGGGGTGATTGTAAATTCTGCGGTGGTATATCCGGCATAGGAGCACTTGATAACCTGCTCTTTGGCGGCGACCTCTATCGAATAGAATCCTGCCGAATTGGCAGACACCCCTGTTTTCATATCCGCAGTGAACACCACGGCGCCGTTCAGCGGCTCTCCGCTGCCCGCCTCCCGGACATATCCGGAGAGGACAATCTTCTGTGCAACAGCCGGCAAAACGCCGGTCAGCAGCACAAATAAGGCAACGGCTATGATTCTGCGTTTTTTCATCGCGCCCGGTATAGCTGCAATAATAAAGCCAACCGGGTGTTATTTTTTTGCAACATTTGCTCTGCCAGGTCTTTTTAAAGCCGTCACTTTAATGTATATTCGCAACAGAATTGAATTGATTATGCTTATTGTACTGAAACTTCTGGGCTCGATTGCCCTGCTGATATACGGAATGAAGGTGATGAGCGAGGCCCTCCAGAAAATGGCGGGTCCCGGACTTCGCCATATGCTGGGAGCTATGACCACCAACCGGTTTTCCGGCGTTGCCACCGGCGCGCTGGTGACGGTTGCCGTGCAATCTTCTGCCGCCACCACGGTTATGACGGTGTCATTTGTAAATGCCGCCCTGCTGACCCTCTCCCAGGCCATCTCGGTGATTATGGGCGCCAACATCGGCACCACTATGAGCGCCTGGATTATGTCGGCCGGCTTCTCTTTCAACATCACCACCCTGGTGTGGCCGGCATTCCTGATAGGCATCATCTTGATACAGCTTGGGAAGCACCGCTATATCGGTGATTTCCTGTTCGGCCTCTCGTTCTTGCTTTTCGCGCTGGGAATGCTTAAGCAGGCTGGAATAGAGATGGATCTGGCAAACAAACCCGCAGTGGTGGAATTCTTTGCAAGCTTCAAGACGAATTACGGCACCATTCTGCTTTTCCTGCTGATAGGTACTGTTTTGACGGCGCTGGTGCAGAGTTCCGCGGCGCTGATGGCTATCACTATGGTGCTTTGCGCCACTGGAGCCATTTCTATCTATCAGGGTATCGCGCTGGTTATGGGCGAGAACATCGGTACCACCCTCACCGCCAACCTGGCCGCTTTAAGCGCCAACACCCAGGCCCGCCGCACCGCTATGGCCCACCTGGTGTTCAACGTGTTTGGCGTGATTTGGGTGCTGATCCTCTTCTTCCCGTTCGTGAGAATGGTGTGCGGCATTGTGGGGCTGGACCCTACCGCGCCGGAGCAGAGTTCCACGCAGCTTTCCTTTGCACTGGCCACCTTCCACACTTGTTTCAACGTGATCAATACGGCCATATTGATTTGGTTTATACCTCAGATAGAGAAACTTGTGTGCCTTCTCATCAAGCCCAAAAAATCTGAAGAGGAAGAGGAGTTCCGCCTGCAATATATCCGCGGCGGTCTTATGAAGACCCCGGAAATCTCTGTGCTGCAGGCTCAGAAAGAGATTGAGGTGTTCGGTGCCGATATGCGCAAAATGTTCGGTATGGTGAAAGAACTATACCGCATCCAGGAAGAGCAGCCGTTTGAAAAGCTCTTCGAAAGGATCAAGAAGGCAGAGGACGCCAGCGACAAAATGGAGAATGAGATTGGCCGCTATCTGGGCCAGGTGGGCGATGCACACCTGTCAGACGACACCAAAGACAAAATCAGGCGTATGATTCGCCAGATAGGCGAACTGGAATCCATTGGCGACAGCTGCTTCAACCTTGCCAGGATACTGCGACGCAAGCGGGAAAACAAGATAACCTTTATCCAGAGTCAGGAAGAGGGGATGCAGCAGATGTTTGCCCTTGTGGACGAAGCCCTGGAGCATATGAACGACCTGCTTTCGGGCCACAAGGCCAATTTTGACATGTCGCTGTCCGAGGACACCGAGGCGCGCATCAACGCCTGCCGCAACACCATAAAGCAGCAGAACATCACCAATCTGGACAACCGCGTCTACGGCTATGACAACGGCACGGTATTCAACGATATCGCATCCGAATGCGAAAAGACCGGCGACTACATTATAAATGTGGTTGAGGCCCGTATGGGCGCCGCCCGCAACGGCATAAGATTCAAGGGAATACAGTTAGACTCCGACAGCAAGCAGGTTAAGATAGACGGCGAAGTCGTGCCTTTTACCAAGACCGAATACGAACTGCTTAAACTCTTCCTTGAAAATCCCGGCAAAGTGTTCTCCCGCTACCAGCTGTTAAAGGAGGTTTGGCCCGATGACGTGATTGTAACCGCCCACACCGTGGACGTGAACATCGCCCGCATCCGCAAGAAACTGGGGCCTTATGCAGACAGCCTCGCCACCCGCGCCGGGTTCGGCTATTCTTTTACCGAATAGTAACTGAATGGACCGCAATTCTCAAATCATACGCACCAGCATCATCGGGATTGTTGCCAATGTGCTGCTGGCGGCATTCAAGGCCGTGGTGGGCATAATTGCCAGCAGTGTGGCCATTGTAATGGACGCCGTCAACAACCTGAGCGACGCTCTCTCCAGCGTCATCACCATTGTCGGCACAAAGCTGTCGCAGCGGCCGGCCGACCGAAAACATCCTTTCGGATTCGGCCGCATTGAGTATTTCAGCGCCATAATTATCGCCGTCATTGTGCTGTCGGCCGGCATCACCTCGCTCATAGAAAGCGTCAAGAAGATTTTCAACCCGACGGAGCCCACCTACACCACGGCAACGCTGATTGTAATTGTCGTGGCCATCGTCGTCAAGCTGATTCTTGGATGGTTTGTGAAAAAGAAGGGCAAACAGCTGCGCAGCGACGCCCTGATTGCTTCCGGTTCGGACGCTCTGTTTGACGCCATCATCACGGCTGCCACTCTGGTTTCTGCAGCCGTTATGCTGATATGGGGCATCTCTCTGGACGGTTATCTGGGAGCGCTTATTTCCATACTTATCATAAAAGCCGGCATTGAGATGCTTGCCTCGCCGGTAAACGAATTGCTTGGGGCCAAGGTGTCGCCCGAGCTGGTAAAGGAAATCCGGCAGGAGATAATGGGTTTCGACGGCGTCCGCGGCGTTTATGACATTATCCTCCACAACTATGGCCCCGAAGTGATGATAGGTTCGCTGCACATTGGCGTGCCCGACACTCTGTCGGCACACGATATCCACGGCCTGACCCGCTCTATCACCAACGCTATGTTCGCCAAACACGGCATCATTATGACCGTCGGGATCTATTCCGTAGCCACGGGGGAGAACCAGCGGGCAGAGCTTCAGTCAAAGGTGATGAAAACCCTGGCCGCCCACAAAGAGCTGGTCCAAGTCCACGGATTCTACTATTCCGAGAAAGACCGGATGCTCTCTGTGGATGTGGTGCCCGACATCTCTTGCCACGACGATGCCGCCCTCTGCTGCAAACTCACAGAAGAAATCCAGTCTCTGGTGCCCGACCTTCAAGTGGTCATCGTCATAGACCACAATTACAGCGAGTAATCCCTTTCGGAATTTACCTGTCTGCAACAAGAGATGCCCACAACGGCACCAATTCAGGTATTTCTACGGTTGCTGTATGCCACAATATCTCGGGCATAACAGTTGAGTAGTCGTGTACCAAAACATGCCGCATCCCTATTATTTGCTCCCAAGGAATTTCCGGATGCCGGCATTTGAATTCCTGAGTCAGCATAAAAGCCGCCTCTCCTATGATTTCCACGTTTTTCAGGATGGCAAAGTAGTGCAGCTTGTCCGACACAAAGGTGTCGTAATCTATTCCTTCGGTGAATTGAACCACATATTTTGCCGCTTCCAGCATATTCTCCAACCTTCCCTTGTCTCTAGCGGGCTCTCTCATAAATCAACACTTTATCTTTTTCTACACTTTCCCTGGCGAATGGCTTTAGAGAAGCCGTCTCCACCAAATCAACCTTGCGCCCCACGGCCTTTTCCATCTGAATAACAAGTTTTGATAATTCCATCAACCCAAGTTTCATATTCTTTTCAAAATCCACCAACAGGTCAATATCACTGTCCGGTCGTTCTTCCATCCTGGCATACGAACCAAATAGCCAAGCGCGCATCACAGGGGCGCCCGTCAGTATCCGCTGTATGTTGGCAATAGCATCAATTCTTGTCCCGTCAGTTCCTGCCAGCGCCGCCATCAACTCTTCTTTCTTCCCTTTCCTTGCCGCATAACGCTGAATCCTTGCGTGATTGATCCTATATGTCTCACAGACCCTTTGAATGCTCTTATTCTTTTGAGTGTCTGTTAGACTCGCATACTCCTTATCGGCAATAAGATCCACCAACTCCTTCTCTGCACTCGGGACCACTATCCCCTCTTCAATAAACAGCGGCGACTCAGAAATCATAGGCTTGACCATAATAAAATCGTGCAAAACATCCACCATCTGATAGGCCTTGCGAATATCAATGACATCAGGAAAATGTTTACCAAGAACCGCAACGGCTTTATCAACTTCCGAACGCGGAACCTCTACTATAAGATTCCGCCCAAACTCGTGGATACAATTGTCCACTCCAACTAGCCCTTCGAAAAGAACCTCGCTAACCTCACGCATCCAAGGCGTTATTTGCACGTGGTATTCCATATCATTGTTTTGAACAAATGTATATAATTTGGCAATAATTTCAAAATATTGCCAAATTTCCTGTTGTGAAACAAACAGAAGAATGCTATATTTGAGAATCAGACAAATCGATATTTGAATGAGACGACTGCTCGTCATACTGTTGGCCTTTATGTTTTCACAACATATAGTGAAGGCCCATGTCTCATTCGACCCTGCTGAAGGATGTCTGAATGTGGTTGATGTCACCGCGGGGAAAGGTTTTGGAGAATTTGGGGGCGACATCATCTCTGCCCATTATCTTCACGAACGGTTTATCAATGAGCAATTCAGCGTTGGACTTGGTTTGGGGTACAGCTATATCAACAGTTATCAGCTCCCGGCTATTCCGCTCTTCTTCAGCACTCATTATTTCTTCTTGGACAAGCGCTTCTCCCCATTCGTGAACATAAGGGCGGGAATGTATTTTCCTATCGGAAATAGTAATCAATCTGGAGTAAACCTATATTTAGCGCCAAGTACTGGAGTCAAGTTACAAATCACGCCTCGCTTCGGCATATTGGCATCTTTGGGTTATAATGCATATCTGCTGAAAACGCTTAATCCCGTCAAGACTGTGTATCAAACCAGAATGGTGTCAAATTTGGGCGTCAGTATGGGTGTGTGCTTCCAGATACCCGGATGGTAGCAACCGAATATATATCAATTTAACAACCATGAAAGTATTCAGTATCATTTGGTTAGTAGTTATGTGGCTACTTCTAATCATAGGCTGGGTGTGGTATTTTGTGGACATAAAAAGTGAGAAGCGCAAGAAGGCTCCAATGATTCTTCTTGCGATAGGCAATTTTATGCTGGCGATTTTCTTTTTGGTATTGCTGCCAATGCTGAAGAAATAGCTTTGTAGGCGAAAAACAAGAACTAATATCCGCAAAAAAGGTAATATGAGAAGATTTCTATTGGCAGGTATAATGGTCGCCCTGGCGCTGACAGCCTGCGGACAAACCAAAAAACACAATGAAATGAAAACCCTCGTAGCCTATTTTTCCGCCACGGGAACCACCGAGGCCGTAGCAAAGGACCTCGCTTTTGTGACGGGCGCCACCCTCTACGAAATCAAGCCGGAGGAAAAATACACCGCCAAGGATCTCGACTGGCGCGACAAAGAATCCCGCAGCAGCATGGAAATGGCAGACAAGACTTCCCGCCCCGCCATTGTTAAAGACCTAAAGGATGCCGACAGTTTCGATGTCATATACATAGGTTTCCCCGTATGGTGGTACACGGCCCCCACAATCATCAACACCTTTATCGAGACCTACGGTTTCGAGGGCAAGACCGTGATTTTCTTTGCCACTTCAGGCGGCAGCACCATAGACAAGACCAACCAGGACTTCAAGGCTCAGTATCCCAAAATCAACTGGAAAGAGGGCAAGACCCTGAACGGCGCGAAAAAAGCCGACATCAAGGCCTGGGTAGACGGGCTGAAATAGACGATAAGCCTGATTAAACCCTACAACGCCCGGCGGAATTCGCTGGGCGTTGTTTTCATAACCCGCTTCATATAACGGGTAAGAGCTGGCTGTGGCAGGGCCAAAGTAGAAAAGTGGCTGAAGAATAATAATTTCTAAGCTCACCAAAATATGCTATTTTTGAGCATTCGATAAATCGTTCTTTAGCGGTAAATTCAGATATAACTATGTCAAACAAATTCTTTGACAGGAACTGGTGGAAGGATTTTGTGGTCGCTATCCTTGCCACTACCGTTTCTATTATTTTGACTTTCGGCACGGGCAAACTGGTTGAACGGAACAATCAGAAAAAAGAGCGCAAGCTCACAGCTTTGATGGTTATGAGCAGCATCGAATCGTTTGCCCGCAGCATTGATGAATCGGCGGCAGTGTGGGACCGGCTGGACAGCGTTGCCGTATGGCTGCTGCGGATGCCGATAGAAGAGGTTGAAAGGCTGGGCGAAGAACCTTTTGAAGATGCTGTCAACGAGGTGTTCCAAGCTCCTATCATACGCCACGACAAAACAGCGGAAACCATCTTCAGCAGCAATATAGACACGTGGAAGAATATGGGGAATTTCCAATTCGTGGACAACGTCGGAGCCTGCTTCTCACTGATGAATTGGATCGAGGAAAAGATCAATAATGATGCTGTTGGATACACTGAACATCAGGCCCGGATTTTCAACAACTTTTCGGATTATCCCGGCAAGAACTTTACTGAGAAACTGCTGCGGGATGAACCTTCGAGGAAACAGTTGCAAATGCCCAACTCGTTCAAGGCATGGCTCGCCTACTGTTCAGACAATCTGCGGCGTATGAACCGCAAGAATATGAAACTGATTGGCATATCCGAGAAAGAAGTGCTCGCGTTTACCGACGCCCGCGCAGATGTTGCCGAAGATTATGTT
>JAEEGH010002401.1_pt1 | contig 50839 bp, 42 predicted proteins | sample 9134181 | NCBI WGS metagenome assembly JAEEGH01 (sample SAMN16246544, study PRJNA631951) | gut metagenome | biome: gut microbiome; feature: rumen; material: DP-attached | host: Bos | place: Iran: Karaj | collected 2018-10
AAAATATCGCCCTTGTTTTTGCCTTTGAAATATTTTTTTGCGGTTTACTCTTTGCAGATGGCGCAAGATTTCTATTTTTGTGCGTGGAAAATCCTTTTCTATCCAGGAGTCTTATATGGGCGGCTTTTGTGGTGTTATTTCCAAAGAAGACTGCGTTTGCGATCTCTTTTACGGAACCGACTACCATTCTCACCTTGGCACTCACCGCGGCGGTATGGCTGTTTTGAAATCGGATGGCGTTTTCCATCGCTCGATTCACAACATCCAGAACACTCCGTTCCGCAGTAAGTTTGAACACGATTTAACACATTTTTCCGGCAAGGTTGGCTTAGGCGTCATCTCTGACACGGACCCGCAGCCGCTCGTCATGACCTCCAAGCTGGGAACGTTCGCGATTGTGACTGTCGGTCTCATTACGAACATCGAAGATATCAAGAACGAACTTTTCCGAAACAATTGCATGCAGCTCCAGTTCTCAACGACGAGTGGCATGGTTGGTCCGACCGAGGTGGTCTCAGCGCTTATCGCTACGCAGGATTCCATCATCGAAGGTCTCAAGTACGTTCAGGACAAAGTCAAGGGAAGTTGCTCCGTGCTGATTATGGATAGTACGGGGCGTTTTTATGCGTGCCGCGACAAGTGGGGCCGCACAGCGCTTATCCTTGGCAAAAAGAACGGTGCGATGATTGCCTTGCAAGAGAGCTGCGCTCTGCCGAATCTCGGTTACGAATACGTCCGCGATCTTGGTCCTGGCGAAGTTGTCGAACTCACGCCGGATGGCGATACGACGCTCGTGGAACCGCGCAAGAAAATGGCAATTTGTTCGTTCCTCTGGGTTTATTACGGTTATCCGGCATCGAGCTATGAAGGACGTAACGTGGAAATGACCCGTTACCGTTGCGGTTCGGCTCTTGCGAAGCGCACCCCGACCGAAGCCGATGCCGCTTGCGGTATTCCGGACTCCGGCACATCTCATGCGTTAGGTTATGCGCACGAAGCCGGCATCAAGTTTGCACGTCCGTTCGTGAAGTATACGCCGACTTGGGCACGCTCCTTTATGCCGCAAGACCAGCGCCAGCGCGAACACGTCGCCTCGATGAAGCTCATCCCGATTCCGGGACTCATCAAGGACCGCCGCCTTGTTTTCTGCGATGACTCCATTGTTCGCGGAACACAGCTCGGCAAGCAGGCTGCAAAACTTTATTCGATGGGCTGCAAGGAAACGCACATGCGTATCGCTTGCCCGCCGCTCGTTTATCCGTGCAAGTTCATCAATTTCTCCCGCTCCAAGAATGAGTACGACCTCATCACGCGTCGTTACATTCGCGACAAGGAAGGCGAAAACGCCGATTTGGACAAATACACGGACCCGAATGGCCAGCCGTACAAGGACATGGTCGAATACATCCGCAAGAAGCTGAACCTCACGTCGCTTGCGTTCCAGCGCATTGACGACTTGATTCAGGCCATAGGCCTCCCGGAAGACCAACTTTGCACTTACTGCTGGACAGGCAAGGACTACGCCGAAACGGGTGACTGCTATCATTGCCCGTGCCATTGCCACGACAAGGAAAAGGAAGAAGAAAAGTAAATTCTTTTCTGGCCTTTTTTGAGTGCGCAAGGCCCGATGGCTGAAAATAAATTGTGAATATGAAAAGTCCCGCGTTATGCGGGACTTTTTGTTGGATGTGGTTTGTTGGATTAGTTATTAGATGTAGCGTTGCCACAAGTGCCGCCATTATACGGACCGATGGCCTGAATGTTGAAGGCGTAGGAGCCCGGTACGGCCTGCAGTCTGAATCTGAGAGCGGAAAGCATTTTGGATGCTTGTTCACCGTTGATTTTAGTGGAGCCCTTGTACCAAGTGGGTTGCTTGAAATCGGACCATTTAAGGAATTTTGTCGTGCCGGCAACGCTCTTCGGGAGTGCTGCTACAGGTAAGGCATATTCGATTGTGGCGTCCATTTCATCGCCCAAACTCATTTCGAGAACCGGGGCTATTTCGGAGGAGTATGTGATGCATACGCCGCCCATGTCGGATGCGTCTGTAGTGGCCGGGGTGAGGTCCGTTGCGGATGTTTCGCCTGCGACTAAGAAACCAAGGCCGACAAACGGGTTGTACATCAAGTTACCCTTGTCAAGAGACGCTGTGCCGCAAATACCACCACAGTAATCGATAACCGGGTCAAGTGCATCTGTGTTGTATTCGTTGCCGATGAGAACAGGCCATACGATTGTCGAACGACCGCCGTCCATCTCGTCATCGTAGGTGAACCAGTAACCGGAAGTTTCCGTGCCGTTATCATGGCCGGTGATTACTTGATAATCGCCATTGTAGCCAAACCATGTCTGGAATGTGCCTGTTGGCGGTGTTGGGGGATTCGGTGGGTCAATGGGATCCGGCGGATTTACCGAAGTTTGGGTGCAGCCATCGTATGGACCGACTGCCATGATATTGAATTTGCCGGTTGTTCCGTCTGCGGCCTGGAACATGAACTTGAGATTGACTAGCTGGCTGGCGGCTTGTTCGCCGGTAAACTTGACGTCTCCCTTGTACCAAGCGGGCTGCTTGAAGTCAGACCAGGCGATATGCTTGGTTGTGCCTGCGGGGCTCTTGGGAAGTGTTGCTTCTGGGAATGCGTAACCAATTGCTGCGTCCACATCATAGCCAAGCCCCATTTGAATACCTATCGGTATGTCAGAGGTGTACGTGACACAAACGCCGCCCATGCTGGATGCGTCGCCTGCTTCAGGAGTAGGATCGCTCATACTGCGTTCGCCTACCAAATTGAATCCTAAGCCGACAAATGGTTGATAGGGCATGCTCCCTTCGTCAAGAATAAAGGTGCCGCAAATGCCATTGCATGCTTCAATAACCGGTAGCATGGATTCATCGTTGTATTCGTTGCCGAGTGCGACTGGCCAAACAATCCTAGACTGCCCACCATCAGCGGCATCATCGAAGTGGAACCAGTATCCAGATGTTTCTGTGTCGTTGCCTAAACCTGTGATAATTTGTTCGGTTAATTCTGCACCGTACCATGTTTCAAACAAACTGTATGGCACCATGACCGAAGATGATGATTGCATGCTAGCAGAACTTGCTTGTATCGGATGATCATCTCCGGGATCGTGAGGCTTTAACATATCGTCGAGATAGCTACAGCCTGTGAAAAGCATAGAAACTGCGGTTGCAGTAAATATGGCTTTTTTTGAAAGATTCTTTGTCTTCTTCATCAGAACTTCCTCCTGTATTTATTCTGTTTGATGCTTAAAACATAAATAAATTAAAGAGAAAAAGATGAATGTGTTTAGGAATAAAATTTCAAATTGATAATTTGTATGTTGTCGTACAATACGAATAAATTTCCTATATGATACAAATGAATCACGTGCTTTATAAGAAATTTTATGGTTCATGATACAGTGTAATGGCTCTATACAATACGTATAAAATGCTGAAAACTTTGAGTGTAAATTTTTGTTTTCAAACATGGAGCGGCGAGAAAGTGCAAAAAAAGCACTCCGTGTGGAGTGCTTTTTTAATGTTTTTTAGATCCTTCGACTTCGCTTACGCTCCGCTCAGGATGACACAATCCGAGTTTGCGGCTTGTGTCACTTCAGTTCCTTCAATGCCGCTTCGTTTTTGGCGATGATATCCTGCTGAGTAGCCAACTTTACACGTTCAGCATTGACAACGGCCTCCGGTGCTCCTGAGACAAACTTTTGGTTAGAAAGTTTTTTCTCGATAGAAGCGGCGAATGATTTGGCCTTTTCGATTTCCTTTTCGAGGCGTGCGATTTCTGCAGCCGGGTCAAGGATACCTTCGAGCGGGATGTAGAGTTCGCCACCCGGCACCACGGAGCTTGCGCTGAACTTCGGCTTTGCAGCCTTCACGGCCACAGAGAACGATTCAAGTCCACCGAGTTCGGTGATGATAGCCTGGCAGTCCTTCACGCTTGCTTCGGTTTCGGCGGTATCGACGCTCACGACAGCCTTGAGCTTGGTAGCCGGGCTTACGTTGTAGCGACCGCGCACGCCACGCACACTTTCCACGACGGCGAATGCCTGGTTGAAAGCAGCTTCGATCTTAGCGTCGATGAGGCTCGAGTCAGCCTTCGGCCATGCGCTGTTGATCACGCGTTCAGAACCCGGGAAGAGCGTTGCGTTCAGTTCTTCCGTGATGAACGGCATCACCGGGTGCAACAGGTCAATCACGCCGCGGAGCACGTGGCTGAGGATTGCCATAGCGTTCTTCTTTTCGGCGGTGAGCGTTTCGCTGTTGATCACGGCCTTCTTGATTTCCAAGTAGCTAGAGCAGACATCGTCCCAGACAAAGCGGTAGAGGAAGCCGGCGAGTTCAGCAAAGTGGAACTCTTCGAGCATCTTCGTTGCGTCCTGGATGGTGGAGTTCAAGCGAGAGAGAATCCAGCGGTCTTCGAGTGCGAAGATCGAAGAATCCATCGGGAGCATGTCCTTGGAAAGTGCGCCAGCCTGTTCCAAGTGCGGGAACAAGAAGCGGCAAGCGTTCCAGAGCTTGTTCGAGAAATTACGACCAATTTCGAACTTTTCGCTGGTGTTGATGACCGTGCCATCTTCCTGCTTTTCCTTCTTCACCGGGAGTCTAACGTCCTGGTTGTCGGTGCAGAGGCTTGCCATCACGAAGCGGAGAGCGTCCGTGCCGTACTTCTTTTCGATATCCATCGGGTCCACGCCATTGCCCTTGGACTTGCTCATGGTCATGCCATTGCCGTCCAAAATCTTCGGGTGGATGTACACCGTGTGGAACGGAACCGTGCCCATGTTTTCCTGGCTGAAGAGCACCATGCGGGCGACCCACAGCGTAATGATGTCGCGGCTCGTCACGAGCACGCTGGTGGGGTAGTAGCGCTTGAGCGTGTCGGTGTTTTCCGGCCAGCCCATGGTGGAGTGCGGCCACAAGCCACTGGAGAACCACGTGTCGAGCACGTCTTCTTCCTGCTTGAGCACGCGGCCCGGAACAGCGTCTTCCTTCAGGTCTTCTTCCTGGCTGCACACGAGGTAGCCGCCGTTTTCGGCCTTGTAGAAGTAGATGTCGTCGCGGCCCGCGAATGCGGCCTTCAGTTCGTCTTCGCTAGCGTCCGTGTGCCAAATAGGAATGCGGTGGCCCCACCAGAGCTGACGGCTGATGCACCAGTCGCGCTTTTCGGCGAGCCAGTCCAGGTACTTGTTGGCGTAGCGTTCCGGGATAATCTTGATTTCGCCCGATTTCACGGCGTTCATCGCGTTTTCGGCGAGCACGTCCATCTTCACAAACCACTGGTCGCTGAGGTACGGCTCGATCACAGTCTTGGAACGGTCAGAGTGGCCCACGTCCATTTCGTGGTCTTCCACCTTGATGAGGAGTCCGAGTTCTTCGAGACCGGCTACCACGGCGTCGCGTGCGGCCTGGCCCTTCAGGCCCTGGAACTTGCCGGCGTTTTCGTTCAGGCTACCGTCATCGTTCATGATGTTGATCATCGGGAGCTTGTGACGGAGACCCGTCGCATAGTCGTTCGGGTCGTGTGCGGGCGTCACCTTCACGGAACCCGTACCGAAGTCCTTGTCCACCAAGATGGCGTCGGCAATCACCGGGATTTCGCGGTCAACGAAGGGCACCTTCAGCATCTTGCCGATGAACTGCGCATAGCGTTCGTCGTTGGGGTGCACGGCGAGGGCTGTATCGCCCATGATCGTTTCCGGACGGGTCGTAGAAACGGGGATGAAACCCGAACCATCGGCCAGGGGATACTTGAACGTCCAGAAGTGGCCCTTCACGTGTTCGTAGTAGATTTCGTCGTCGGCAACGGCGGTCTGGAGCTTGGTATCCCAGTTCACCAGGCGCTTGCCGCGGTAAATGAGGCCCTTCTTGAACAGGTTGAAGAAGGCGTGGCGCACGGCCTTCGCGCAGACCGGGTCGAGCGTGAAGCGCTGGCGGCTCCAGTCGCAGCTGACGCCGAGGCTCTTGAGCTGGCGGGTGATGCGGGCTTCGTATTCGTCCTTCCACTTCCAGATGCGTTCCACCAGCGCGTCGCGGCCAATGTCGTGGCGGGTCTTGTGTTCGTCCTGGAAAAGGCGCTTTTCGACGACTGCCTGCGTGGCGATACCCGCGTGGTCCGTACCCGGAATCCACAGCGTGTCGCGGCCCGTCTTGCGGCGGTAGCGTACCAAAATGTCCTGGAGCGTATCGTTGAGCGCGTGTCCCAGATGGAGCGCGCCGGTAACGTTCGGGGGCGGAATCACGACCGAGAACGGTTCGCCCTTTCCGCTGGGTGCAAAACTGTTATTCTCAGCCCAGGTCTTGTGCCATCGGGCTTCCACATCTTTAGAATTGTAACGAGTTTCCATAGTGCGCCCAAAGATAGAAAAATGCGGGCGCTGCGGCAAAACCGGCCGTCGATTGTTGTTATATTTCTCAAAAAAGGTTGCTTATGTCTATTGGTATTCCAGAAATCATCCTGATTGTGGTCGTGGTGCTCCTGCTGTTCGGCGCCAAGCGCATTCCCGAACTGGCACGTTCGCTCGGCAAGGCGCAGAACGAGTACAAGAAGGCGAAGGACGCCCTCAAGGAAGAAGCCGAGGATCTGCAGAAGACGGTCGAGAAGGCCGCCGAGGCTGAGGCCGAGCCAAAAGAGAAGTAATCGGCGCCCTTTACGCTATGGAACAGGAATCGCTCGTCTCGCATCTTGAGGCGCTCCGCAGGGCGCTTATCCGTTCGCTGGTCGCGCTTGCCATCGGGATCGTTCCGCTGTTCCTAGCATCCCCGTACGTCTTAGATTTTTTCTGTGCGCAAATTCGGCTGTTGGGGGTGGAAAACCTGCATTTCTTTTCCCCGATGGAGGTCTTTTTCCTGCAGCTGAAGATTGCAGCGCTCCTGGACTGCGTGCTGTTTTCCCCCTATATCGCCTGGAACATCTGGCAGTTCGTGCTGCCCGCCCTTTACGAGAAGGAACGGCGTTTTGTTCGCTCCATTGCCGGGCTCACGAGCCTGTTGTTTGTCGCCGGCGTGGCGTTTTGCCTGATCGTGTGCTTCCCGCTTGTCGTGCAGTTCGGCATGAGTTTTGCGGGTGAGTCGCTTCGGCCCATTTTCGGGGTGTCGAACATCGTGAGCCTTGCGCTCTGGCTTTCGCTTGCGTTCGGCTGCATGTTCCAGTTCCCGCTGGTGACCTACGCGCTTGTCCGCGGGGGAGTCGTGGAGTACAGGACTGTTTGCAACAAGCGTCCCTATGTGGTGGTTGCCGTGCTTTTGCTCGCGGCGCTCCTTACTCCGCCCGACATCGTGAGTCAGCTCATGCTGGGCCTGCCCACCTACCTCCTGTTCGAGGTCGGGCTTTTCGCGGCGAGATTTGTCAAAAAGTGATGGCGGGGAGGTCTCCGCTACTTTTGTATTATACAGGGTGTATAATATAGAGAAAAAAGTGATTAAAAATACATAAAAAGTGGCTAAATTTTATAGAAAATCAAATTTTTGTATAATAAAACTATTGACTGAGACCTCGAAATAACGTATATTCATAGTATGAAATCGGTGCTCGAATACAAGGATTACCACCTGTACATGCAGGATTACTACGACGAACGCAAGCGTCTAGGTGCGTTCTCGTGGCGCGAATTCTGCAAGAGCGCCGGATTTTCTTCCCCGAATTTCCTGAAGCTCGTGTGCATGGGCCAGAGCAAGCTTTCCAAGGTCAAGGCCTGCGCCGTGGCGCGTGCCATGGGGCTTGTCGGATACGAGGAGGATTACTTCTGTGAACTGGTCACGTTCTGCAATGCCGAGAAGGATTCCGTCAAGAAGGCCTCGCTGCTCGAGATGCAGAAGATAGCGCTGGAACACAAGGTGCGCGTTGTCGATGGCGATGCGTTCCAGTATTACGAATCCTGGAAGTATCCCGTGTTGAGGGAACTAATCCCGATGATGCCGGGTGCCTGCCCGCGCGATATCGCCGAGGAATGCAAGGAGCACGTGTCTGCCGAGGAAGTCCGCGACATCCTGGGCTTTTTGCTCAAGGCCGGATTCCTGAAGAAGGACGGGGAGAAGGTCTATTCGCAGACGGAGCAGACTGTCATAGGCTCGAAGGAGGCGCTGCCTATCGCGATCCGCTCCATGCACAGGGAAATGGCCAACATGGCGGCGCGCGCCGTCGACCGCTATTCTCCGAACGAACGCTACTTCACCGGGGTCACGCTCAGCGTGAATGAAGAGGCGAACAGGAGGATCGTGGCTGAGATAGACGCCTGCTGCAAGAAGGTCCTCTCCATTGCGAACGAGTACAAGGACCAGAACCAGGTCTGCCGCATCAACTTCCAGTTTTTCCCGGTGACGGACAAGATAAAGGAGACGCATCATGCTTAGGAAGTTTGTTCTTTGTACGGGATGCCTCCTGCTCGTGTCGCTGATAGCCTGTTCCGAGGGGGACAAGCTTACGGGCGGAACTATCGATCCCAACACCGTTGCCGAAAACAGCAGCTCGTCCGAGGACGATTCCCTCGATGTTGTTTCCAGTTCGTCCGAACCGGGGGAAAAGGGCGTGTCAAGTAGTGGTTCTTCCGAAACGGAAAACGGGTTGGCCATACCTGCTTCGAGTTCGTCGAGCGAAAACGAAGGCAAGATTGTGACGGATCCTCAGGTGGATCTGAGTTCGTCGAGCGAAAAGACGCGCCAGAGCAGCAGTTCGTTTGATGATAACGACGGAAATGGCCACTTTGTGAAGGAACCCCTGTCGTCTTCGTCGGGATACCGCAATCAGCTTGTCAAGACGGATAATTTCTTGTTGCAGTGCAAGGAAGATGACGGCTCCGATTTCCCGCCGCCTTCGGCCTACTTCTCCGTATACAAGGATGTCGAGGGAATCTCGCTTGAAAATGTCCATTTCGATGTTCCTTGCGATAAAGAACAGCGGAAAGAATTCTTGAATAGCATTAACGAAGGCGGGGCGGTTGTCGGCCTTGACGGCGATACGCTGTATGTCGCGTTCAGCCGCAGCAAGGGAATGGATTATGGCTGTTCCTGCGTGGCGGATGTCAGCTTCAGCCTTGACAAGTATTATCCTGACGTAAACTACACGGTGTTTGATGGGCGGGATACGGTTCCGCTATACGAAATGCACTATACGGCAGTAGAAGATATAGAAGCCCATAACTAAGGGAGGAAAACATGAAAAAGATATTTGCTTGCGGTGCGGCCCTGTCGCTCATGCTCATTGCCTGCGGGGACGAAACTTCTTCGACGGCGCCTGACCCGTCGGCCGATGGCGAGAGTTCCTCGTCCGAAGTGGCTTTGTCTGCGGGAACGGAATCTTCTTCGGGCGGAAAGTCTTCGTCTTCTGTGGAGAATCCCTCGTCGAGCGGTACGGAGTCCTCGTCGTCTTTTGCGTTGCCGGTTGAATCGTCTTCATCAGTGGTTGTGGCTGGGGACCTGCACCATATAATTACGGATGCCGATGGTCAGTGCGGTACGAAGAGCGTGGTAGACGATCCTATGCTGGATGGCGGCTCGACCGACAGGTATGTCGGTGGTGACGAAAAACTCCCTCCGGTTGCTATGCGCCATGTCGGTACCGAAAGGACTGGTTTTTCCATTGAAAATATTTCGATTACCTGCGGGCTTGTCGTCGATACCCTGGATGTCAATGTTTCGGGAGACACGGTTTACGTGAATGCGGCATTTGACCGCACGAATGCCCAGAGATGCATTTGCGATTTCAAGATTGATTTCGCCGTGGATAACGCAGAGGCTTACTCGCATGCGAAGGTTCTTGTTTTTGAAGAAGCTCCGGGCAATGGTGGTATGCCGGTTATTATGGAAATAGTCGATATGAGCGTGGTTACGATTGAAGATGCCACGGGACGCAAGCAGGCGAAGGACATCGACCTTTCTTGCAAGAACGACATACGGACGGCTAACGCCCCCACGGCGGCGGACAATACGCTTCTCCCCGGGAAAATCGACACGACGGAAAAGGCTTCCGTTGCGGGCAGGCTGGTTGGTGACAGCGGATTCGATACCATCGTTATTCCCGAGGTGTCGATGCCTTGCGGAATTGTCTTTGAACGTTTCGATGTCTATGCGTCCAATGGAATGCTTTATGTTGAACCGGTCGAGGCTCCGGATAGCCCGGTAACCAACTGCATCTGCCCGACGCGTGTTTCGTTCAAGATCGAGCAGAACGAGGCGTTCTCCAATATGCGATATCTCGTGTTTGACGGGGGTATGCCGATGCCCTTGGTATCGGAATCCATGCCCGTGGACGGATCCGTTCTTGTTGATTGATGTCCGGCTTTAAAGAAGGATGATGGATATGAAAAAGTTTTTTGCTTGTGCTGCCGTGTTGTCGCTTTTGATTGCCGCCTGCGGGGACGATTCGACATCGAACGCCAAAGGTGGTGAAAAGGGGACGACGCCCGAAGGGAAGGAAATTGCCCACGCGGGGAACTGCGGCGTCTTTACTCCCTGGGAAGGGGAGGGCGAGGCATTCGTGGTAGGTTCTAAAGATGACGGCTATCAGGTTCTTCTACCGAAGATGGAGTATGACGTCGAATTGTGCTATGAATGCCTGTACGAACGTTCCGGCGATACCCTGCATATCTGGAATTCGGATTCGACGAGAGAAGCTTTGAACTGGTTCTGCACTACGGACTTTACGTTCGATATCTCCGATGTGGATATCGATATCAAGTATTTCAAGTACGAGAATACGGTATTCAAGATTGTGGATGGTTCCGCTCCGGAAAGGATGTCCTCGGCTATGGTCATAACCTCTTCTTCGAGCGAGAATCCTTCTTCGAGTGAAAGTGCAGAATCTTCTTCAAGCGGAAATGAGGAATCCTCTTCGAGCGAAACGCTGGAATCGTCTTCTGCGACGCAGGATACTACGGCCCAGGTGAAGGAAATCAAGGCGAAATGCGCGTACGAAAAGGATTTCGATGCCAAGGATGACCCGGTCATGGACTTTATGGCGGATACCAACAAGATCGTGGATGGCCCCGGTGCGCTTCCGCCTACGGCGACAATCTACCCGGCCGATTCCGAAGGGTACGCCTTCCTCATGATGGAAGACATCATGCTCACCTGCGGCATTGCCATTACGGGCGCGGATGTGGTTGCCGACGGCGATACGCTTTTCGTGAACGGCAAGTACGACACTTCGGGTCCGCAGGCCGATTGCATCTGCCCGACAACGGTTTCGTTCAACGTGCGCTACGAGGATTCCTTTGCGCAGGCGACATGGGTGAAATATGATGACTTGCGCGTGCTGCCGCTTCTGAAGGGTACGAAAAACTGACAGTGGCGCCCGCTAGGTTTTAATTAAAGGAGGCTATCATGAAAAAGAAAGCTCTGCTTGCGTCTCTCTCTTCCGCATCGCTTGCGATGGCGCTCTCGTTTGCGCTGCTTGCGTGCGGGGACGACACCTCGTCGGGTACGGGGCCCGAATCCCCGGTAACCGGCGAAAGTTCCTCTGCGACCGAAATCTCCTCGAGTGCGGAGGAAGTGGAATCTTCGGGTTCGAACGTGGCTTCGTCCGCATCCGAAAAGCCGGGTTCTTCTGCGGAGGAGGTGAAATCCTCTTCCTCGGCGGTTCCGGAATCGAGCGCGACCGAACCGGGTTCGAGTGCAAGCGTCGAGTCCTCTTCGGGCTCGCAGCCTGCAGGCAGGGTGACCCAGATGGTGACGCATGTTGGCGGCAAGTGCCTCGAAGAACCTGCTTCCGATGACCCGATGGTCGATGGCGGTGCCGACATGGCGCTTCCCCCGGTGGCCACTATGGTCCTGGAAGACGGTTCCAGTTTTGCAACTGTTGTCGTGGAAAGGGTGAAAATACCATGCTCTGAAATCGGCGGATTCGCGGGTATGCTCAAGCAGGTCCCTCTCGACAGCATCGAGGTGACGGCGGCCGGCGACACGCTCTACGTGAAGCCGCTGATGCACGAAGATGATGTTTCCGACGGCTGTGCTTGCCAGGCGCAGGTCTACTTCACTATGAGGGCCGAAGGCGCCTTTACACAAACCTCCCTCCTGGTCATGGACGACAAGCTGAATATGGGCAACAGGATGCGTATCGTAAAGGAAACTGTCGAATCGGAAGACATGAAGCAGCTGAAGATGACCGGCTACTACAAGGGCCAGTGCTTGAATGGATTCTCGGAGAACAACCCGAAGGTGATGGCTGCCCCTGCCGCGAAGGAACTCCCGACTGCGACCCTGCACTACAATCCCGGTGGACTGTCTGTCGTGGAACTGAACAATGTCGAGGATTACTGTGATGTCGATGCGAAGGTTTCGCAGAAGGTGAAGGGCGACACGCTGTTCGTGGACTACTACGACATGGGCGCCGTGTCCAAGTGCATCTGTACCTTCGATACGATCAAGTTTGCGGTCGACGAGGAAAATACCCGTGTGGAGTATTTCTCGTTCAAGTCGGTGCTGTACCGTTTGCAGGGTCCCGTGGTTGTCGACTAGGTTGCAATAATCCGTGATTTAATGCACTAGATATTACTCCTTGTTGGTGAAAGTGCCCCTGCCCGTTGTGGCGGGGGCATTTTTAGTGTAAATTTGTACGAAAAAAAGGGAGGACATGGTGTTCAAGTGGATTGGGTCGATGTTTGTATTTCTCGCCACGCTGCTATTCGTGTTATGGGGTTGCACGGACAGCGGCGTGGAACAGGGCGACTTGGATTTCCCGGATAGTAATCTGAACCGTTATGCGGTTTCGTGGTCTCAGGTGGATTATACGGTCAGGGCGTCCGGATTCTTTGGCGATACGACGTGGGACCACTGGCCCGACAACGTTGTAGAAATCGGATACCCGGCCAGGGATTCGCTCCTTTTGGCCATGTCGATATCGATTCCCCTGGTCGATACGATTCAGGGGGCGTGGTTCAGGAACTACCTTGCGCCGTCCAATTTCAAGCGCAGCTTCAGGCTTGTCGTGGCGGACAATGATGTCATGGATGTCGACTCTGTCGTTGTCCAGGTGACGACCGAGAGCGAAAGGGCGGAGCTCTACGGCGATATTCCCGCGGTCAACCTTGTCTTTTTCCAGGTCGCAAGGCAGGACGGCAAGATCTATTTCCAGAACCAGGTGGACATGGGCGAGGCGCGCGGCAAGACGGTGCTGTTCTCGCAGACAGCCGAGAATGCCGGCGACTATGACGAGGCCTACGTGCTCGTGCTCAAGGAGAAGACGGACCTGCTGCACTTTAGGCACGTGCTGATGCCCGAACCCGTAATCAACCCGACGGATACTTGCGTGAAGGTGGAATATTGCTACATGGAAATGGTTCCGTTCTCCGACTACGTTTGTCGCGAGGATTCCGTGAAAAAAGATACCGCGCTTGTAGCGGATTCGTCAGTCGTTGACTCTTCTTCTGTTGTAGATTCTTCTTTGGTCGATACGGTAGTTACGGAGTATCCTAAGGTCCCGGAGCTGGTGGAAGTGTCGCGCTGCTATTTCATAGATGGCTACAACTATGTGAACCGGTGCGATTCCGTATGCAAGTATCTGGTGGCCGAGGAAATCGCGGATAAGAGATAAAAAGACAGGAGTCCCGCTTGGGCTCCTTTTTTAATGGCTTCTGCATGTTTTAATCTAATGGTGCTATTGTCACGACTTTAGCCGTTATGTATATTTAAGTTGACGAGGTGAATTAGAGTTGTGTACTTGTTGGATGCCGTGGTAAAACATATCGCATCGATCATCATTAAATTAAGAGGAAAAGATGAATATCCTAAAATTTGCCGCTGCTGTCATGGCTCTTTTGACGGTAACATCTTGCAAGCAGGATGAAGCTAAAGCAGACTCTGCTGCTACCGATTCGACTACAAATGCTCAGGTTGCCGTTAATGACGCAAAAACTTTCAAGACTTTTACGTTTGGCTCTAAGGTGTGGATGGCGGAAAATCTGAAGGTGAATGCCGAAGGTAGCCGTTGTGAAGGAGACTGTAATAAATTCGGACGGCAGTATGATTGGAATACTGCAATGAACGCGTGCCCTGAAGGATGGCATCTTCCTGCAATGAGTGAGTTTGATTCGCTACTTGCGGCAATCTTTGATACGACGAACTTTAATGCCTTGCAGGAAAGCCTGTTGGGGAAAAATACGATATTATGGAGCTCTGTTGAGCAAAATGCAGATTCGTCCTTTGCTGTACAAATAAAGAATGTTGATCCTTCTAATGGCCAAGGAAAAACAGATTTGGGTGGTGCTGGAGCTACTTCTAAATCAAGTTTTTTCTATGTTCGCTGTGTTCAAGGTGCGCCTGTAAATGATAGCCAGTGGCTTAAGCAACAGGAACAGGATGCTTTGGTGGCTCAAAATTCCTGTAGTCGTAGCGCGGCGGATATCATGAAGGTCGTTCGCCAGAAAACACCTGGGCTTCGAAAGGTATACGATAAGGCTCTGAAGAAAAAGAAGAATTTTCAAGGAAAGGTAAAAATCAAGTTTGTCATCAAGCCAGAAGGAAACGTCGCTGAAACTTCTGTTGATTCTTCTACGACGGGGAATGATGCTTTTGATAACGAAATCAGCGCTGCTGTTAAACGGTGGAACTTTGGTAAACTTAAATGTGATGACGGAAGCGCCGCGCAGGGAAATACGACAGTGTCGATTCCGTTTGCTTTCAGTAAGTAGGATATGGGAAGAATTTTTATAGAGGGAAAAATGAAAAAGTATTTCTTATGTGGTGCTGTTCTGTTCTTTTTAACTTCCTGCGAGAATGTACAGACTGGAAAAATGGAAGATTCCCGTGATGGGCAAACTTACAAGACTGTTGTTATCGGAAATCAGACCTGGATGGCAGAAAATTTGGCTTACGAAATGCCGTACAGCTGGGAAATTGTGAGTAAAAAAACGGGCCGACACTATGGCCGTGCTTATCCGTGGAAGGTTGCGCTTAAAGCTTGTCCAGAAGGTTGGCATCTGCCGAGTGTGAAAGATTTCCGAGAGTTGCTTGAATTCTTGGGTGGTGAAAAAGCTCCAGAAAAGGGTAAAAAATTGCTCTCTCGTAGTTTCGGCGGGTCAAATGCAACGGGTTTTGATGCTCAGAGGTTGTCCGGATTCTTTTTTACGATGAAAACGCCCAGAAATGTTCATTCGTTCGATCAGTGTTACCGTTCCAAGCGTTGTAAGAATTTTAAGCCCGTTGATGTACTTGAGGATGAATACGGAGATAGACTTGACGCGCTTTTTTGGAGCTCAGACCTAGATAATGATTGCCCGTATGAAGGAGGTTGTGGTCCTTTGCCGAAATTGGGCAATATTTTCTGTATACGTTCTTCTGGGGACGCGAATATATGGTCAGCATATTTTAATGATGGATATGATTGGTGGGGTGTTCCTGTTCGTTGTCTCAAGGACTAGGTAGTATACCGTTCTACTTTGCAAAGAAAACAGGTGCCCCGCTGGGACACCTGTTTTGCATATATCCGCAAAAACGGAGCTTGTTAGTGACGCAATAAAGGCGAGTGAGTTAAGTCGCTAAGCAAACAATCGAGGCCGTAGGCCAAGTCCTTGTTCGCGTGCGAGCTCATCTCTGAAGCTTAAACGTACTAATAAAGCAATGCGAACACCATGCCGGGGCGGAAGTACTTACCGGCGGTGTACTTGAGTGCCGTGCTGTGGAGCAGCATGAACAGAGCGCTTGCTTCAACCTTATTGGCCTTCGCGATGCTGCCGAATGCCTTGGTGAAGGCGGGCAGGTTGCGGGGGAGCTTCGGGCTGATGCGGCTATCTGCAAGCAGGGCGCCCTTCTTCAGGAGGCCTTTGTGCAGGGTGTCTGCGGCGGTAGCGCTGAGGCCGAATGCCTTCACGAGTGCTTCCGGGTGCAGGCGGCAGGAACCGTTGAATCCTTCCGGTGCGGCGAACGGGATGCGGGCTTCTTCGTAGAGGTTGCGGATCATGGAATCGCCCATGTCGGCAGCCTGCTTTTCCAGGCCGTGGTGCATCATGGCGCACATGATGCTGTACTGGATGCCGATCCACACGTCGTGAGCCTGGAAGTTGAATTCGTCGAGCGGAGAGCCGTCCTTACGCACGAGGTTTGCTGCACCGATGAGCGGGCTGTTGGCCTTGTAGTTCGTGTTGAAAACGCGGAGCAGGTTGGCTTTCGCCTTCTTCTCGTCGCTGATGGGCTTGAGGCCGAGCAGACGGAGGTACGTGTCGGCGAGCATCGTGTCGGCGAATACGTCATCGCAGTCGTTAGCAATCTTTGCGTTCCAGCTGGCGGTGAATGCGTCCTTGCACTGGGCGGTGAGCCAAGCCTTCTTGAGGCCGCGGAGTTCATTCTTCGAAAGTTCCACGTCGCTCGGGATTTCGCCAGAGTTGAGCCATTCGTTGATGGTCTTGAGGGCAGCCTTCACGTTGGTGCCGTCGATGACGAGCGTTTCCTTGATGGCGTCAGCGAGTTGCGGTAGCTTGTCAGCCACAACGTCCTTTGCTTCCATCGGAGTCACGAAAAAGTGGTAGTAGCCTTCGGCTTCGTCCCACAATGCTTCGTCGAATTCCTTGTTGGCTGCGTCGGCCTTGGCGTTCCAAGTGTCGGCCTGCTGCTTGTCGCCGAGGATTTCGGCAATCTTTGCTGCTGCGCGGAGGCCTGCAATCCAGAGACTACCGCAGTACACGGAAATGCCGTGGCTGGAGAGGTTGTCGAAGGTGTCGTCGGTACCGTGGGTGAGCGGGAAGTTTTCGCCTTCGTTCACCATCTTTTCGAGGTACTGCATGGCGGCGTAGACGGCTTCCTTGCAATCCTGCAAGTTCTGCTTGTCCTGCGTCTTCACGTAGTGACGGAGAACCATCAGCACGTACTTCGGAGCGAGATCCTTCCATTCCTTCACGTTGTGCCAGTCGTAGGCATCGGGTTCAGCGTCGAAGGGGCTTCCGAGGTCGTGAATCACGGCGCCACGCACGGCGCGCGGGCCTTCAAGCTTCGGATCCGGAAGGTCGGCGAACGGGTGGTTCACATATTCGTGGTGACGGCGACGGTTGTTGTTCACGGCGAGAATAGCGTCACCGAAGCGCTTCATCACCACACCGTCGAGGCGCGGCATCAGGGCCATCAGGCTGAAGCTGCCGTAGAAGTAAACGTCGAGAGAGTTGAAGAACGGATAGTCGGCGCATTCGCGGACGAGGAAGCGGTCGTCCTTGTCCCACACGGTGGCTTCGGCGAGGAAGCTGAGCGTGTTGATGGCGAGGCTCTTGAATTCGTCCTGCTTGGCGGCAGTCTTGTAGAGCTTGGCCACGGCCTTCTTCGGCACGAGGGCTTCGAAAGCCTTGAGGCGTGCGTCCATGTTCTTGTCGGCGGCGAGTGCTTCTTCGAGGATGGCACCCACGCGGCCATAAGCTTCGGGGAAGAACGCGGTGTACTTCTTGGCGGAAGTGAGCTTGTTCAGCTTGATTTCGGGGAAGTCGAGCACCAGGTTGAACTGGAAAGAAACCTTCTGCTTCGGCTTCAAAACTGCAGTAACGGCGACGGCACCGGCCATGGTTTCGCGGCCGCTGTAGACGTTCTTGACCCAGGCTTCGCAAACGCGACCGCTACGGAGAGCGCCCTTCAGCACAGAGGCTGCGTCATCCTGGTAGAACATCGGCTTCACGGAAACGTTCAGGTTGTCCTTCTTGTTCCAAGCGACAGATACGCCCATGCAACCGTTGAAGTCGCTTTCGGCGAGCGGCTTTTCGTTGTAGAATTCGAGACCGCGGACTTCGCGACCGTCCTGGGCTTGCTTGCCGAACTTGACACCCTTCGGGAAACGTGCAGACGGAACGAGCACGAAGCTAGAATCCTGAACGCCCTGGCGGTCCTTCTTGGCCATGTAACCGGCGATGCAGTCCTGCACCTGCACAATGGTGATTTCGCGGGTTTCCTTGGTGGTATTTTCGAGAGTGAACACGGTGGCGTTCACCGGGAGGCTAGAAAGGCGTTCGTCACCCGGAGTCACGTAGCTGGACTGGGTTTTGGTAATCTGCACGCCCTTGCCTTCGTACTTGGTTTCGCTCACCGGATAGAGGGCGGCGTACTGCATCTTGGCGGCATCGTAACCGGCCTGACCCAAGAATTCGCTGTCGTTTGCCCAGGCGGCGGTGAGTGCGCCCTGACGCACAACCTTTTCGCCCACGACACCGTTGAAGAAGTCGATGACGGCGCTGCGGTTGAGTTCGGCACCGGCCTTGTTCAGGAGGGCGGCGGTGCGGTCGCTCCATTCGATGTGCCAGCGTTCAAATGCGGCTGCGTTGTTCTTGAAGAAATCCTTCTCGGCGATAGCCTTGTTGAGCTTGGCCTCGGCCTTCTTCTGGTTGGCAAGTTCTGCTGCGCTGAAGAGTGCTTCGCCCTTGGCGTCCACCAGCGGGTACTTGGCGAGCATCTGCGTAAAGCCTGCGAAGTCGCCGATTTCGAGAGTGGCCTTTGCGTCAACCACGGATTCGCGGAAGAAGAAGTTGTTGAAGCGGAGGTCAGAGGGCTTTTCGGTGCGAACCTGCACGCCCGGCATCACGTTCATCACGGGAGTGGTGCCAGCAGGCGTTGCGGTGAATGTCGAGCCGATACCGCCGACAGCAATACCCGTGGTAGAAGGGGTCGTAGAAAGCGGGGTGTACCAGGGCTGGATAAATTCCACGGCGAGGCCCGGGGTCATCAGCTTCTGGACGGAACCGGCCTGTTTTGCGCCGGCGAGGTAATCTTTAATGCTCATAGTCAATTCCATGAATTGGGGTTAAATTTTTACGAGTATAAAATTACAAAATAAAAAAGGCCCCGCGGGAGCGGAACCTTTGAAAGTCGCTTGTGAGGGCTTGGTTTAGAAGTCCTTCATGCAGCGGACGGTATTGAGGACATCTTTCTGCCACCAGTCCGCATACAGGTAGGCGTCCTTGAAATAGAGGTTGTAGGTGCGTGCCTGATCGTCTTCCAGCTGCGTTGAGGTCCAGAAGTGGGTCACGTCCGCAATGTCTTCGAAGGTGAACTCGACAACGTCGTAGCCGTAATCATCGGTTGTCCAATAGGTTCTGCCGAAGCCGGTGCCGACACCGTAGAATCCGTAGGTATCTTCGCCCGGGATGCCGTCCTTCGTATTCCAGAGCATGTCATCGTTGGCGTCGAAGTTGGTCGCCTTCAGCTGGATGGCCGAGATGTCGTCATCAGCGTCAAAGCCGTTGTCCAGGGCGATGTCGTCGTGATCGTAGTCGTAGCGGATGAAGTCCTTGAGTTTTTCGAAGTCAGCCTCGTTCGGAAGACGCCAGCCGTCGGGGCAGATGCCCTGGTGCTTGTTCTTGATCTTGAGTGTGGCATCCTTGTAATTGTAGGAGGTGTCGAGGCCCATCGCTTCGGCCCAGGTGTAGAGCCTTCCGAAACGGTCGCAGTTTTCTTCGTCATCGTTGTAGCAGACGCCGCCCGCGGTCGGGTCGTTCAGGTTCTCGCCCATCCAGAGTTGGTCGCCGATGCGAACGACGGGGTACTTCACGCTGCCGACGGTGAGGTCGGCGGTGTATTCGCGGTAGCTCTTGCTGTTCTTGTAGTCGACGCCGTTCGGGCCCACGGTGCTCGGGGGATTGTCGTCGCCCGAAATACTGCCGCTGCCGCCGTTGCCGCCGCTGCTTTCGTCACTGGTAACGCTCAGTTCACAGGCAGAAAGGCCGAATGCCAGGGCGCCTGCGAGGGAGAGGAGAGCCATTTTTTTGAAATTCATAAATACTCCTTGTGTCTTGATAAGGTAAATATATAGCAATTTTTATTACAAAAATCTTACATCTTATAAAAATTTTAAGAAAAACATACCTTTCGCGCGGATGTATCGCGTGTTTTTCGCCCGGAGACGGGTGTCGGGACTCGCTATATATTATCTTTAGGGCATGAACAAGCTGATGTCTTTTCTTATTCCCGGATTGCTGGTCATCGTGATCTTTGCGCTCGTCAAGACGTTCCTCGTGCCGCCCGAAGTGGCCGTCCGCGACTGGTTCGTGTACCTGACGGCGGCGGTGACGGTCCTCGGGGTGGTGATTCCCTGCGTCATCTACTACCTTACGACGCCCCCCGGAATCGACCACAAGTAGGGCTTATACTCCAAAGGCGAACATGGTTTGCCGAGGTTTCCGTCCCTTTCTGCAAAGTTTTGTGTAAATTACTGATATGCTTGACTTTAACATATTCTACCGTTTGGCGGCGGCGATAGGCATCGGCCTCATTATCGGCATGCAGCGCGAACATACGTATTCGGACCAGTCGGACAGGCATCCGGCCGGCGTGCGTACGTTTACGCTCGTGGGGCTTGCGGGGGCGATGGCGTCCCTGCTTTCCGACCAGATGGGGGGAGCCGCCCCGTTCATCACGGGTTTCGTGGTGGTGGGGATGCTCTTGATGGCGATGCACGTGTCGTTCGCGATAGGCCACCGGCGCTCGGATGCGCCCCTGGGCGGTGCCCCGGTGGGTGGCGACGGGATTACGACGAGTGTCGCGGTGCTGATAGTCTACTTGCTCGGGGGAATCTGCTGGTACGGGCGGCTGCTGGAATCGTGCGTCATCATGGTCGTGATGCTCTGGGTGCTTTCGGCGAAGGAGCAGCTGCACGCTTTTGCGCAGAAGCTTTCGAAGGAGGATGTCCTCGCGACGGTAAAGTTCGCGGTGATTTCCGCCCTCATATTGCCTTTCTTGCCGAACCAGGCTTACGGCCCTCCGGGACTTGCGGTGCTGAATCCGCATACGATATGGCTGTTCGTGGTGTTCATCTCGGGCATCGGGTTTGTGGGCTACGTGTTGATCAAGGTCGTGGGGCCGGGCAAGGGAATCTGGCTCACGGGGCTCCTGGGCGGGCTTGCGAGCAGTACCGCGCTTACGCTCAACCTTGCGGGCCGCAGCCGCGAGAACGAGGACTACGCCCCGGACTTTACGCTCGGCATCGTGCTCAGCTGGGCGGTGATGTACGTGCGCCTCTACCTCATCTGCATCTTCTTGAGCGGGGCTCTGGCAAAACCGCTGTTGTTGCCGCTGTTGCTCCCGGTGGTCCCGGCGCTCGCCTACGCGCTCTACCTCAAGATCCGTGAATCGCGCGACCACAAGCAGAAAGGCTCGGATTTCTCGAACCCGTTCAAGCTCTTGCCCGCCATCAAGTTCGGCGTGGTGTTCACCTGCGTGATGTTTGTCGCGAATGCGGCCCGTGTCTACCTAGGCTCGGGCGCCTTGCTTGCGTGCAGCTTTTTGGGCGGTGCCGCCGAGATGGATGCGGTGGCGTTCTCCGTCATCGACATGAACCTGAAGTCGGGCCTCGGCGTGCGGGAACTCGTGCTCGCGCTGTTGTTCGCGAGCCTTGCGAATACGCTTACCAAGGGAATCCTCGTGTGCGTGCTTGGCGCAAAGTCGATGAGGCGGCCGATTTTGCCCGCGGTGGTGCTGATCTGCGCCGTGACGGCGGGCCTGATTGGGTATTACATGGTCTAGGGGGTTGGTCATGGCTGATAAACTGATACATGCACTCACTGTGGCGGGCTTCGACGGAAGTTCCGGTGCGGGCCTTGTTGCCGACATTAAGACGATGGCGCACTTCGGCGTGTACGGCCAGGCGGTGTGTACGGCGCTCACGCAGCAGAACGAGGAAGAGTTTGTCGCTCCGGGGTGGGTCATATGGGACCGCATCGAGGCACAGCTCGGGACGCTCTTCAAGAAGCACAAGTTTAAGTACGTGAAGATTGGCCTTGTGGAGAAGGCGCGCACGCTCAAGCGCATCGTCGAGTTTGTCCGTAATGAATCTCCGGACGCGTTTATCGTGTGGGACCCGATTGCGAGTGCGTCGGCGGGGTTCCATTTTATGCGCGAGACCGATAAGTTTATTCCCGTGATGAAGTCGATTGATCTCGTAACCCCGAACCAGGACGAGTTCGCCTACCTGGGGCTCGGCCTTGCGCAGTCCCGCGGAGAAATCCACATGGGGCAGGACTTTGCTGTGCTCCTGAAGGGCGGACACGCGCGTGGTAAGGAATCTATCGATACGCTGTGGTACAAGGATGAACTGTGTAAGTTCAGGAGCCCGCGGCTCTCCGGCAAGGGCAAACACGGCACGGGCTGTGTGCTCTCTTCGGCAATCCTTGCGAACGTTGCGCTCGGGCACGACCTGCCAGAAGCCTGCCAGATAGCGAAGAACTACATGGACGAGTTCCTCCTGAGCGGGGAAGGTCGCCTCGGGTTCCTCGTCTAGTTTATTATCTTTATATCGGTGTTTTAAGGAGGAATACGGTGAAACAGGTATTGTCCCGTTCCATATTGTTGAGTTTTTTTGCGCTGCTTGCTCTGCTTACGGCCTGTGGCGACGGCGAAAGCGATTTTGCGTCCCAGCCTTCGGACGATTCTTCTTCCAGCGTGTGCGAAGACTGCGATGATGCGTCTTCGTCCAGCGGAAAAGAGATTGCCTCGAACTCGTCGAGTTCTCGCAACGACAAGTCGAGTGACAGTTCGGCGAATTCTTCCTCTAGCGACAGCGAAGGTTCCAGCAGCAGCGTTGCTGACGGGCAGAACAGTTCCGCCAATGAACAGTCCGGGGAGGCTGTCATCAAGTACAAGGCCATCAGGGGTGTGGCGCAGAAGGGGCCTTTCGTTTCGGGTTCGGCGGTCACGCTTTACGAGCTGGACGGTGAAACATTCGCCCAGACCGGCAAGAAATTTACCACGAAAATTTACTCGAACAATGGCAAGTTCGGCATTTCGAGCATAACGCTTGCAAGCCAGTATGCGCTCCTGGAAGTGAAGGGTTCTTTCCGCAACGAAGTTACCGACCAGACTTCGAGCGAAGCCGTTACCCTGAACGCTCTCACGGACCTTTCCGACCGCGATACGGTGAACATCAACTTGCTTACGCACCTGGAATACAAGCGTGCCCTGTACCTGGTCGGCACGGGCGTCGATGTTTCCTCTGCCAAGAAGCAGGCCGAGGCCGAAGTCCTGGATGCGTTCGGCATCAAGGGCGAATTTGCAAGTTCTGAAGAACTTGACATTTTCGACACGGTCGAAAGCAGTGGGGCGCTCCTTGCCGTCAGCGTGATGATGCTTGGCGAATTGAGCGAGGCGGAACTTGCCGAGCGTCTGACCAAGTTTGCCGCTGATATCGAAAAAGACGGCAGCTGGGACGATGAAACCACCAAGGCAATGATTGCAGACTGGTTGCGTGCGAAGGACCTTGCTGGTAAACTAAAATCCATCTCTACCAATATCGATAAGTGGAATTTGGGAAGTGCTCCGGAGTTCGAAAAGTACGTGCGCAACTTCTGGTACATGAATTACGGACTGGGCGAATGTGGTACAGGCAACAAGGCCGAAGTCAAGGCTACGGCCAACGAGCACAGCGCCACTTATGGAACGCAGACCCGCTACATCTGTAAGAATGGCGCATGGGTTGAAGCGAAGGATATCGAGAAGGATACCTATAAGTGGGAAGCTGGCGAAGACGGCGAGATCAGGGCCGGCGACGTAACCAAGAAAGATTACGTCTACGACGGCAAGACTAAGGCTTGGCGCGCAGCTACGGCGATCGAAGCGGCGCTGGGTGGCTGTACCGAGGCCCGTGAAGCAGACATCAACAGAAATACGGGCAAGGTGGACGGCTTGTGGTACATTTGCAAGAACCGTGAATGGGAATCCAACAATCTTGCGGTAGATACGCAGGGCTGGAGCAAGGGCGAAGACGGCGAATTGCGGGAGGGCGACAGTACTGGCCTGTTCTACAAATATGACGAAGCGCTGGATCAGTGGCTTACGGCAACCAATAACGACACGAGGCTCAAACTGAATGGCTGTACCACCAACCGCACCGGTGAAATCGGCTTGGATTATTATGTATGTAAAAAATTGGAATGGTATAAGGCTAATGAGGTCGATTTTGACATTAATGGAGAAAAGTGTACCGATAAGGATGTTGGCAAAATAATTGATGGCGCGGTGACCGCGACCAAAAAGTATTACTGCTCGGCAAACGGCTGGATAAGCCTGATGGATAGATGGAGTTGGGATGTGCCGAAAGAACTCCGCCTGAATCCGGAAATTGCATATGACTCCATAACGGATTCTCGCGACGGAAATGTCTATAAGATTGTAACTATTGGTGACCAGGTGTGGATGGCAGAAAATCTGAACTATGCCGACAGCGTTGCCACCAAGAGCCTGTTGAGACGAAGCTGGTGCTACAACAGGAAGGCTGAAAACTGCGCCGTGGCTGGCCGACTTTATGTTTGGTCAGCAGTGATTGACTCGGTTGCTCTGTATGATGGCGGCAATGGTGCTATGTGCGGCGATGGCAAGACTTGTACCCTCCCGGAAAGGGTGCAGGGTATTTGCCCCGATGGCTGGCATTTGCCGACGCGATCAGAATGGTACACCCTGAAAACTACAGTTGAAGAAATTTTTTCGGCTGAAAAACTTTCGGGTGGAACAATCCTCAAGTCGCAGACGGGTTGGAGTAGCGGATGTTATAGTAAGAAATGTAATGGTACGGATTCGTTTGGCTTCTCTGGGCTGCCTGGTGGCTATAGGGACAAATACGGCAACTTCTTAGAGGCAGTTGACGGATCTGGAGCCTTCTTCTGGAGTGCCTCGGAGTACCAGGAAGATAAAGCCACCATCCTCAACCTGTCCTATGACTCCGACTTTGCGATCTTGACCTACAAGCTCAAGAGTAGCGCTTACTCTGTCCGTTGCCTCAAGGACTAGGGCGTAGCCCCTTAGCACAAGAAAAGCCCCGCAGTGCGGAGCTTCGTTATATTCTTGGATTCTATCGCCTCTTCGAGGCTCCAGAATGACACAAATTAATCGTCGTCTTCGGCGGGGCGCTTGGACATCTGCTTGCGCTTGATCGGATCGAGCTCGGTCTTGCGGAGGCGGAGCACTTCCGGCGTCACTTCGATGCATTCGTCTTCGTTGATGAAGGTGACGCATTCTTCCAGGGTCATGCGGCGGTACGGGGTCAGCTGGATCATGTCGTCAGCGGACTTGGAGCGCATGTTGGTGAGGTGCTTGCCCTTCGTGACGTTCACGATGATGTCGACGTCGCGGTTGTGTTCGCCCACGATCATGCCCGGGTAGACTTCGGCGCCGGGGCCGATCACGAGGTAGCCGCGGTCTTCCAGGTTGGAGAGCGCGTAGCTGGCGGCTTCGCCCGGTTCCTTCGCGATGAGCACGCCGTTGATGCGTGTCGGGATTTCACCCTTGTACGGCTGGTATTCCTTGAAGAAGGACTGCGTGACGGCGTAGCCCTTGGAGAGCGAGAGAAGGCGCGGACGGATGCCGATGAGGCCACGGCTCGGCACGATGAACTCGAGCGTCACGCGGTCATTGTCGTCGGTCACCATGTTCACCATTTCACCCTTGCGCTGCTGGATTTCCTGGATGCAGGCGCCGCTGAATTCGTTCGGAACTTCGACCTTGAAGTCTTCGACCGGTTCCAGGAGCTTGCCGTTCTCGTCGTTGTGGAAAATCACCTGCGGAGAACCGATGGTGAATTCGTAGAGCTCGCGGCGCATGTTCTCGACGAGGATCGTGAGGTGCAGGATACCGCGGCCGGAGACCTTGAACGTGGAGGCGCCGTCGACCTTCTCGACGAGGAGGGCGGGGTCGGCCATGTGGGCGCGTTCCAGGCGTTCCTGGAGCTGGTTACCCGTCATGAACTTGCCGCCGTACTTGCCGGCGAGGGGCGAGGTGTTCACGGTGAAGATCATGGAGATGGTCGGCGGGTCGATGTGGATGCGCGGCAGGTGCTTCGGGTTGCTTGTGGCGCTGATGGTATCGCCGATATCGAAAGTGTCGAGGCCCGCGATGAGCACGATTTCGCCCGGACCGGCTTCGTCGACCGGCTTCGGGGTGAGGCCTTCGTAGCGCAGGATCTTCTGCGGGCGGATGGTCTTCACGGTGCCGTCGGTGAAGGACTGCGCGTAGGTCTGGTTCGGCTTGAGCACGCCCTGCTGCACACGGCCCACGGCGAGTCGTCCGAGGAAGGTGGAGTATTCGAGGGAGGCAATCTGCAGGAGCGGTTCGCCTGCCGGGTCGCCCTTCGGGGCCGGGATGCGCTCGATAATCTTGTCCATGAGGATGCTGAAGTCGCCGTCCGGGTCTTCCATCTCGGCCTTGCAGATGCCCTTGCGGCCGGAGCCGAACACCTTGTCGAAGTCGAGCTGTTCTTCGTTCGCGTCGAGCTCGCAGAAGAGGTCGAACACCTTGTCGAGCGCGCCGTGCGGGTTGCAGCCGTCGCGGTCGATCTTGTTCACCACGACGATGGGGATGAGCCCGAGCTCGAGAGCCTTCTGCGTCACGAAGCGGGTCTGGGCCATGGGGCCTTCGAAGGCGTCTACGACCAGCAGAACGCCGTCCACCGTACCGAGAACGCGTTCCACCTGGCCACCGAAGTCGGCGTGCCCCGGGGTATCGACGATGTTCACGCGGTAGCCCTTGTACATGACGCTCGTGTTCTTGGAAAGGATGGTGATGCCGCGTTCGCGTTCCAGGTTGTCGGAGTCCATCACGCGTTCGTTGACTTCTTCGCCTTCGTGGAAGGTTCCGCACTGCTTGAGGAGCTGGTCCACCAGGGTTGTTTTACCGTGGTCAACGTGGGCGATGATGGCTACGTTTCTGATTTTTGACTGGTCCATAGAATCTGCCTGTGTTTTAATTTTTGCGCCCAAATTTAGAAATTGTGGACGCAAATGGCAATGTCGGGCGTGCAGGTTTACTATATTTGGGCTACTATGGCAAAAGATTTAGACGAATTTGAAAATGACGACGAGATGAGCGAGGAAGCCAAGGAGTTCTTCCCCGAAGAACTTCCCGAGGAAGCCGCGATTGTCCGCGACTACAGCCAGCGCCGCATCCTGATCTGGGAAGAGGACGATGCCCGCCGTGGCGCCTGCCTGGAAGTGCTTTCGGACCTCATGGTCGGGGCCACCTTCAAGGCGGTGAAGACCGAGGCCGAGGCCATGGAACAGATCGAGAACGACGACTGGGATACCTTCGTGGTGGATTTCTACACCGAAGGCGTGTCGGCGAGCGATTTCATCAAGTGCGTCAACAACTACCCGGGCTCCATCCTGGTCGCCATCAACATGGCGCCGCTCACGCTCCCCGACGAACGTGACCCGGCCAAGACGGAACTCCTCCGCCGCCTGTTCGACATGGAAAAGCCGAACGCCCAGCTGCACGGCTAATTTCGAAAATTTCGTAGAATTTAAAAGCAGGTCGGCGGTTGTCGACCTGCTTGTCGTTTATAGCAGGGTATAAAGCACCATAGGTACACACGAAAGAACGAGTTTTTAACGCATACGCAAGCGTATGCGCGAGGCAAGCGCAGCTTGCCGAAGTTTCTTTTTTGTTCTCGGGAGGGTCTTAGGGAGGGACGCCCGTGGCGCCCCTCCCTAGTCGCATTATTCGCAGAAGGTCGCGTTGCCCGGGCTCGGCGCCCCGAGGCACCAGTTTTCCGGGTTCTCGCGGTCGTCCCAGCCGGAGAGGTCGAGCTGCGAGCTCTTGGTGACCGAGGTCGAGCCGTTCAGCGGCACGGCGGCGAGGTGGAGGCTGTCGAGCTTGCCGTAGTAGACGGAATCGATGATTTCGCCGTCGCAGTGCAGCACGATGGCCGCCGCGGTGGAGGAGTTGCTCTTGGTGAAGGTGGGCATGAGCTCGGTGTGCCTGTAGGCCTCGGGCGTGTTGGGGTTTGTGTCGTTGCCGAGAACGAGGACTTCGCGCGGGAGGATGGAGAGCGGCTCGATGGCGGCGGACTCCTTGAGGCTCGTGCTCTTGCCGATGAAGCAGTTTGCCACGTCTATCGTGTCGTTGCTCCCGTTGTAGATTTCGATGAAGTCGAACGCCGCGGAGTCGGACTTGACGGGGTTCACGAGGAACTCGCTTACCACGAGGTCGCCCGCCTTGGCCGCCCTGCGCGAGGCGGGGAGCGTAAGCGGAATCCCGAGGTTCACGTCGGCGGCGATTTCGATGGCGAGGGCAATCCTTGCGCGCAGCGAGTTGATCTTGAGCTCGGGCACGGGGCTCGACTCGTCGAGCCGGAACGTGTCGGAGAGGCTGAAGATGGCGACCCCGTTGGAATCGTCGAGCTCGATGTGGATTTCGTAGTCCTTGCCGAGGGGGAGGATGCCGCTCTTGAAGATAGCGGTCGACCCCTCGACGGCCATGGGGTACTCGAAGGTGTCCGAACCAGAAGAGAGCGAGAGCGTTCCCGAGGCGATTCCCGCCGGGTTCCCGAATCCGAGCGGAATTTCGACATACACGAAGCCCGCGATGGCGTGCATGGGAATTACGAGGCTCTCGTTTGCGCCCGCTTCGAGCCTGGTCTCGATTTCGCCGACCTGCATCAGTTCGCCGTTCGCATAGAGTTTCGCGGAGAATTTCCAGCGTTCGTGCGGGAAGAGGTCGAGCGAGAATTCGGCCTTGCCGCCGTCATCGACCAAGTGGAGCGTGTCGGCGCCCTCGCAGTCAAGCACGAGGCTGTCGAGGAGCGGCGTCCCGCGGTGTTCGAGGCGGAGAGCCACCCTGGCGGTCTCGCCCGAGACGGTCAGGGCGTTATCCTTGTTTTCGGTTTCGCCGCAGTTCCAGGCGGAAAGGGCGCAGAGTCCGAGCGCCACGGCGCATGCGGTATTTTTCATTTTTTGCGTAGGGAGCATGTAACCTCCTTGGTTTTGTAGTGTCCCTACACATAAAAACGGTTGAAACGGGAAAACGTTACCTTTTTGCCGTTTTTTTTTTATCGACTAGAGTTTTAGTCGCGATTTTCCGCCCGCGACACGCTGGTTCTGGAGCTTTTCGGCACAGGCCTTGTCTTGCCGGAGAATCTTTACGAGTGCGCTCGGGGTCAGGTTGAATGCCGCCGCCGCTTCCTTGGTGTCGCCGTTCTTTTGCGCCATGATGTCGAACACGTGGGCGATGAACAGCGGGAATAGCGCATTGCTCGGCTGGATGTGGCCGTTGCTCCCGGGAAAGGGTATTTCGACTGCCGGGGGCGTTTCGCGGACGTTCAGGGCTATGGCCATCTGCATCCGGTGCAGCGCATGCACCTTGTTTTCCTTTGCCGACCTCGCTTCGCAGGATTTGATTTCTAAATTGTACTCGCGGAGGTTCAGCAGGACTCCCGTGTTGGTCTTGTTCCTGTGCTGGCCCCCGGGGCCGGAACCCTGGAATCCCTTCTGGGTACAGGCGGCCAGGAGCTGGTCTAAGGACATTCTTAAGTAGGTATCGCGATGCATGTCATGAAAAATAAAATAGTGGTGGCCCTCGTGGCGGCTTTCGCCATGGCTTTTGCGGCCTGTGCGGGAACTTCCGAAAATATGAAGGAAGGCTCTGCGGCGGGCAATGTGGATTCCCCGGCGGCCCAGGAGAAGGATGCGCAGTACCAGCAGGGGCTCGACGACAAGCAGACCCTGCTCGAATCCATGTTCCGCGGGTTCCTTGGCGCAGTGCGCGATGGCGCCCCGGCCGAAACCCTGTATGCCTACCTGACGGATACCTCGGAATATTGGCTCGATACGCTCGAGAACCATGCCAGGGTCTATGATGCGGAAGCGCTGGATACCTGCCAGTTCTACGAGGCGTATTCCATAATCCTTTACCGCCTCTACGAACGCGAACACCTGTGGGAAACGGACGACGACCGCATGCTCTTCATGATGCTCAGCAAGAGCGGCATGCTGGAACGCTTCACGAACTTGAACCTCGGCCCGATGAAGGTGAAGAACGACCGCGGAAGCGTCGGCCTGGCAAAGAGCCCCGAGGTCCCGGTCATGATTTTCGAATGGGACGACCGCGCCTGGAAACTGAACCTGCCCGAAACGATTCCGCTTATCACGAAGGGGATAGAGTCTATCGCCGTGAAGAAGAACTGGACCGCGAAGAAGCTCGCCCTGTACTGGATCGAGAAGGAATACCACATGACGTATTCTCGCCTGGACGAGAGCCTCTTCGAACCACTTGGTTTCTAGGAAAAGTCCCCGGAAATGCGTCTGAACATCTTCTGCACCCTGCTTTTGCTCCTTGCGGTGGCGACGTCTGCCGCCCCGGCATCCAGGATTTTTGGCGCCGTCGATTCCAAGGCCGAATTCAGCGGCGACCGTCTGTTCGCTGTCCTCGATTCGGTGGGTGGCCCCGGCACCTGGATGGAATGGGACGTGAACGGTGTCCAGGATCCCTCCGTGATGAAGGTTTTGGACCCGATGCTCAAGTCGAACAACAAGCCGAAGATGGTCTGGGTGCTTTCGGAACGCATAAAGCCGCTGCTTGCGGTCCTTTTGCCCAAGGGCAGAGGCGAGGCTATCGTCTTCTATGAACTGGCATCGCTCGACGCGAAGCCCGTGCCGCTGAAGATGAACCGTATACTTTCGCCCGACGTGGTGTTCCGTGACTACAGGGCCGTTTCGCCGTCGGAATTCGTGCACCTCGACCGGCCGAGCCTGAAGGTCGTGGCAAGCGACAAGTCCATCCGCTTTACCTACGAGAACCGCGACGGCACTCCGCTTAGGTTCGATCCCGACTTCGCGACCAAGACAAGCGTGGAAAAGCGTGCGGAAATACGCAATTATCGAGATTTTTTTGTCTACGAGTATTCCCTGATGCTACGTGCCTTCGTGCAGTCGACTCGTGCCCTTTTCAACTGGCAGCCGTGGCACTGGTACATGGCTTCGTTCAATTCGAAGGGGTTGATTTCGGATGCTGAACTTGAGGCTATCTTCATGACAGGTGTAAAGCCCGCCCAGTTTACCATTTTCAAGATGAAGGCGGTCGACGGGCAATGGGTGGAATTCAAGACGGATGGCAACGGTTTTTACGAAATGCTCATCACGAATCCATAGTTTCTAAGGCCCCGATTTTATATTTTTAGATGGTGAAGTTCCGTATCCACATTCTTGCATGCCTGCTGCTCGGCATCTCTGCGTTCGCTTCCACGGTCGTGGAGGATTCCCGTTCGCGCTTCGTCCTGGACGATGCGGTTGTCGATGCCTCGGTCTATGGCTGTACGGATTTCGAAGGTGTGGATATTCCGGGCAAGACATTTATTCCCGAGAATTCGGAATACGACCCCAATTTCGGCATTCCCTTCCGCATCTACCGGGTTGCTGTTCCCGCCGGTTCTACGCCGCGCGTATCGCTTTCGGTTCAGGCGACTGTCCCGCTCGGTGGCGAATATTGCAAGGGGGTGGACCCCAGGTTTACGCCCGTGAAGGCTTCGGCGCCGGAGCTCAAGGATGGCCTCTGGATTATGGAGGTGGCGGTTCCCCTCTACGAGAAGTCGGGAAGCTCCCTCAGGCTCCGCAAGCGCTTCAGGCTTACGGTCGATTTTTCGAAGTCGGGTTCGGGCATCGATCCCGGCAAGCGAGCCATTTCCCGCGTGGACAACCCCGTGGGTGCTTCCAGGTTCGGTGTTCCGAGGAAAAGCCTGCGCGGCTCGCTGCGGAAATCCGCATCGGCAGATGTCTCCGATGTTCATTTCATAGCGCGGTTGGTTGTTGGCGACAGGAACCATGCGACCCTCAGCGAGGACGGGCTCTACGCGGTCGAATTCAAGACCATTCGTAATGCTCTCCTTCCGCTCCTGCGCCAGTCTGACCTCGACGGCATCCCGGTCGAGAAGCTGAGGCTCTACGGTGCGTCTCCTGACACGCTCGGTGCCGAGGTTCCCGGTTCGCAGTCGATTCTTCCGGCAAACCTTTTTGAAGTCCCGATCGAGGTCCGCGACCATTCCAAGGGAAGCTCTGCGGCAGATGGAATCTTTGGCGAGGGAGACTCGCTTGTTTTCGTGGGCTACGGGACATCCCTCTGGAAGAAGCTGGATTCCACTTACTACTTCTCTTCTTCGCCGTATTCCTACTACCAGTATTTCCAGTTCGGTTGGGCCGAGACGGGCAAGGGGCTTCGGCTCGATTCCAGGGTTCCCGCCCTTAAGTCGCAGGGAAAGGATGTCCCCTGGATGCGCTTCGTACGCGCGGAGAAGGATGCCTTCCTCAGGGACGCCTACCACGGCAAGGGTCTGGATTGGGAAGCCACGACGGGCAAGGAATGGTTCTGGTACTGGCATTGCCGCTTTGATACGACGGAGGTCCCGTCGTCCGAACTCACGCTCCCGCAGGTGAGGAATTTCCCGGGCCTGGTTTCCGGCGCTTCTGCGATTGTCGACGTCTCGTATTTCCCGTACCGCTCAGCCGCGACTTCCTCGGTGGATCGTCGTGATGACCAGAGGGGTGGAACGGGGGTGTCGTCTTACCCTTATGAAGAACGGATGTCGGGTATCAGGTTCGATTTCCATGTGAACGGCGCTGACTTTGCCCGTGCGGACGCGGCGCTCCTTCCTGGCGGAAACTTCCGGTTTGCGACGGACGCTCTCAAGGAAAGCGGCAACGAGTTCTCGATGACGATGCTCCCGAATGACATGCAATACGACCGCTTTGACGGATTCTCGGTCGCCTACCGATGGGAACCTTCTGTCGATTCCGCGGAATGGCTGCTTCCGGGTGGCATGACGGGTGCTATCCGCATTCCAGTTCCTTCGGGCGTGGAAATCATGAAGTTCGTGGATTACAGGCCGGAGGGTCTCTTGACGGCGGAGTCCGGTTTTGCACGTGACAGCATCGTCCCGGGCGAGGATGTGCGCTATCTGGCTTACCGCAAGAATGTATTCCGGACGGCCGTTACGGTAGAAGCTGCCGCCGCTGCGCCCGATGGAGTCTTGAAGGATATCTCGAAAATCAATTCCAGGACGGAGTACCTTATCGTGTCGGCTGCCGAATTTCTGGACGGGGCCGTGGCGCTAGGGGAGTTCCGTTCGGGCGGAGAATCGGTGGCTTCGTTTGCGACGACGGTGGTGAATGTCGATGATATCTATCGCCAGTATACGGGCGGTGCGCTTTCGCCTGTGGCTATCCGCAACTATATCGCCTACGCCTATTCCGTTTGCCCGGATCTCAAGTATGTCCTCCTGCTCGGATATGGTCATTATGACTACCGCGGATTCACGGGCAAGCTCGGCAAGGATTTTATTCCGCCCTTCGAACTTGAAGACAACGTGACTGAGGATTTCTTTGCGGCGCTCGATTCCGGAGAAATGGTCCGTTACGGTTCCTACGACCTGGACCTCTCTGTCGGTCGTCTGCCGGTCATATCGACTGTAGAGCTCTCCAACTATTTCGAGAAGGCGAAGGAATACGAGAAGGTCGGCGCTTTTGACCATTCGGAATGGCGCAATACACTGCTTCTCACTGCCGACGATGCTAAAAATGGGGTGGTCGATGACCATACGGAACATACGACCAAGCAGGAGGGCGTGTCGCGCATGATCGACATGCTTACCGAATCTATCGGTTACCGCTGGAGCCAGAAGAAGGTCTATCTGTTGGATTACGATGTGGATGCAGCCGGGCAGAAACGGCAGGCGGCCCAGGATTTCCTGAACATCTTGAACCAGGGTGCGCTCATTACGACTTATTTCGGGCACGGGTCCAAGACGGATTGGGCGGGCGAGGGCCTTCTCAAGCCCAGCTACCTTTCGAGGGTGAACAACAAGGGCCGCTATACGATTCTCAACTCGTTCTCCTGTGCGGTCGGGCGTTTTGACGAGGGCGGCAAGAGGTCGCTTTCGGAGGAATTTCTTATCGCTCCCGATGCGGGTTCCATCATTTCGGTGGGGGCCGCCCGCGAAACTTACGAGGTCTACAACGAACTGCTTGGCAGGAATTTTGTCCTGAATCTGCTGTCTACTCCTGGAATTACTATCGGTGACGCCTTTGTCAAGGCGAAGAAGGTTCGCAGGCAGGACGAGAGCCTGTTTCTGTACTCCTCGCAGCGTTATAACAACGAACATTACCTGCTCTTTGGCGAGCCGGTCGTGCAGATGCTCCGGAACGATTTCACGGTGTCGCTGGACCAGAAAATCGATACGTTGAAGGCATTGGACAAGATGCGCCTCAGCGGCTCCGTGCGGGGAATGTCCGACGGGCATATTTCGCTGTCCTTGCGGGAGAGCTCCTCTAACAAGCGCCTGTACAAGGGATTCGCTTCGGAAAATGACACGCTGGATGTCCAGTATGAGGGTTCGCTCATCTATTCGGAACAGATTCCCGTGTCGGGAGGCCACTTCGAGACGGAATTCGTGCTCCCGCGCAAGATTGCGTTCGGCGATACGGCCGTGGAGTTCAGCGCATGGGCCTATTCCAAGGATGAAGCCCCGATTGGCCGCTTCCGGATCGGTGGAATAGGGGTGTTCGGGTTCTCGGCCTATGCCGATTCCATCCACGACGAGGTCCCGCCGGATATCCAGATTCTTTCTTGTTACAGGAAGGGGTCGGAGGCGTCCTATGCGGATGGCGAAATGGTGAAGTTGCAGTCACCGGCTTGCCTCCAGGTCGTGGTCGAGGATTCCACGGGACTCGATTTCCGCGAACATGCAGACGAAGGAATCATGTTCGAGTTGAGGGGAGTCGAATCTCCCTACCATCCTTTCCCGTTTCTGGAACAGAATTCCAAGCGTGCCGTTGTACGCAAGGAGTTCGCATCGGCTTCGTATCCTGAAGGAAACTACGTGTTTACGGTCCAGGCCCAGGATGTGCTGGGCAACATTTCGAAGAAGACGGTGAACCTGGAAATCACCGGCGATATGAAGGCTGGCCTTGCCGACGTGTTCAACGTTCCCAATCCGGTAGGGAAGAAGGGGACCACGTTCTACTTCAAGAACCTGGCTGTAGACCGCGAGTCCACGGTAGATATCTTCATCTACAACCAGCACGGGCGCCTGGTGAAGGTCATCAAGGATGCGGTTTCGGGCGTGACGCACTGGGACGGCAAGGATAACCATGGCCGCCTTCTGGCGAACGGACTGTATCATTACGTTGTGCGCAGCGAGGTCGCCGCGTCGGATGGCTTCAAGAAAAAGACTTGGACTAAAAAACAGAAACTGTTGATTTCGAGGTAATTATGGATTTGAGAGAGAAACCGGGAAAGATTCAGAAATTTTTGGAACTGATGCTTCGCCTGCGCCTGATTTTCGTGGTTCTGATGGTTGTTTTTGCGGTCACTTTCGTGGCGAAGGATTGGCAGACGGTCAATACGCTTCCGATTGCCGCATCCGAAGGCATGGGCATGTGGTTTGCAAATCTGGATGGCGTTGGCGCTTTCTGGAATTCGGCGCAGTACCTGTGTGTCGCCGCTGTCGCGATGTTCGTCCTTTCCTTTGTCTTTGGCGGAATCCGTGGCGGTTTCGGTTCTTTGGTGGCCGCTGCTGCGCTGGTCGCGTCGCTTGCACTCCTTGACGGTGCCGAGGGCATGCAGTTGCCGTTCTACGGTGCGTTTGCCGGAGTGGCCCTTCTGCTTTTGCTGTTTGCCAAATGGAGTGTCGCCTGTGCGCTTTTCCCGTTTGCGCTTTCGTGGGTCTTGATGACTGGCTTTGTGGCGTGGTTTCCGCTGGTTCCCGGCAATGCGTGGCTTGTCTGGACAGTGCTGAGCGTGGTCGGGTTTGCAAACGTTGTGGCCTTCGCGCTTGTCGCGGGTAAGGAACTTTCCGAGGGTGCGCCCCAGGCGGGAGCTCTCGTAAAGGCGGGCAAGAAGATGTTCCTGCCGGTTTGCATTTCTAGCTTGCTTTCGCTTGCAGCCGTCACGGTCGATATGGGGAACGCTTCGGGCAAGGAAATTGCCGGCGCTGTGATTCTCTGGGTTGTTTTCGCAATCTGGTTCTTCGGATTTACGTTCGGGACGATGGCTTTCTGCCCGTGGGAACGCTTGCGTTCGGGGAGCCGCCGTGTCCAGCTGAAGGACAAGAAAAAGAAGAAATGATTATGCGATATGGCGCTACTTCGTAGCGCACCTCGCTCGGCTCGGTCATAGGAACAAATAAATTTGTTCCTGCGACACTCGCCTTATGCGATATTAAGCGACTGCTCGCGGATGCACTCGATCTCGTTCTTGAGCTCGATGGCAAGCGCCGCGATGTCTGCGCTCTGACACTTGGTCCCGAGCGTATTCGCCTCGCGTCCCATTTCCTGAAGGATAAACCCGAGGTTCTTTCCCTGCGCGCCGCCCTTCTTGAGCGCGTCGAGGAACAGCTTGTTGTGGCTGTGGAACCGCGTGATTTCTTCATGAATGTCGAGTTTGTCGGCCATGATGCAGGCTTCCTGCAATAGGCGCACGTCGTCGATTTCGCTGTCCTTCATCAGGGCGTCAATGCGGTCCTTGAACTTGACCTTCCATGTCTCGATGCGCTGCGGATCCAAGACTTCGACCTTCGCGAGAACATCTTCCAGGTGGGCGACACGCTTGGTGAGGTCGGCGGCGAGGTTCGCGCCTTCCTTTTCGCGCATGGCGATGACGCCGTCGAGCGCCTTGTCGAGTTCTGCCTTCAGGTGCTTTTCCCAGACTTCGTTGTCGGCACCTGCATCGGTAAACTGCAACACTTCCGGAATCGCGAGGATATGTTCGAGCTTGATTTCGCCCGCGATACCGTACTTGGCCTGCATGGCTTTCGTAATTTCCACGAACTTGCTCACTGCCGTCTCGTTGTAGCATACGGGAATGTTCCCGACATTGCCTTCGCCGAGCGTGATGGAGAGGTTCACCGAGCCGCGTGCGAGCTTGTCCTTGATTTGCGCCTTGAAGTCGTTTTCGAGGTAGGCGAAATTCTTCGGGATCTTCGCAGAAATCTCGAGGAAGCGGCTGTTCACGCTGCGGACTTCGATAACGCAGGTCGTTCCGTTCAGGGTGGATTCGCTCTTGCCGAACCCGGTCATAGAGATGATGGACATATCAAACCTTCTTGCTGATGGTCGCAATCACGTGTTCTGCGCCGAAATTCTTGAGGCCAAGCGCGGTGAGGAACTTGCTCAGCGTGTGGTCGTTCTGGTAGTTGATATTCTCGATGCGGAACCCTTCCTTGTCGCAGAGCGTGTGGAAGTCCTTGAGGGTGAGCACGCGGATGTTCGGCGTGTCGTACCACTCGTAGGGCAGTTCCTTGGACTTGGGCATGCGTCCGTGGACCATGAGGCTTCCGCGCGTTGTCCAGTGCCCGAAATTCGGGAACGTGACGATGGCCTTCTTGGCGACGCGCAACAGTTCGTTCAGGAGTGCCACCGGGTCGCGGATTTCCTGGATGGTGCGGTTGATAATCGCGTAGTCGAAGCTTCCGTCCTTCAAATCCGAAATTCCGCTCTCGTCGAGGTCGCGCTGGATAACCTGTACGTCCTTCTCGATGCAGTCGAGGATTCCCTTGATGCTCTTCTCGATGCCGAAACCGGTCGCCTTCTTCTTGTGGGCGAGGTAGTCGAGCAAGTCGCCGCTGCCGCAACCGAGGTCGAGCACATGGCAGCCTTCCTTCACGAGCTTGCCGAGCAGCTTGAAGTCGCTCTCCTCGTGGAACACGGGTACGGCCTGCGTGCCCTGCTGTGGGATAATCTTGGAATCGAGGAAGCGGCCCACGGCCTTGCCGAGTTCGCCCACCTCGATGAGGAATCCGTCGTGTCCGAACTGCGTGTCGAGTTCGAGGCTCGTGACCGTCTTGCCCACGTTCAGGAGCGCGCTCGTGATGCGGCGGCTCTCGTGCGGCGGGAACAGCCAGTCGGTGGAGAGGTTCACGTTCAGCACTTCGGCGCCGATATCCTTGAAGGCGTTCTCGATGCTGCCATATTCCGTTTCCAGGTCGAATGCGTCGGTCGCGTGCGCGATATGCAGGTAGCTGTTCGCGTCAAAGCGGTCTACAAACTTTGTTCCCTGGTAGCGCAGGTAGCTTTCGATAGGCAGGTTCAGGTCGAACGGCGTGGAGTAGGTGACGGCGTGGTTCTTGTTCTCCTGCGCCTGTGCGCGCTTGAACTTCTGTTCCATGCCGATAGCCGAAAGGTATGTGATGTGCGCGAGCTTGCGGGCGTTGGCGAGGCCAACATCGGGCCTTGCGACACCTTCGCCGTAGAAGTCGCCGTTGTTGTAGTTCGGGTCCTGCGTAATCACGTCGCGTGCCACCACTTCGAAACCGAGCGCCTGGCTCGAGAAGCGCGGGGAACTTGCGATAATCACGATACGCTTGACCTGCGTGGGGTAGTAGATTGCCCACTTCATGGCCTGGAAGCCGCCCATCGAGCCGCCCATGACGCAGTAGAATTCCTTGATGCCGAGGCCGTCGGCGAGTTCCTTTTGGGCGTGCACCATGTCGCCGATGGTGATAGTGGGGAAGGTGCTCCCGTAGGGCTTGCCCGTACGCGGGTTTACGCTTGCGGGGCCCGTAGTGCCCTTGCAGCCGCCCAGGATGTTGCTGCAGACCACGAAGAAGCGGTCCGTGTCGATGGCCTTGCCGGGTCCGATGAGTTCGTCCCACCAGCCGGGCTTCTTGTCGCTTTCGGTGTACCAGCCGGCGGCGTGCGCGTCGGCGGTAAGCGGCGAGCAGACCCACACCGCATTGTCGGCAGTGGCGTTCAGCGTGCCGTAAGTCTCGTAACGGATGGTAAGCGCGGGGAGCGTCTTACCGTTTTCCAGCGCAAAACCGGCCTCGCCATAGTCCTTGACGAAGTCCTTCGGCTCCACGGGGCCGATGCTGGATTTATGCAAATATTCACTCATATGCATAAATATAGTAAAGCGGGGCATATTATTATATATTTAGGGACTGAAAAAGATTCGGAGGATGATCAAAATGCGCTTTGGGCCTAAATTTTTGTTTGTTCCGCTGGCGTTCGCGCTTCTGGCCGCCTGCGGTGACGATGATTCCGACTTCCTCGTTAAGGGCGACGATTCCTCGGATGTGGAGCTTTCCGGATCTTCGGGTTCCGAGCGCGATTCCGGTTCGTCGGTGTCGTCAAGCGGGTCTAAGGCGCGCTCCTCTTCCAGTGCCAAATCGGGGTCCGGAACTTCGGAAGCTTCTCAGCAGGGCAGCCTGGTTCCTCCCTGCCGTACGGAAACAGAAGACAACTGCAAGTATATCACCTTGAAAGACGAACGCGATGGCAAGGAATACAAGGCTGTCGAAATCGGCAATCAGGTATGGATGGCGGAAAACCTCAATTACGAGATGGAAGAAAGCTATTGCTATGAGGATTCTCTTCACTATTGTGAAAAATATGGAAGATTGTATCCGTGGTATGTGGCGATGGACGCAGACGGCCTGTTCAGTTCAAGTGGCAAGGGATGCCATTACAACGCTGAATGCTCCCCGACTTATCCTGTACGTGGAATCTGTCCCGATGGTTGGCACCTGCCTTCAAAGGCGGACTGGGACACGCTGCTATTAGTTGTAGGCGGTTCGAATACGGAAGGAAAAAAGCTTAAGGCGTCAACCGTTTGGGGGGAAGAATTCAAGGGCACAGATGAGTTCGGCTTTTCAGCTCTGCCCGGTAGCCACCGTATGCATGGCGGAAGCATGTACATTTGGGAAGGAAGCTATGCGTATTTCTGGACATCTTCGGATTATAAGGATAATTTTGATGCATATAAAGTCATGCTAAGATATGACTATGATGATGCTATTATAGATATTGATGCTAATAAGGCGTACGCTTTTAGCGTTCGGTGCCTTCGCGACAAGGGCGTAGACAACATGGACTACGATTTATCCTTTGTGGCCTCGGAGACCTTCTTTAATCCTGATGTTTCCTATGGGGAACTTGTAGACGAGCGTGATGGACAAGTTTACAAGACGGTAAAAATAGAAGACCAGGAGTGGATGGCCGAAAATCTCAACTTCGAGACGGAGAATAGCTATAACTTTGAATACGACTTGACCTACAGAAATACGTATGGGCGTTTTTATTCGTGGTCCGAGGCGATGGATAGTGCAGGGGTTTTCAGCGAGAACGGCAAGGACTGTGGTGAAGGCTCGGATTGCACGCCGACTTATCCTGTGCGGGGAATCTGCCCGAGTGGTTGGCACCTGCCTTCAAGTGCGGAATGGGATACGCTGCTCAGTGCGGTTGGCGGCTATACGGGAAGGCGACTCAAGTCTACTTCGGGCTGGTTTGCAAAGGGCAATGGTACGAATGACGTTGGATTTTCTGCGGCTCCGACGGGTGCGGCAAGTCCACCGTACGGTTTCTGTACATACGAAGGGGCTTACACTGAATATTGGAGTTCAGATATCTGTGGACGAATAAATGTCTACTGTTTGCTTTTGAGTTATGATGAGGTTTATGCTAAATTGCGGCACGATTGCGGAAAAACCTTTTTTCTCTCAATCCGTTGCCTGAAGGACTGAGAGGCGCGTAGGTCCGTGCAATAGCCTAGAATTCCTTGCTGTAGATTAGGTTCAGCGAGGCCTTGGCTCCGAACGATTCCTTGAATTTGAACAGGGGAAGATTCAGGTATTCGCCGCAATCTTCGGTCGAGATCCCCCACGAGAATTTCTTGATCCCGTCTTTCGCGGCTTCGCGCATGACGCTTATGTAAATGGCGGTCGAGGGCTGGAAGTCACGGATTTCTATGTTCGGGGCGATATACTGCGCATGCCGGACGTTAGTTTGCTTGAAATCAAACATCATCATTCCCGCGACAAACGTCCCGCCTTTCCATAGGGCGCGGAACTTGATTTCGTTTGCGATGCGATTGTGCTTGAGGTCGAGAAGTTCTTCGAGCGTGTGGACGGGCTTGACGTTGTATTTCGCTTTCGAGATGCAGAGGTGCCTGTAGAATTCGGGCAGCTCCGCGTCTGTCACTTCGCGGTATTCGAGGTTGTGCGGGAGCGACTTGCGGAATACCGAGCGGCAGGAATCCTTGCAGTTATCGAACGGGTCCTTGTCCGGGTCGAGCGTGCAGAAGGCGCTGAGCTCCGTCTGGCGCCTGTAGCCGCGGTGCTCCAGGGTGTATTCCAGGAGGGCTGTCGAATCCAGCGAGAACAGGCTCGAGGTCGGGCGCATCCGGACGCTTTTGCTGATGCCTTTCAGGTAGGTTTCCGCAAATTCGACGATGCTAGCGATGCGTTCCGCGGTGTAGTAATGCTTCGAGATGATGGGCCCGCCGAAGGTGGAACCCTGGTGTGAAATCCATTCTCCGGATTCCGTGATGTTGCCGGGGAAGGCGGCGACGATGATGCCGCTCGATTCCAGCATGAACGAGGCGTCCTTGAAACGTCCTTGCGGGTGGTAGTTCAGGAACCGTCTTGTCTGCAGGAACGTACCGTTCACCGATTCGTTCATCACGAAACGGTCCCAACGCGCCTCCAGGTGCGAATCGTACGGCAAAACACTGAACATGCCTTAAAGATACAAATCTACCGCTCGCGGAACATAAAAAATTGTATATTACTTTCGTTATATGCCGAATTTTGAAGAAAAACCGCAGATTATCCAGTTGCCCAAGTTCCTCGACGAACGCGGGAACCTGAGTTTTTTGGAGTCGGGGAAGCACGTCCCCTTCGAAATCCGGCGCACTTACTGGATTTATGACGTGCCGGGCGGCTGCCTGCGCGGGAGCCACGCTTTCAAGACGGAAAAGGAATTCATCGTCGCGCTTTCGGGCAGCTTCGACGTGGTCGTGCACGACGGTACCGAAGAAAAGCGCTACTCGCTTTCGCGCTCCTACTACGGGCTCTACCTGCCCCCGATGCACTTCAGGACCCTCGACAACTTCTCGACCAACTCGCTTGCGCTGGTTGTATCCTCTGCAGATTTTTGCGAGGAAGACTACATCCGCGACTTTGACGAGTTTATCCGCGAGGTACGCAAATGAACGAGCAGGACCTGAAAAACGCACGTATCGATATGTGCTCGCTCATCGAACTCCCGAGGATCAGCGAACGTTCCGGAAGCCTGACGCCTATCCAGAACTCGAAGGAGATTCCCTTCGACATCAAGCGCGTCTTTTACCTGTACGATATTCCCGGCGGCGTGACGCGCGGCGGACACGCGCACAAGGAATGTCACCAGCTGCTGGTTGCGGCGAGCGGGGCTTTCGATATCAAGGTTTCCGACGGCGAGAACGAGAAGGTCTACCGCCTCGACCGTCCGTATTTCGGGCTGCACATTCCTCCCGGAGTGTGGGCCGAGGAACTCGGGTTCTCTTCGGGTTCCATCTGCCTGGTGCTCACCTCGCACGAGTTTGACGAGAGCGACTACTGGCGCGACTACGGCGATTACCTCAAGTTCAAGAAAGGGCGCTAGCGATGAAGATCCCGTTTCTTGACCTGAAGCAGGTAAATGCGCCCTACATGGATGCGCTGAAGACGGCTGCCGCGGCGGTCGTCGAGTCCGGCTGGTATATCCGCGGTTCTTACTGCGAAAAGTTCGAGAAGGAATTTGCCGCCTACTGCGGCTTTGCGCATGGGGTAGGTGTCGGGAACGGTCTCGATGCCCTTACGCTCATGCTCCGTGCCGAAATAGAGCTCGGGCGCCTGGCTCTGGGCGACGAGATTCTGGTTCCGGCCAATACGTATATCGCGACCGTGCTTGCCGTGAATGCGGCGGGCCTCGTCCCTGTGCTCGTGGAACCCGACGAGAGGACTTTCAATATCGACCCGGCAAGGCTCGCTGCGGCCTGCTCGCCGAAAACGCGCGGAATCCTGGCGGTTCACCTGTATGGTCGCCTGGCAGACATGAACGCGATTAGCGCGTTTGCTAAAACTCGCGACCTCCTCGTCTTCGAGGATGCCGCCCAGTCCCATGGTGCATCGTCACACCGAAGCGCCGCGGTCGCCTACAGTTTCTACCCGACGAAAAACCTCGGGGCGCTTGGCGATGCGGGCATGGTCCTGACCGACGATGAAAAGCTTGCGCGTGTCGTGCGGATGCTCGGCAACTATGGCTCCGAAAAGAAGTATGTGAACGAGTATCGCGGTGTCAATTCCCGCCTCGACGAAATCCAAGCTGCCTTCTTGCTTGCGAAACTCCCGCATCTCGATGCGTGGAACAACCGCCGCCGCGAAATTGCAGCACGCTACGTGCGCGAGGTGAAGAATCCGCTTTTGCGCCTGCCCGAGATTCCTGCCGATCCGCGTGAACACGTTTGGCACGTGTTTACGGTGCGCACTCCCGACCGTGCGACCCGCGACGCGCTGCAGAAACATCTCGAATCCCGCGGTATCGGGACGCTCATCTTCTACCCGGTTCCTCCGCATCTGCAGCAGGCGTACGCGGCCGGCCCCGAAGGCGAAAGCTTCTTGCTTCCCGCGAACCCGAAATTCCCGGTTGCGGAGGCGATGGCCGAAACCGTCCTCAGCATCCCCGTGTCGCAGGTGCTCACGGATAGTGAAGTTTCCGAAATTATTGGAGCGCTGAATGAATTTGTTCGTTAGAATCATCCGCAAGCTGTTGCGTACTTCGTGGGTGCTCTTTTTTAGGAGCATTTCGACCGCGAAACCCGAGGGCAATTTCCGCTCCATCGCTCCCGTGCTTTGCGAGGGCAAGGGCCACATTGTCGTGGGGGAGGGAACTTCGTTCGGCTTTATCGAGGATGCTGATTATTGGACATCCTACGAGTTCCTGAACGTGCGCAACAAGGACTCGAAAATCGTAATCGGCAAGAACTGCCAGATTTGCAACCATTTTACGGCCGTTTCCGAAGGCGAAGGCATCGAAATCGGCAACAACGTCCTTATCGGCTCGTCGGTGACCGTGATGGACAGCGACTTCCATGAAATCGACCCGTCGAGACGCATCGGCGGGATACCCAAGACGGGCAAGGTGACGCTCGCGGACAACGTGTGGATTGGCGACCGAGTCACGATCCTCAAGGGAACTTCAATCGGCAAGAATTCCGTGGTGGCCGCAGGCGCGGTCGTTTCGGGCGAGTTCCCTGCGAACGTTGTCATTGGCGGCGTGCCCGCGAAGGTGATTCGCGAAATAGACGTCGGGGAAAAAGGCTGACGGTGGAACATTCCTCGAAAATCTGGAAGCTGTTCTTTGGCTCGGGATCGGTGACGCTCTTCAATACGCTCCGCGCCTTCGTCATCAACAAGCTGCTCGCCGTATTCTTGCCGCCGGCCGCCTTCGCGTGCGTGGGCCAGTTCATGAACTGGATGAACATCGGGCAGGCGACATCGAGCCTTGCGATGCAGAACGGCTGGGTGAGCCTTACCGCACAGAACAAGGACAACGTCAAGAACCTTCACGGCGTATGGCGTGGCGGTTTCAGGCTGACGACGTTTGCGACCATATTTACGTGTATCGCGGCGGTGCTTTTCTGCTTTATCGCCCCGCTTGACAAGATGCTGCCGGGGGTGCATCCGCGCCTTGCGCAGGCGGCGATCCTCTTTGCGCTTCCGGGAATCCTCGCGACGAACATGGTCGCCATCTGTTCTGCGGTGATGAACGGCCTTGGGCTCGTGAAACGCTGGGCGCTCATCCAAGTCGTGGCCTCGCTTTTCCAGATGCTCTGGGTCGCGTTCTTCCTCTATTCCGGTCGCCTTTCTGTGCTTTCCATCATCGCGACGCAGTCGATTGTCGCAGGAATTTTTGCAGCCCGCGTGGCGGCACGTGCAGGATTCAACATCAAGACCTTCAGGGAATCGGTTCTGGATGTTCGCAAGCCCTGGTGGTCGTATGCCATGATGGGACTTGTGCCGATGATTGTCGCGCCGCTCGTCCTTATGGTTGTGCGTTCGCTCGTGGGTTCTGAACTCGGCTGGAATGCCGCTGGCATCTGGCAGGGCGTCTACAAGATATCGGACTTCTTTGCGTCCATCTTCTCGGCAATTCTCGGGGTGCTTATCTTGCCGCGTATTAGCCGTAACATGACGCATGATGCATTCCGCAGGGAATTCTATCCGATTTTCCTGCGCATGATGGGCTTTACGCTCCTGTTCTGCATCGCGCTTTACTTTGGCCGTAGCCTCGTGGTGGCGATCCTCCTTTCGGGTGCGTACGCCCCGGCCGCCGACTACATGCCCATCCAGCTGCTGGGAGACTTTTTCCGCTCGGGCGGCTGGTGCCTTGGCATGGTGCTTGTCGCGCGCCGCGAGACGAAGGCTTTCCTCTTTATCGAGGTGGGGGCGAACCTGCTGTTCGCTGTCGGCTCTTTCGTCGGAATCCGGCTGTTCGAAATGCAGGGACCGATGCTTGCCTATGCGCTCGAAAACTTTGTCACGCTTGTCGCGCTCGCGATAACGGTCGGGAGGCTCAAGTGGAATACTCCGTAACGAACATGTTTGCCGAAAAGATAGACGAGAATGTCTACGTGAAGGCGTTTGTGCAGGGCTCCGAAACGGAACAGCGCGAAATGCCCCCGTTGGTGTCTGTCCTTATGGCGAGCTACAACCACGAGAAGTACGTGGAGGCCTCGGTCCGTTCCGTGATGGCGCAGAAGGGGGTGCCGTTCGAATTGATTGTTGTCGATGACGGCAGCTCGGATTCGACGCCGGAAATTCTTGAAAGGCTGCAGACCGAATTCAAGTTTACCTACGTGCACCGTCCCAACAAGGGTCTAGTCCCCACGATGAACGAGCTCCTTTCCATGGCGCGGGGCAAGTACTTCTGCTCGTTCGCGTCCGACGACATCATGCCTCCGGATCGCCTCAGGCTCCAGAGCGGCTACCTGGAATCGCACCCCGGCAAGCCCATCTGCTTCGGCCAGGTCATCAACATGGATGCCGACGGCAACCTGGATTCGGCACCCGACCCGCGTTATACTTCTGGAATTCCCGAGGTGACGTTCGCCGAGGTGTTCCTCGGGAAAAAGGAACTCCACGGCTGTTCCGAGATGATCGACTGCAAGGTGTTCCGCGATCTCGGCGGCTACAATGCGGAATTCGTCATCGAGGATTTCCAGATGATGCTCAAGTTCCTGTCGCTGTATGAGCCTGTCCCTGTCCTGGATACGGTGTGCTGCTACTACAGGAACCATTCGACGAACATTTCGGGCAAGAAGAACTGGCTGTACGAGAATACGCTCAAGGTTATCGACAAGTATTCGTCGCATCCGCTGTACAGGGATGCGGTCAAGATCTGGAAGTCGCACTGGTTCTCGATGCTGGCCTACTGCGACAAGAAGGAGGCGCTGAAGCGTCTGCCGCAGCTCTGGTCGTTCTCGCTCCCGTTCTTCAAGCGGTTCCCGAAACTCTTCATTCCGCGCTTTCTGCTCAAGCGCTAGACGGCAGCGCTTTACTTGAAAATTTTCCTGACTGTCCCGCGCACCCCGAGGGTCGTGAGGTTTGTCCATAGCGAAAGCGGCAGGGAAAGCGCCTTTGCGATAGGGCGGGGGAAGGTGGCGAACAGCGTTTGCCTGCGCCGTATCCCCTTGCGGACCGATTCCGGTCGCCATGCGCTGTCGAAGTGGTGTATGCAGTAGGTGTCGCCGGTCGTGCGGATTTTTCCGTCGATGTAGCTCTTGGGCGAAAACGCGCTTTCGGGCAGAATTTCGACTTCGGGGAATGCTGCGAAGGCATCCGCCAGGATCTTGGGGAGCACCATGTCGTCTACGCCCGCCTCGCGGTATTCGAAGTGCGCGTTCATGTAGAATTCGAGCGCGGCCTTTATCGGTTCGCATCCCGCCTCGCATCCCATGGCCGCCGCCTCGATGCGCCTGGAACCGTTTTCGTAGCCGAAGAAGTTCGCTCGTTCCAGGAGGGAATCGAACGAACGCAGCACCTCGACGTCGGTGTCGAAGTAGATGCCGCCTTCTGCATGCAGGGCGTAGAGCCGCACGGCATCGGCCGCGAATGCCCATTTCTTTTGCTCGAGCGCCTCCTGCACCCAGGGAATACCTGTCGCGCGCGCCTTTGCTGCATCCCACTTGACGAGTTCGAAACCGGGCAGGTGCTTGTTCCAGCTGTCAAGACAACGTTGTACGCTATCGGGGTAGGGCTCACCGGAAAACCAGCAGAAGTGAATCTTCTTCGGTATCATCCGTGCCTCCGCAGCGCTTTTACGAGTGTCGCCTTCCCGGCAAGCGAGATGAATGCGGCGGCCTTGTTGCGGCGCCGTGTCCGCAGGTTGAACAAAGTCCCGAGCCGCAAATCCTTGATATGTTTCCATGCGCGTTCGCGGTAGTCCGCGAATTCTTGCGTTTCACCTGTACGCATCAGTATGCTGCAGCTTGCGCTGAAGAGGTTGCTTTTTGCCGCCCTTTCGAGCGATGAACCCTTGCCCTTGACCAGGCCGCAAACCGCTTCTGCGATGTCGAGGAGCTCTGCCTTTTTCCGGTTGTAGGAGGTGGCGAGGATGCTCGTGGAATGCCTGCGGTTTAGGTAGAGCGGCTCGGACACGAACGCGACGAGCCTTGCGTCCAGAAACACCTGCGGGATGGTCGCCATGTCCTCGAAGAATTTTCCGGGCGGAAAGCGGCGGTCTTTCCAGAGCCTTGCCGCATAGAGCTTGTTCCATGCGGAATAGTCGGGCTTGTCGTTCTGGTACAGCGCGTTTGCGAGCGCCGTTGCGGGGGAGAGGCAGGCGTAGTTCCCGGAGGGTGGCTTGGGGCCGTAATGCGCCTGAATTGTCGAAATCTTGCTCGCCTTCTGCTTCGCGTCCCCGAAAAGGTGCTTTGCGCTGCAGGCGATGTCCGCCCCGGTTTCCATGATGGCGTCGAAGAGCGCCTGCAAAAAGTTCGGGGCGAGCATGTCGTCGCTGTCTACGAAGGTAATCCAGTCGCCTTGAGCGACCTCGATGCCTGCGTTCCTCGCTTCCGAGAGCCCCTTGTTCTCCTGGCTTACGATGCGGAAGCGGGAATCTTTCTCGGCGATTGTCCTTGCGATGTCCGCGCTCCCGTCCGTAGATCCGTCATCGACCACGATAGCCTCGAAATTCTCGAACGTCTGCCCGTATATGCTCGCAAGGCAGTTCGCGAGGTACGGTTCCGTGTTGAATACCGGGATGATGACGCTTATTGCAGGCATAGGCGGGCCCGGGAACTATTTGGGAAGATTCTGTACGACTTCGCCCCAGCCCATCTGCACGATGGCTCCGGCCCGGACCAAGTCCCCCTGTTGCTTCTCGTAGGTCTTCAGGAGCGTGTTGTAGTCGCGCGTGTCGCGGACCAGCTTGGCCTGCTTGCGGATTTTCTTGTAGAGCATGTCCTGCTTCCACTGCGCGATGTCGGCGAGCCCCTTGCAGCTGTCGTCGAGACTTTTCAGGTAGGCGGGAATGGCGTCGAGGAATACTTTCTCGAAGGGCTGAGCCTTTTCCTTGGCTTCGATGACGAGGTTCTGCTGCGAGATGATATTCTTGCGGATCTCGCTCATCAGTCGCACGATGCGTTCGAAGTCCACCTGCGGCCAGATACGGTTGAACGGCCACATCTTTTTCCAGTGGAACTTGAAGATGGATTCGTGGGCGGCGTTCTTTGCCCGGAGGAGTTCCTTCAGGTTTTCAAAAATGATCTGCGACGGCAGTTTTTTTGTTTCGTTGCTTTCTGTCATTCTGGGAAAAATATACAAAAAAGTGCGTTCCTTGCCTTATTTCGCCTTTTTGCGTGCTTTTTTTTCTATAAATTTGCTTGCTTTTTTCAAATTAAGTATTATTTTCATATTAAAACAATTCTAATAAGGATTCTCTATGAATAAGCAAAAGTTCAAGATTCTGGCCATTGTCGATGGCGTGCTCATCGTGGCCCTCGTGGTCGTGATGTTCGTGTTCAAGGGTCAGCTCAACGAGCAGGCGCAGACAACTGTCAAGGAACAGGTCGGTGCCTACAAGGCGATCGTGAATACGACACTCCAGGAACAGTGGAAGTCGATGGACCAGTACGGCATGGCATGGAAGCTTGTCTACTCGACAATCGCGGGTGCGAATACCGAGGCGGCGTTCGATGCCAACGTGAAGAAGATTTTTGAGGATACGGGTGCCCGCGTGAAGCAGCTCTCGTACATGTACACGGCGGCCAACATTCCCGACAAGGTCCAGAGCGACATCAGCGCGGTCGGCCTTGCCGAACAGTTCCTCCTGAAGGACGAAGGCGGCGTGAAGGAACTCGCCTGCGGCAAGAACTGCGTCGTCAAGTTTACGTTTGTCAAGGGCAAGCTCAAGGAGAGCGACTACAAGGCCCTCGTCGAATACAATTTCGCTGAAAACTTCAAGGTTGCAGAAGCGGCCCCCTACCATTTCGAATAAGGAGAGTATAGGATGAATAGTAAGAACATTGCCATTGTTTTGTCCATCCTGGTTGTCGCTGTTGCGGCTCTGGTCCTTATGCAGAAAGGCAACTATGTGGGCCAGGCGACCGAACACTACAATACGACAACGGAGGCGAACTACAACGCCGCCAAGAAGATTCTGGAATACGTGAACAGCTCTGCCGATGTGAACAAGCTTGTGTGGGCTTTGGCCTGCGAGGCGAAGCAGACGGTAAAGACTTCCCAGGACATGGCGAAGCTCGAAGCCAAGTACTTCCCGACCACGAAGGGTGCCAACAGCATCGCGAACAAGACTCGCCGTTTCGAGGCCACGAGCGCCTACTTCATCGTCTCCAGTTTTGACAAGGTCGATGTCGACAAGAAGACTGAACTCAAGACCCTTTCGGGCCTCAATTCTATCGACGTGAGCGCGCTTTACGGTGAATTCGTTGCCGCCCAGGAAGAAGAAGTGGAAGGCGAGGAAGAAGAGGGCGACGAAGCTGTCGAAGAAGCCCCGGCTCCCGCAAAGCCTGCAAAGGCCGCCAAGGGCAAGAAAGGCAAGAAGGGCAAAAAGCGCTAATCGCTTGACTCTCAATGAGTTAGAAAAACGCTTAAAACGACCCGCCCCGCGGGCCGTTTTTTTGATTGTTTTTGTTGCACCGATAGGTGCTCACGCACTAACACGCTCTCTTTTTTTTGCCTGCATTTAAGCGTGTTTGTGCGTGTAGGGAGGGTCTTAGGGAGGGGTACCCTTCCTTGTCTTTTTTTCTATCTTTACCGCGTAAAAATCAAACCGAGGTTAATAATGCTTATTCTTCGTGGTACGCCGGCTCTGTCGGATTTCCGTCTCCAGAAACTTTCTTCCGATTTCAAGAGCGCAGGCCTTTCTGTCGCTTCCGTCTATGCTGAATTCCTGCATGTGGTGGACCTGTCCGCCGAACTTTCCGATGCGGAAACTGAAACCCTGAAGAAGGTGCTGCACTACGGTCCGGCCCGCGAACCCAAGGCTCTCGAAGGCGAACTCTTCGTGGTGTGCCCGCGTCCGGGTACCATCAGCCCGTGGAGCTCCAAGGCTACCGATATCGCTCACATCTGCGGCCTCCCGGCCATCAAGCGCATCGAACGCGCGATTGCCTACTACGTGAAGTTTGATGGTACTGTGCCTGCCGGTGCCCGCGAGAAGATTTCGGCCAAGATTCACGACCGCATGACGCAGGCCGTGTTTGCCGACACAGCCTCGCTCGAAGTGCTCTTCAGCAAGGAAGAACCGCGTCCGCTGAACGTGATTCCGGTGCTCGACCAGGGCCGCGACGCCCTCGTGAAGGCCGACAAGGAAATGGGCCTCGCGCTTTCTTCCGACGAAATCGACTACCTCGTGAAGAACTTCACCGAGCTCAAGCGCAACCCGACGGACGTTGAACTTTACATGTTCGCGCAGGCCAACTCGGAGCACTGCCGCCACAAGGTGTTCGGTGCCGAATGGACCATCGACGGCGTGAAGCAGGACAAGTCCCTGTTCCAGATGATCAAGAACACCTACCAGCTCCACAACAGCAACATCTTTAGCGCCTACAAGGACAACGCCGCCGTGATGAAGGGCGCTGTCGCTGGCCGCTATTACGCCGACCCGCGCAACAACAAGTACGACTTCCACAACGAAGAAGTCGACATCCTCATGAAGGTCGAAACCCACAACCACCCGACGGCCATTTCTCCGTTCCCGGGTGCCGCTACCGGTAGTGGTGGCGAAATCCGTGACGAAGGTGCCACGGGTAAGGGTTCCAAGCCGAAGGCCGGCCTCACGGGCTTCAGCGTCTCGAACCTCAAGCTTCCGGGTGCAGTCCAGCCGTGGGAAAAGGACTTTGGTAGCCCGTCCCGCA
>JAEEGH010002406.1_pt1 | contig 50801 bp, 60 predicted proteins | sample 9134181 | NCBI WGS metagenome assembly JAEEGH01 (sample SAMN16246544, study PRJNA631951) | gut metagenome | biome: gut microbiome; feature: rumen; material: DP-attached | host: Bos | place: Iran: Karaj | collected 2018-10
TGATAAATAGAGGTTGATACCATAGGTCAAGCGCCTATGCTAACGTTAGCCCCTCGATGTTAAAGTTATAACAAAAGGGAGGCGATATAATGGAGAACATCATTGTTTGGGAGCCAGTGCAATTATACTGTCCCAACTGCGGTAAAAAGATAATGGGTTATCAAAACAATAAGGGAGTGACGAAGATGCAATGCGACCGATGTAGATATATGGTAGTAACCGTCAAGAAGTCACCAGTAGAATATGACATTAAAATAAGACGACCATCCAAATCGAAAACTTAATAATAATCGGCTAGTCCCACAGATTAGAGTTTTGCTAATCTAGATCAGCTAGTAACATTTACTTCTTCTGAAATAAAGAGAGAGCCAAGGCTCTGGTAAATACAAAGTTCAGTTAAACATACTGGACTGTATTTGCCAGGGCCTTATTTTTTTGCAAAAAAATTAAAAAATTTTTTGAAAAATTTTTCTAAAAGTGCAAAAACCTTGCACTTTTAACTTCTAAACTACAGCCAACAAGGGCAAAGGAGGTGAGACAAGTGAAAGCGAATGAACGTAGAATGCTTATTTTAGAAACGCTATGCGCTAGGCGACAAGATACCGTTTCAAATTTGGCATTTGAGTTTGGCGTCAGCATTAGAACAATTAAATATGACATAGAACTACTTTCCTTGTCTTACCCGATTTACACACAAAAAGGTAGATATGACGGTGGGGTGTACATAAGCGAAGATTACTACCTAGGGAAGAGATACCTAAACAGCGAACAGCAAGCACTTGTAGAAAGGCTGGTGGGCGAAGTCGATGAAAAGGACGCAAAGGTGTTGAAGGGGATACTTGAACGGTTTACGCCAAAGAGGAGAGAGAAATGAGAGCAGAGATAAAAGACGGATATATAAAGATTTACGATTCCTACTTATATAGAGAATCAATAAAAGAGATACAGGGGCGGTTCTTCGATGCCGAAGAGAAAGCGTGGTGTGTGCCACTAACGGTTCAGAATGTTGCAACGGTAAAACTCTTGGGTGCTGAACTCTCGGCAGAACTGCAAGAACTAGATAAAGGGGATAACACGATTTATGTTCCAGAAGACCCCATCGTACCGCCACCCATAAACGGCACGTTATATCAGCACCAAGTTAGGGCATTTAATTTTGCATTAAAGAAACTAGGAGTAGTCAATGAAAAACAATAAAGCGGTTGCATACCTCATGGATATGGGAACGGGAAAGACAATAATCACCATAGCACTCATAGGGGCAATGTACAAAGAGAAACTGGTAGGCAGAGTATTGATCGTGTGTCCGAAATCTATTATCGGAGTGTGGGAACAGGAATTCTTAAAGTTTTGCCAAGTGTCCTATAAACTCATGCCGTTGAACGATAGGATAACAAACAAGCGGGCGGCGGTTCTATCAATGAATGCGGATATGCTTTTGCAAGTCATAGTCGTAAATTACGAATCGGCTTGGAGACTTGAAGAAGAACTAACCTGGTGGAAGCCTGACATGATAGTCTGCGATGAATCGTCAAAGATAAAAAACCCGACCACGACGCAGTCGAAAGCAATGCATAGGCTCGGCAAGATTTCAAAGTACAACCTTATCTTGACGGGAACGCCCGTGACGAATAACCCTTTGGACTTCTTCTCGCAATATAAGTTCCTAGACGAAACCATCCTGGGCGGCAGTTATTATCTCTTCAAGAACCGATACGCAATATTCGGGGGATACCATAATCACCAAATCATAGGGTATAGCCACTTGTCGGAACTTGTCGAAAAAGTTCACAGTATAGCGTTCAGAGTGAAACTGGAAGATGCGGTAGATTTGCCATCGGTAATAGACGAAACACGGATAGTGGAGTTAGAACCGAAAGCACAATCGATATATCACATGCTTGAAAAGGATTGTTTCGCAATACTGTCCGATGAAAAGGAAGTGACTGCTAGGAATGTTCTAACGCAACTGTTAAGACTCTCGCAATGTACCGGGGGATATATCCGAGACGATATGTGTTCGGGAGACGACGCAATATGTATCAGCACGGCAAAACTTGATGCGCTTGAAGACATCATAGATACATGCATAGACGAAGGACGCAAGGTTGTGGTTTTCGCAAGGTTTGTCCCAGAGATACTGGCAATAGACAGCCTACTGACTAAAAAGAATATCCGCCACTCCCTAATCTATGGAGATGTAAAAGACCGAGCGGAACAGGTCAGGATGTTCCAGGAAGATGAAGATGTAAAAGTGTTCGTCGGGCAACTACAAACCACGGGTATGGGTTTAACGCTGACGGCGGCGAGTGTCACGGTTTACTACTCTTTGGACTTCTCGTATGCGAACTACGAGCAGAGTAGAGCAAGGACGCATCGTATCGGACAGAAAGAAAAGTGCCTATACATTCACCTTATAGCAAAAGGCACGGTGGATGAAAAAATAATGCACGCCTTAAAACACAAAGGCGACGTGGCAAAACTAATGGTAGATGATTGGAGGTCATTGATAAATGAAAAAAGGTAAAGATTTGACGGGTCAGCAGTTCGGTCTGCTGACGGCAATAGCAAGGCTCCCTCCCCACGGGAAGAACGGTTCGTACATGTGGGTGTGCGATTGTGAGTGCGGTGGTACGGCGATAGTGAGAACTTCGGACCTGCTGAACGGTCATACACTGTCGTGCGGTTGCTATAAGCACATGCGACAAAACATACGAACCAGCGATACGAGGCTATACAACATTTGGTCGAACATGCGACAGCGCTGTAATAATCCAAACAATAAGAACTATCGGTACTATGGCGGGCGTGGAATCAAGGTGTGTAGCGAGTGGCAAAAATTTGAGACTTTCTATTATTGGGCAAGATCCAACGGGTATAAAGACGGCTTGACGATAGAGCGCAAGGATAATGACGGAAACTATGAACCGTCAAACTGCGAATGGATAACGAGAGAGCGTCAGCATCGGAATACTACAAGGACCAGGCGATACAAGATGTACGGCAAGGTGTTCACCTTAACGGAATTGTGTCGAATCTACGGAGTACCGAGAACTACGGTTCAAGGTAGGCTCAATAAGGGAGAGCCGATAGAAAAAGCATTAAAAAAATTTAGGAGGAGCAAAATGAACGACAAACTTTTGGAACTGTCGGACAGGCTGAAGGCATTGAAAGACCGAAAGGCTGACATCGAGAAAACCCTAAAAGACACGAATGCGGAAATCGACGGAGTGACAGCGGAGATGATAGAACTCATGACTACCGATGAACTCGAATCGTTCAACCGCAACGGAACGACATTCTCGATGGTGACGCAGGTCTTCCCAGCGCCTGAACCTGAACGAAAGAGTGACTTGTGGGAAGTGATGAAGAAGAACGGCTTTGAAGATTTATTCACTATAAACAGCCAGACCTTATCCGCTACCTTAAAAGAACTCATCAGCGAAAACGAAGGGGTAATCCCCGAATGGCTTGACGGTTTAATCAAGTTAACCGAAAAGAACTCTATAAGAGTAACAAAATCGAAATAAAAAAATAGGAGAAATAAAAATGAGTAACGAAATCGTAAAAAACGAAGAAAAGAACATCGTAGCCTTTGGCGAAAACGCAAACATGGGGAACGTGCTTGCAGAAGAACTTGACGGGTTAAACCTGTCGTTTGACAGAATCAAAATCCCTTCGGGCGGCGGACTGGCGTTTGAAGTCCCCGGCGATGACCCCGACTCCCCGGACACGGTAAAAGAGTTCAAGGCGGTAATTCTCTATCATCATCCGATATCTTGTTTCTACAAAGAAGAGTACAAAGGCGGCAACAATCCGCCCGACTGCGGGTCTATGGACGGCAAGATAGGAATACTCGCCGAATCGGGAGAACTTCGCACCTGTGCGGATTGCCCGAACAATAAATTCGGCAGCGCAAAGAACGGCGGTAAAGCATGCAAGCAGAAGAGACGTATGTACTTATTGAGAGAGAACGAATCGCTCCCGATACTACTCTCTCTCCCGACTGGAAGCCTTGCGGAATTCAGCAAGTATGTAATGAGACTTTTGTCGAGAGGCAAAAAACCGAACAGGGTAGTAACCAAGTTTTCCTTGAAGAAAGTCCAGAACGCTGGCGGGATAAGTTATAGCCAGGCGGTATTCTCTTTCGACAGAGACCTGAACGAATCCGAACTTAACAACGTGTTGGAGATGAGCGAACAGGTCAAGAACATGGCAACGAAAGTCGAAGCGATAGACGAAGAATAAAGGAAAGCGGTGTGGGGCGGTTTAACCGCCGCCCTACATTAACCGAGGTAAGGTATGAAAAGAAAAGTCGTTTACGTTTGTTCGCCGTTAAAAGGCAACTACGAAAAGAACATAGTTAAAGCAAACTTGTATTGTAGGTATGCCTACGAGAAAGGCTGTATCCCACTAGCACCGCACGTCATCTTCACCCAGTTTCTTGACGATACGAAAAAGACGGAAAGGAAGATAGGTAGAGACATGGGATTGCAGTTGTTGGAAAAATGCGATGCGATCTGGGTTTTCGGGTCTTTAATCTCCGAGGGGATGAAAGCGGAGATAGAGTATGCGAAGGCGAGCGGTATAAAGGTAAAACACATTAAGGAAGAAGATTTGGAGGACTGGCACTAATGGATATCTTTGAAAAGGTCAAAGAGAACGTGGACATCGTAAAGGTGGTAGAAGCGTTCGGCGTAAAACTGAATAGTAAGCACCAAGGACTTTGCCCTTTTCATCATGAAAAGACGCCGTCTTTCACGGTGGACCCAGGCAACCAGATGTTCAAGTGCTTTGGCTGTGGAGAAGGGGGCGACGCCATAAAGTTCGTTGAGAAGATAAAAGGCATAGAACCTTTGGACGCAGCGAAACTGCTCGCCGAGATGTATCACATCGATATAGACGAGAGACCGAAAAGCAAAGTTCAGGCTATCACCGATTACATAAAGAAGTGCATAGCGGACATTGACAAAACGGATTACTTTTTTAAGCGGGGCTTAACCGCAGCGACAATAAAGACATTCTGTCTTGGCTATGACTCCTATCGGAAAGCGGTGGTAATCCCTTACTCTGGGAAACTATCTTACTACCAGACTCGTGGAGTAGAAGACAAGGTTTTCTATAAGCCGAAGACCGAAGACGCAGGTCCAGAACCTATATACAACATAGAGGCTATGCACCTTAAAACGAAAGAGCCTATCTTCATAGTCGAATCGCCTATATGTGCTATGAGTATAACGCAATGTGGCGGTAATGCGATAGCGACCTGTGGCACTGGCGGTTGGAAAAAGTTAATAGAAGAAGTAAAGCGAAAGAAGCCGCTCGGTGGGTTTATCGTGTGCATGGATAACGATGAGCCGGGGAGACTGGCTAGCAAATCTATCTGCGATGAGCTGAGAGCTATGGACGTGCAGTATGTTCCGCAAAACATAGCGGGCGAATGCAAAGATCCTAACGACCTGCTGATGAAATCTCCGAAGGACCTGAAAGAGAATATCGCAAGAGCGAAAAAGGAACTTCGGAAAAAGTATGCTACGGCAAAGGACAGTTTCGACGCTTTGGAATTGCAGATGGAAAATGTCGACCCACCCACATGGATCGTAAACGAAGCATTGCCAACTGGTCTCGCTATGATATGTGCGCCGTCCAAGATAGGTAAGTCCTGGATGATGTTGCAGTTAGGCTTGGCGGTGTCGGAAGGGAAAGATTTCCTAAACTTTAAGACCAACAAAAACGGTGTGCTGTACTACGCACTTGAAGACAGTAAGTCAAGGCTTAAAGACCGAATGACGAAAATGTTGAAAGGCAAGCGAGCATCAACGGACCTGCATTTCACTCTCTCTGCCGACGCTATCGATAACGGGTTCTTGGAGAAAGTGACCGATGAGATGAAGATACACCCGAACATAAAACTAGTTATAGTGGACACGTTGCAAAAGGTCAGGGGCAAGGTGGTAAAGAACGAATCGGTATATAGCGGAGACTACCGTGAGATGGCGAAACTTAAAGACTTCGCCGATACTAACAAGATATGCTTTCTATTCGTTCACCACTTGCGAAAACTAGCCGATGAGTCGGATGTGTTCAATATGATATCTGGTTCAACGGCTCTAATGGGGGCGGCGGACACCATCTTTATAATCTCGAAAAAGAAAAGAATGGAAGACAGCGCAACGCTTTCAATGACGGGGCGAGACATTCAGCAGAGCGACTTGGTGATATCGTTCGATAAAGCAGACTATAAGTGGGTCGTCCAAGGCACGGCTGAAGAGATCGAGTATAGAAAGCAACGAGAAGAGTATGAGAATAGTCCCTTGGTGCAGACAATAAAAGAACTCGTCAAGCGTAATCCCATAAGCGGATGGAAAGGCACGGCCGTAGAACTTATGAAAGCGGTGTTCGATGTCACGGGAAAACAATTGAGCGATACGGCATCGGCTATAGGTAAAGCATTGTCAAGGTTTGAATACCAACTGCATTGTGATGATATAGACCATACGGTGACACACAGCGGAACGAGAAAGCATACTTTCAAAAAGGTAAACCGTGAGCCTGTCGGGTATCAACGAAGCTTTTACGATAGTGACGAAGAATAGGGCTCTATACACAAACACACATGTCCAACATGTCCACACGACCAACACACAAAATAGCAAAAACACTAAAATCCACAAGACGAGATTAATGTCCATTTAAAGAATATGTCGTTTTGGACACTTGGACATGTTGGACATGTAGATATGTAGAAAGGGTAAAAAATGAAAGAGAAAGATTTGATAGCGAAAATCAGCAACTACTTAAAAAGCATAACCGACCTATTCTTTTGGAAAGAACACGGCGGTCAATACGGAACGGCTGGAATTCCAGATGTAGTAGTCTGTTATAAGGGAAAGTTTATAGCATTTGAGGCGAAAGTCGGAAAGAATAAACCAACGCCACTACAAGACGCAACAATAAAAAGGATTATAAAAGCGGGCGGTTATGCCCTGGTAGTGAGAACACTAGACGAAGTAAAGGAAATTATAGAAGCACTAGCAAAAGATTAGGAGAAAGAGATGGAGATAGTGATTGACAAAATCTTAATAACTGAAGAAGCCAAGTCGGATTATATCGACACGGTAGGATATGAGTTGCCGTCGAAAGATATAAAGACCGAAGTCGAGGCTTATATAGAACTGCTTAAAAGTACGAGACGATTTACGAGCGGTCGCTATTTCCATGTTAACTACCTGGACGAAGACGCGGATAAAACCGTAAAATTGTTCTTCTATAAGGGCGAGACCATCGGTCGGATGCAGATGTGGAATCTAGCGGGGGTGTGCCTAGCCGAAGACTGGAACGAACAGATAGAAGAGTCGGGGCAAATCCGACTATGGCTGAATACGAGCCTGAATCCGAAAGAAGAAACGGACTGGGTGTGGGATTTAAGGGTAAGAGAAGAGCAAAAGAAACGATTAAACGAATTTTATGAGTGGGATAGGGAGATTAAGACAATGGTAAAGGAATTACTGAAAAACTACAAACTGAATAAAACCAAGATAAAAATGGGAACAGCGGATAGCGAGTTAAAGAAAAAGATGGAATTCCTTGATAAGTGCATATCTTCCATTGACGATACCGAAAGGGAAATAATCGTAGATTACTACATAAAAGGCAAATCCCTAACCATTATAGGAAACCGTTTCGGCTATTGTAAGGCTGGAATTTATAAAAAGCGCAACCGTGCTATCCAGATGATAGAACTGCTTTTTCAGGGTGAAAACTAAAAGAGTTTACGATAGTAAACGAAAGTAAACGATAGTAAACGAAAAAGCGAGTAAACGGGTGTATAATGAAATTGAGGGGAGAGGAAGCGGCTCACGCGTCGTGTAGACGAAAGAATATAAAAAGAACCATTGAGGGAGCGTCAGCTTCCTCTTTTTCTTATGGGGGAAAGAATATAATGCCGAGAAAACCGAAAAGACCGTGTGCTTATCCTGGTTGTCCAGAGCTGGTAGACGGTGGGTACTGCGAGAAGCATAAGAAACTAGTGACCGAGCAGTACAACAAGTATGGTAGAGACGAGTTCACAAAGAACTTTTATAAGTCGCCTGCCTGGATAAATTGTAGGAAAAGACAACTGGAAGAACACCCGTTTTGTGAAGAGTGCCTAAAGAAAGGTAAGACAGTAAAGGCGACAATGGTCGACCACATTGTTCCTATCAAGGACGGTGGTAGCCGTTATGATAAAAGTAATTTACAAAGTTTGTGTTGGTCGTGCCACAGTCGTAAGTCAGTAGAAGAGGGCAGTCGGTTCGGCACGCGTCCGCATGAGTATAACAGTAAGAACTAGGGGTAGGGGGAGTCAAATCTCTACAAGTCGCCCTTGGTAAGCGGGGCCGCAAAATCACGCAAGTTTTCGCAAAATCAAAAATCAAACGCGGAAAAGATTAAACGGCTAGAAAAAGCCTAGCGAAAATTCAAAATTCAAAAGGCTTGAAAATCAAAATAAAAATCAAAAAAAATCAAAAATTCAAAAAATCAAAAAGGGAAAGAATATGGCAAGTGGTGGAGCAAGAACGGGAGCGGGGAGACCGAGAAAATCGGCAACTCTTAAAATGCTTGAAGGCAACCCCGGACGGAGAAAAATCGAGATAGTAGATTATTCGGGTGTGGAACTTCCGAGTGAACCGCCCGATTATTTATCGCAAGAAGCAAAGGACATATATAAGACAGTTTACGAGTGGCTAAAAGAACTCGGATGCACGAAAGGGATACTGCCTTACAACCTGGAAGAATATGCGTTCTGCAAGGCTAGGTGGTTAGAGTGCGAGAGAATGAATACGCAACACGGCTTACTCGTGAAAGACCAAAATGGCAAGCCGATGGCTTCGCCGTTTGTCACTATGGCAAGTCAATACCTAAAACAGACCAACGAGGTCTGGAACAAAATATACCTAGTCGTGCGGGAAAGCAAACTGACCAAGTGGGATGAGACAAACCCGAACAACGACATAATGGAAAAACTGTTAGGGGGCAAGTAATGGAATACACGGAGCAAAACCCGTTAAGGCTTATAGAACTATTCGCGGGAATAGGCAGTCAGACGCAAGCCTTAAAGAATATCGGGGTAAAACATAAGGTCGTGGCGATATCCGAAATCGATAAGTATGCGATACAAAGTTATACGGCGATACACGGCGAGACCTTAAACCTTGGCGACATTTGCAAAATCGCAGCACTCCCGGACGCTGACCTTTGGACCTATTCTTTTCCCTGCCAGGATATTTCCGTTGCGGGAAAGGGTGCTGGCATTAAGGTGGGAACACGAAGCGGTCTTCTTTACGAGGTAGAAAGACTTTTGAACATGGCAAACGAAAACGGAAACCTGCCGAAATACCTTTTATTAGAAAACGTGAAAAACCTTGTAGGTAAAAAATTCAAAGCCGACTTCGATAGTTGGCTTTCTTTTTTGTCGTCTCTTGGCTACAGCAATTATTGGAAGATAATGAATGCCAAAGACTACGGCATACCGCAAAACAGAGAAAGGGTCTTTTGCGTTTCTATAAGGGGCGAACATAAGCCGTTCGTCTTCCCCGAAAAGGAAGAACTGAAACTTCGACTGAAAGACATGGTGGATGATGAGGTAGAAGAAAAGTATTACCTCAAAGAAAGCACCATAAAAAGCATACTGCACTCGAACTTTCACTCTCGGCGCAATTGCATAAGAAAGGGCGAAGGGGTAGCGAATACCCTTTGTGCGAGAGACTGGAAAGAACCGCAATGTGTTCAGGTCGGAGAACTCTTCGGCGGGAAATGGGAACATCTATATAAGATGAACCGAAGGGTGTTCGAGACCAACGGAATATCTCCTACGCTCCATTGCTGTGGCGGTGGCAACACCGAGACGAAGATACTAGCGGACGGGCCAGTAATAGCGGCGATGCGTGGTAGAAACCCAGATAACCCAGGCGATAGAACCAAGGGGATACCACTAGAGCAGAGATTAGAGATAAACGAAAAGGGAGTAAGCAATGCTTTAACGACCGTGCAGAAAGATAATCTTGTAGTCGAGAAAGAAGACTATGTGGCAAGACGGTATAGGGAATTCATCGAAGAGAAAGGACATTTGCCAGAAATGTTTGTCGTCTATAACAAGCAAGAGATAAAAGACCTAGCACCGACGCTGACGGGTCAATGCAGTTCGGCATCGGGGAGTTCAGCCGTATTGAAACTTGAAAAACCCATTGAGGTAAATGTGGCAACCAAGCAAGGCTACGAAGAAGCGGAAGAGGGCGACTACGTGAACATCACCTATCCAGGCAGTAAGACCAAGCGTGGCAGGGTCGGCAAGGGAATGGCACACACCATAACCTGTGGAGACGGCAATGCGGTAATAACCGAGAACGTTAGAATCCGCAAGTTGACGCCACGTGAGTGCCTACGACTTATGGGGTGGAAAGACGAGCAGATAGACAAGATCCAAAAAGCAAAGATAAGTTCCACGCAACAATATAGACAAGCGGGGAACGGAATAGTAGTACAAGTCCTGGAAAACATTTTCAGGGCTTTATTTTTAGGAGAAAACAATGAATAACAGAGTATTGACAGCGGAATATGTCAGGAACGGACACCCAGATAAACTGGCAGATATCATAGCGGACAGCATTTTAGACGAATGCTTAAAGCAGGATAAGGACAGCCACGTGGCTTGCGAGGTAATGCTCGCACATAACAAGTGCTTTATTTCGGGCGAGATTACGACCAAGGCGAAAGTAGATTATATCGAAATAGCCAAAAAGACCATAGCCGAGATAGGCTACGACGCTGACAGCGTGGAATACGAAACCAGGATACACAGCCAGAGTGCTGACATTAACCAAGCGGTAAGCAAAAAAGAACTCGGAGCGGGCGACCAAGGAATCGTCTATGGCTATGCCACGGATGAAACGCTGAACTTGATGCCTTTGCCTTACGAGTTAGCACACCGCATTTGCGAAAGACTGGATAAAGGCAACATCAAGGGAATTCGCCCTGACGGAAAGTGTCTTGTGGCGGTCAAGTATGACGGCGACAGATTCGGCGGGATAGAGACGATAGTCATATCAGTGCAACACGATGAGAGTAAGACCTTGAACGAACTTGAATCCGATATAAAGTCGGAGATCATAGAAAGGGTATTTGACGAATACGATTTGTCGGGAACGAAAATCTTAATCAATCCGTCGGGCAGATTTGTATTAGGTGGGTTCGAGGCTGACACGGGTCTTACGGGAAGAAAACTGCAAGTAGATTCCTACGGTAGTATCGCACATCACGGCGGCGGTGCGTTCAGCGGAAAGGACGCTAGCAAAGTGGATAGGAGCGGGGCGTATCTTGCTAGATATATCGCAAAGAATATCGTCGGAGCGGGTCTTGCTGAAAAGTGCGAAGTGGCTTTGACCTATGCTATAGGTGTATCGAAACCGACAAATATCGACATCAATACATTTTATACCGGGGCATACAACGAAATCCTTATAAAGAAAGCCGTTGAGAAAGTCTTTGACTTAACGGTGAGCGGTGCGATAGATAGTCTTGGCTTACAAGAACCTATCTTTACCGAGACCGCAAAGGCTGGTCATTTTGGAAACGAGACCTATTCGTGGGAAAAGACCGATAAGGCTGACGAATTAAAAAGAATTATAGGGAAAATTGACGAATAAACACGATTTTTCGATAGACTTTTCCATTTTTCTACGGTATTGTTTTGTGCTAATAGGAGGCAGTTATGGAAAAACCGAGAATAGAGTTTCAAAGTAGTGGACCGAGCGGAAACATTTATTACATCCTGGGTATGGTCAGAGAAAGCCTGCGAAAGCAAAGGCGGTACAATGACTATAACGAACTACGGGATAAAGTGTGTTCGTCAGCAAGTTATACGGAGGCTTTACATCATATCCGTGATGTTGTGGAACTGGTAGACAAAGACGGGCGATATTAAGCAAAAAAACTTGAAAATTCCTGAAAAAACTTGTGTTTTCCACGCGTTTTCACTGGGCTCTTTCCGTTCTTTACGGTATTGTTGTGTTAGAAAATCAAAGGGGAAACCCAAGGGAGAACACACATGAAAACACAAAAATACGGAGTCGAAATCGAACTGACTGGCATCAAAAGGTCGGATGCGGCACAGGTAGTCGCCGACTACTACGGAACTAGCAAGGAATACCTTGGAACATACTACGAAAAGTGGGGTGCAAGGGATAGACAAGGTAGGCTGTGGGTGATGATGAGCGACGCAAGCATAAGGACGGAGATGAAAGACGGGTCGAGAGCGGGTAGCGAATACAGCTGCGAAATGGTAACACCGATACTCGGATGGGAAGACATCGAAGATCTACAAGAGATAGTCAGAATGCTACGGAGTAAAGGTGCGATAGCAAACTCAAGCTGCGGAATCCATGTCCATGTAGATGCGACAAACCACACGGCGAAGACCTTAAGAAACCTAGTAAACATAATGATGTGCAAGGAAGACATACTCTTCAAAGCACTAGGGGTAACCGCCGCAAGAGAAGAAAGATGGTGTCAAAAGGTAGACGACAGGTTCGTAAACACGATAAACCACAGCAAACCGCAAACAACCGAAAGGCTGGAAAGGATGTGGTACAACGGACCTAGCCACAGGTCGGAACACTACGACAGCACTAGATACCATGCCTTAAACCTGCACAGCCTATGGCAAGGCAAGGGCATAGAGTTCAGGTGCTTCAACGGAACGACCCACGCTGGAAAGATAAAGACCTACATACAATTATGCCTGGCGATAAACCACCAAGCGATGACACAGGATAAGGCAAGGGCGATGAAAACCAAGTCGAACAACGAAAAATACACCTTCCGCACCTGGCTACTCCGCATGGGTATGATAGGCGATGAGTTCAAGACGGCGAGAGACTTCCTGCTCAAGAACCTTGACGGCGACATAGCATTCAAAAACGGCAGACCGCACACGGCTGCCTAAAAATAAAACAATAGGAGAAAACAAAATGGGTAAGAAAAAGTATGTAGCATACGGTAGCAACTTAAATGTATGCCAAATGGCGAGACGGTGTCCGAATGCGACGGTATTCGGAATCGGCAAAATCAGGGATTATCAACTGACCTTTAGAGGGGTAGCGACAATCGTGCCAGAGAAAGGCAGGTTCGTACCCGTCGGGGTTTGGGAAATAGACGATAGAGACGAAAGGTCGCTCGATATATACGAAGGGTATCCAAGTTTCTATCGGAAAGAAACGATAGCGGTCGAGATGGCAAACGGCGAAACGATAGACGCAATGGTCTACATAATGAACAGGGGAACACCTGGACTGCCGTCGCAATATTACTACGGAGTCATTGAACAGGGCTATCGTGATGTTGGACTGGATACGAAATATCTGGAAGAGGCACTAAAGGATACGGAGAAAAGAAAGTAAGTAAAAAATATATGTGTGTTCGGCAGGAGAGAGTATCGACACTCTCTCCTGTTCTTTGTCAAGAAGGGGAGAGAAAGTGAGTGGAAAAATCATATTGCCAAACGGGAATAAGTTCGACCCATCCCTTGCAGAGAGAGCCAAAACATTTATAAATATGTTAAAGCATACCAAGGGGGAATGGTATGGCAAGAATTTTGAACTATTACCTTGGCAGGAAAAAATAATAACGGAAATATTCGGGACCGTTAAAGAAAACGGCTACCGTCAATATAACACAGCCTACATAGAGATACCCAAAAAGCAAGGCAAGTCGGAACTAGCCGCCGCCGTTGCTTTGTATCTTTTAGCGGGCGACGGAGAATGGGGAGCGGAGGTCTATGGCTGTGCGGCCGATAGACAGCAAGCATCGATAGTTTTCGATGTAGCTTGCCAAATGGTTGAGCAATGCCCAGCCTTAAAGAAAAGGATAAAACCTATAATGAGCCAAAAGCGACTGGTATATATGCCGCTTAACTCGTTTTATCAGGTGCTTTCGGCTGAATCGTATACCAAGCACGGCTTGAACGTACATGGAGTAGTCTTTGACGAACTCCACGCACAGCCGAATAGGGCATTATACGATGTAATGACCCATGGTTCCGGGGACGCAAGGAAACAGCCTTTGTTTTTCCTTATAACCACGGCGGGAACGGATAGGAACAGCATTTGTTGGGAAGTCCATAACAAGGCAAAGGATATTTTGGAAGGGCGAAAGAAAGATAGGTCGTTCTACCCTGTGATATACGGAGCGGAAGACAATGACGACTGGGGTGATCCGAAAGTATGGTATAAGGCGAATCCATCACTCGGTACTACGGTAGATATCGATAAATTGTATGTTGCATACGAATCAGCAAAGGAAAACCCTGCTGAAGAAAACCTTTTCAGACAGTTAAGACTTAATCAATGGGTCAAACAGTCGGTTCGGTGGATGCCGATGGACGCTTGGGATAAATGCGACTTTGCGGTAGATCCTAACGAATTACTCGGACGGGAATGCTACGGCGGGTTGGACCTATCGTCTAGCATAGATATCACGGCTTTCGTTTTGGTGTTCCCACCTAGGAACGAAGGCGAAAAGTATATTATACTCCCATATTTTTGGATACCCGAAGACACAATTGAGTTAAGGGTAAGGCGAGACCACGTTCCCTATGACGAATGGCTAGCAAAAAAGCAAGTCTTTGCGACGGAGGGGAATGTAATCCACTATGACTTTATAGAGAAGTTTATAGAAGATTTGGGAACGAAATACAACATAAAAGAGATTGCTTTCGATAGATGGGGAGCGGTCCAGATGACCCAAAATCTCGAAGGGATGGGGTTCACGGTCGTGCCTTTCGGTCAAGGTTTCAAAGATATGAGCCCACCGACCAAGGAACTTATGAAACTTGTGCTTGAAGAAAAGATAGCACATGGCGGTAATGTTCCGCTTCGTTGGATGATGGATAATGTGTTCGTAAGGACCGATCCTGCGGGGAATGTGAAGATGGACAAAGAGAAATCTACCGAGAGAATCGACGGTGCTGTGGCAACAGTAATGGCACTTGATAGAGCAATAAGAAACAAAGACGCAGATAGCGTTTATAACGAACGCGGAATATTTGTAATATAACGGAGGCAATATGCAGATAGAAAAGAAACCTATAGAAGAGTTAAAAGCGGCACCTTACAATCCAAGAAAGAATCTTAAGCCGGGGGATGCCGAATATGAAAAGCTTAAACGGAGTATTAAAGAGTTCGGCTATGTAGAACCAGTAATATGGAACAAACGGACTGGACTGGTAGTCGGAGGGCATCAGCGCTTAAAAGTAATGATAGACCTTGGCTACACCGAAGTGGACTGTGTGGTCGTTGACCTTGACGAAAAGAAAGAAAAGGCTTTGAACGTGGCACTGAATAAAATAAGCGGTGCATGGGATAACGAAATGCTCGTAAGCCTATTAAAAGACCTCGACAAATCGGGCTACGATGTCACGCTTACGGGTTTCGATATGGCAGAGACCCAGGAACTGTTCGGTAGTGGGTCTATGGAGAACGTGCATGAAGACGAGTTCGATGTGGAGTCTGCCGTTGACGAGATCCAAGAACCGAAAACCATATCGGGCGACTTGTGGCTACTCGGAAAGCATCGACTCCTTTGTGGCGACTGTACGAACGCAAACGACGTGGAGAAAGTCTTAAACGGGAAACTTGCCGATATTATGGTAACCGACCCGCCATATAATGTAGATTACGGCTCGTGCATAGTCGGAAAGAATAGGTCGAGATCGAGAGACGGTAGCACGATTGCAAACGACAATATGAACGATGAAGACTTTTACGAGTTCTTGTTCTCGTTCTATACGGCAGCCGAAAAGAATATGCGAAACGGCGCACCGCTCTATGTGTTCCACAGCACCAAAGAAAGTGTTAACTTTATCCGTGCTATGGAGAATGCGGGGTTCAAGTATGCTCAAACTTTGGTATGGTACAAGAACCATTTCACTCTCGGACGTCAAGATTATCAGTGGATTCACGAACCCATTTTGTATGGTTGGAAAGGGGGTAGCGGCCATTATTTCATAAATGACCGCACCCTTCCGACCGTGTTTGAAGACGCCATACCGAACATTACCAAGTTGAGTAAGGCTGAACTTGTGGAACTGCTCCAGAAGATATACGACCTACCAAGGTCGGTAATCTTGGATAAGAAACCGATAAAGTCGGTTGACCATCCCACGATGAAGCCTATAACCTTGTGTGCTAAACTTATATATAACAGTAGCCACGAAGACAATACGGTGTTCGAGCCGTTCGGCGGTAGCGGTTCTACACTAATTGCAGCCGACCAGTTAAACAGGAAATGCTGTGCTATCGAGTTAGAACCGAAATACTGCGATGTAATCGTCAAACGGTACAAGGAAAACAACCCTGACGGCGAAGTAAAACACATCAGAGACGGCGTGGAGATTTTTGATTAAACAACGGGTTTTTTGCTAGACTTTATTGTTTTTTTACGGTATCGTTTGTTAAAAATGGAGGTAGGCTATATGAAAGCAGCATACTTTGGGATTTATCCTGAAGCAGACAAAGAGAAAAACACAAAAGCGGTTGAGTTGGCAAAAAGATTTTGCGAACTGAAAGGTTATGAATATGTGGGCGAATATAAGGATTATACTTGCGAGCGTTCCAATTCAGAGGCTTTTAAGAAATTGGTTGAAGATTGTGATAATGGTAAGGTAAATTTTATCATAATTAAAAACTTAAGAGCATTGGGAGTCGGCACTGTACATTGGTTCGATGTCGTAAAAAACTTATGCGAAAAAGGAATCGGCGTATATGCGGTAATGGATAAACTAGAAATAACAAAGTTTATAGGAGAAATTATTACAAAATAATAAAAAACTTGTGTTTTCTACGCAATTTCACTGGGCTCTTGTCACGATTTACGGTATACTTTGGTTACAAAACAAGAGAGGTAAACACAATGAATAAAGCATACGCAAAACACAAACTGGCACTCCTTATAAGAGACCACAATCACTATGTAAAGGTCAGATACACCGACGCCGTAAAAGATTACAGAACGGCAATCGACATGCTGATAGCAACGGCACAAAGACAAGGCATCAAGATGAGCTACAAGGTAACTGCTGACGGATACATAATGTAAGAAAAATGAAAAGTGAACTAACCGCCTGAAAGGGCGGTTTTGTTTTGCAAAAAATGGAGGTATGAATGGGATTATTCGGTAGAAGTAGGGATGCACCTAAAGAAAAAAGGACAGCACCGTCCAAGGAAATGCAAGAGTTTATGAAAGGTGTAGATGTGGACTTTTCGGGCAACAGCAACAGCGGAATAAGGGTTGATGAAATGAACGCACTACAAACTTCGGCTGTTTATGCATGCGTGAAGATTTTGGCAGAGACGGTGGCGAGTTTGCCTTTGCACTTATACATCAAGAAAAAGGACGCACACGAATATGCGACCGAACACCCTTTGTATTCTTGCCTATATGAAACGCCGAATGAAGAGATGACGAGTTTCGAGTTCAGAGAAACTATGATGACATCTCTTTTATTATACGGAAACGCTTATGCGAGAATCATAAAGCGTAAAGGTAAAGTCACGGAACTGTGGTACTTAAAACCCGACCTAATGACGGTCGAGCGAGACACAGCAACAAAACGAATAAAGTACACCTACGCCGATGACATTACCAACGAAACCATCGTGTATAGACCCGAACAAATTTTTCATATCAAGGGTCTATCCACGGATGGTGTCAAAGGCTTAAGTCCCATAGCGCAAGCACGGGAAGCGATAGGCTTGTCGCTAGCGACCGAAGAGTATGGGGCAAAGTTCTTTGGCAACGGTGCGAGACCAGGCGGGGTGCTTGAACATCCGGGGATACTTAAAGACCCCGAAAAGTTAAGGGAATCTTGGAACAAAGTATATCAGGGTGCAAAGAACAGCCATAAGGTTGCTGTCCTTGAAGAGGGGATGAAATATCACGCAATCGGGATAGCGCCTGAAGACGCACAGTTCTTGGAAACCCGCAAATATCAGTTAAACGAGATTTGCCGAATATTCCGAGTGCCGCCGCACCTGGTCGGAGACCTGGAAAGGGCGACCTTTTCAAACATAGAACACCAGTCGATAGAATTCGTACAGCACACCATAAGACCTTGGCTTGTCAGATGGGAGCAGGAAATAAGTCGTTCACTTTTAGACGAAGGGGAACGGCTTTTATATTACGTGAAATTCAATGTCGACGGTCTTCTTCGTGGCGATTACAAAAGCCGAATGGAAGGGTATGCAATAGGCAGACAAAACGGCTGGCTGTCTGTGAATGATATACGGCGACTTGAAGATATGAGTCCCATACCGAAAGAAAAGGGTGGTGACGACTACCTTGTAAACGGAAATATGACGGCGGCAAAAGTCGACGAAAAAAAAGAAGGAGGGAAAGATGAAGAATCAACAGGAAAAGCGAATGCTTCCGATGACGGAACTACGAGTGAACGAAAATGAGAGCGGAGCGGTAATCGAAGGACATGCGGCGGTCTTTGATTCTTGGTCGGAAACGCTTGGGGGGATTTTCCCGTTCGTTGAAAAAGTGTCAAAGGGCGCTTTTAAGGACAGTATCGGGAAAGACGATATCCGTGCGTTATTCAACCACGATCCCAACTATGTGTTAGGGCGAAACCTTGCGGGGACGTTGGAACTTGAAGAAGACGATGTCGGACTGCGAGTAAAGATTACGCCACCGAATACGAGTTGGGCAAAAGACATAATGACCAGCATACGGAGAGGCGATATATCGCAGATGTCTATGGGGTTCATCGTAGAGAAAGACGAATGGAGTACCGACAAAGGAATGGATACGCGAGACTTAAAAAAGGTGCGCTTGTTCGATGTCAGTCCCGTAACTTTCCCTGCATACACGGCAACCGACGTGGGAGTCAGGGCAATGCAGGAATATGACGGATACAAGGCAGAACAGCGAACTCGTGAACAAGAAAAAGAAGAACTTGCAAAGAGAGCCAAGGAAAAAGAACGGCTCAAAAGACTTAAAACAAAAATAAAAAACATGTAGGGAGAAAGAAACATGGAAATGAAAAAAGTTTTGGAAATGAAAGCAAAAAGGGAAGATTTCAGGCTCAAGGCTATGGAAATCTTAAACAAAGCGGATGCGGAAGACAGATTCCTTACCGAAGAAGAGCAGAAAGCAATCGACGGCTACGAATCGGAAATCCGCAAATGCGATGACACCATTATGCGAGCGGAAAAGATGCTTGCGATGGAGCCGCAGGAAGAGAGAACCGAACAGCCCGAAGTGAAACCCACTCCGAGCAAAGACGAAAAGCGTTTTGCGAACTTCGGTGAACAACTTCTCGCAGCATACAGGGCAGCGGCACCCGGCGGTAGGATAGACGAAAGACTTACCACCCGTTCCGCGTCGGGTTTGAACGAAACGAACCCGTCCGACGGCGGTTTCCTTGTTCAGGAAGATTTCGTCAAAGAACTTCTTAAAAGGACTTACGAAACGGGTATTCTTGCAAGCAAGGTCAAAAAGATACCTATCAGCACCAACGCTAACGGTTTGAAAATCAACGCAGTAGACGAAGATAGCCGTGCGAACGGTTCGAGATGGGGCGGTGTCCAGACCTACTGGGAAAGCGAAGCGGACGAACTTACGGGTAGCAAGCCGAAATTCAAGCAGATGGAATTGTCGCTCAAGAAACTTACGGGTCTTTGCTATGCGACTGATGAACTCTTGCAGGACGCGTCGGCACTTGAATCGGTTATCCGTCAGGCGTTCGCCGAAGAGTTCGGTTTCAAAATCGACGATGCGATCCTTACGGGTTCGGGTGCGGGCGAACCTTTGGGTATCTTGAACAGCGGTGCGCTTGTCACGGTGGCTAAAGAAACCAACCAGACGGACAAGATTACGGTCGAGAACCTTATCAAGATGTGGAACAGGTTATGGAGTCGTAGCCGTGCGAACGCGGTATGGTACATCAACCAAGAACTCGAACCTTACCTTTACACCTTAAAGATAGGCGACAAACCCGTGTATATACCTGCGGGTGGTTTATCCGAGAAACCTTACGGCACGCTGTTCGGCAGACCCGTTGTCCCGCTTGAACAATGTTCAGCTGCGGGCGAAGTCGGAGACATCATACTCGCCGATATCGGTCAGTATTTACTTATCGACAAAGGCGGCGTGAAAGCGGCAAGTTCTATCCACGTAAGATTCCTTTACGATGAAAACGTGTTCCGTTTCATTTACAGGGTAGACGGTCAGCCGATTTGGAATAAGACCTTGACGCCTTACAAGGGTAGCGCAACGGTATCGCCGTTCGTAACTCTCGCAAAAAGGAATGCTTAATAGGGGGATAAAACAATGAGTGTACAAAGAACGAAAAACATCTTCGCAGTATCGATGGAGCCTGGCGCTATATTTGCGGAAGCAATCACGACGGGATATATCGAACTTAACAATTACAAGTACGTGGACTTTCTCGTATGTTCGGGGGTCGGCACGGCGGCAGACACCACTATAACCTTTAAGGGCAAAGGTGGGGAAGACGGCACGGCAAAAGCAATACCGTTTGCTAAAAAAGTCGGCAACTCCTTTACTCCCGTTGCGGCGACTGGGGATACTTTATCCATCGGTGGCACGGCGGGTGAGTGCGGAAAGGCGACTTACCGTATAGACGCCGATGCACTTGCGAAAGAAGGACTTGACCGTGTGTCGCTTAACAGCACGGCGGTTGCGTCTTCGACTGTGCCTGGTGCTGTCTTGGTCTGCCTTTACGAGCCGAGATACAGCGAATAATGTTAGAACTTAAAGAGACGAAAGAGTTCTTACGAGTGGACGGACATGAGGAGGATATGCTTATATCCTCTCTCATCGTCACCGCTCAAGAACTTGTGGAACAGGTAATAAGGAAAAAACTTGCCGAATTTGACGAAGTCCCCGAAACCATCCGTCAAGCAATGCTGATAATTGTCGGTACTCTTTACGAAGAGAGACAGATAAGCAAGCGGAAAGACGGAGTGGATATAGCGGAGACTTTGGATTTAGTTCGCAGAATGTTATTTGCTTATAGAGGAGAAAAGTTCTAATGCAGATAGGCGACCTTAATCGTAGGATAGAAGTCCTAGAGAGTAGAGTAACGAAAGACGCTTACGGCGGCGAAGTCGTAGAGTGGATACCTGTCGGTCGTGTGTGGGCGAAGATAGAACCGGGTAGCGGAACGGAGTTTTTGAACGCACAGCAAGTGCAAGCGGAAAACCCGACCAAAATCACAGTCAGGTTTTATGCGGGTCTCACGGTAATGGAACGGATAAGGTGTGGCGACAAGTTATACGAAATCATAGGCATTACCGATGAAGAGACCACACACCGCTGGACGGTAATAACGGCGAAGGAGTTGGTATCGGATGGGCTACAGTGCGAAACAAAGAAAGGTAAGAACAACCGTAGAAGGGGCATCGAAAATAGTTCGGACGCTGAAATCGATGGAGGATGCCGCATCAAGTGTGTTGTTAAACAGTGCTAGAGCCGGGGGAAAGATAGCACTTGAAGACGCTAAACAGCATTGTCCTGTGGACACGGGGGCGTTAAAGAATAGCCTAAAAATAGAGAACGGAAAGGCGACAAACGTCAAGGCGACAGTTGAAGTAAATTACGATAAATCCATCAAGTATGGAACATACGTGGAACTGGGTGTCAGGGGTAGGAAACCTAATCCGTTTTTAAGGAACGCCGTGGATAATAATCAGGAGAAAATAAACGAAGCGATTAAAAAGGCGATATCGGATTCAATAGGGGGTGTACTGTGAAAGATATATGCGTTGCGGTATATGAGTACCTTATGGGGATAGCGGAAATCAATTCCGTAATCCAAGGTAGGTTATACCCAGAAATGCTACCGCAGGACGCTCCCTTGCCGTCTATCGTCTACTCCCCGATTTTAGCGAATTATGACTCGGCATTACAGGGCGACACGGGGTATGTACGGCAGACGATACAGTTTGTGTGCCACGCAAAGACCTTTGGAAAAGCGAGAGAACTGTCGAGACTGGTAAAGAAAGCCTTACAGGATTATAAAGGCAACATGAACGGCTTGATTATACAAGCCGTTTTTATTAAAACCGACTATGTATATAACGGCAATACGGCACTAAAATTCAGCACGGATGAGTATATGTCGAGCATAGAGTTTGAAATTCATTTCAATGAAAAATAGGAGGAACAAAATGGCAATAGCAGGAAAGAACGGAAAAGTCATTATCGGAACGGGAACTACGAAAGTCGTAGGAATCAAGAACTGGTCGCTTGAACTTTCGCTTGAAACTTTGGAGACGACGGCTCTCGGCGATGACTGGAAGAATTACATTTCGGGATTAAAGGAATGGACGGCGAGTGCTGAAGGCGACTTTGAAGTCACTACCGACACCACGGGTCAGAAACTTTTATCGGATGCGTATCTTGCGGGAACGACCGTCGAAGTCAAACTTTTCGTGGACGCAACCAACTACTACACTGGCACGGCTTACATTAACAGCCTTTCCATAGAAGACCCCGTTGACGACGTGGTAACGATTTCTATCGAGTTCACGGGCAACGGCGCACTTTCGATGGCATCGACTTCGGGAGGTAATAACTAATGAAAGCAGGAATAACCGTTCAGTTAGATAAACCGAGAACATTACGCTACGGCATCAATGCCTTGGCAAAAGTAGAAGATCTTATAGGGAAACCTATAACGAGCCTTGACCTTAATAACGTCGGCATCAAGGATCTTCTCGTAATTATCTATGCGGGTCTTTATCACGAAGACAAAACGCTTACGGTAGAAAAGGTCGGCGACCTTATAGACGAATACTCGGACATCACCACGATGGCAGAGAAAATCGGCGAAGCGTTCACCCTTGCGTTCGGTAAACCGAGTAATCAAAAACAGGGGGAATAGACGCGACACCCTTTAACCTTTCCACTTTTAGTGAAAGGGCTGTCGTAAATTTTAACATCGATCCTTTAAGAGTAGGCGAATACACGCCCTACGAGATAACGCTTCTCGCTAAACAGCAGAAAGAAAACAAGATACAGACTTTCGAGAATATCTTGGCACTTGCTTGGCACACGGAAGCATTCGCAAGGCAAAAGCGATTACCGAAGTTAGAGAAGATTATAAAGGACGTTCGTAGAAAACCTATCCAAAAGGATTCGCCTGGGGATAGGGTCTTAAAGGCGATGGCATTAGAGAAAGGTATAGTAATCAAATAGGGGGTGAAGAGATTTGGCGGTTATTAGAAACCTAGTAGTGAAGATAGCAGCGGACATCTCTTCACTTTCCAAAGGTTTACAGTCAGCACAAAAGTCGATACAAAAGGTATCGGCGTCGCTGACAAAGGCTGGCACGAAACTGACCGCAACGGTAACAGCACCGCTTGTCGGTCTTGCCGCAAAAGCGGTAAGTGTCAGCCAACAATTTGAACAAAGCATGGCTAATGCGGGGTCGGTTGCAGGTGCAACGGGCGAAGACTTCGAGAAGATGACCGCAATAGCCAGAGAGATGGGTAGTAAAACTGTATTCTCCGCAAGTCAAGCCGCCGACGCTTTGTATTACATGGCATCGGCAGGTTATAAAGTCGACCAGATGGCAGATTCCATAGAGGCAACCTTAAACCTTGCTGCGGCAACACAGACGGACCTAGCGGACGCAACTAGCATAGTAATATCCACGCTTAACATGTATGGTATGGAAGCGAGTAGCGCCGAAAGAGTCACTAATGTGTTTGCGGCGGCGATAGGAAACTCTATGGCGACTATGGGGAAACTCTCGGAGTCTATGTCTTATGTCGGACCTGTGGCAAACAGTTTGGGCTATTCTATAGAAGAAACTGTCGGTGCTTTGTCCGTCCTGTATAATGCAGGATACGAAGGGAGTCAAGCGGGTACTGTGCTACGGCAAGCACTCGTAAACCTCATGAATCCGACAAGTTCCGCAATCGGCGTATTTGAAGAACTAGGGATATCGTTAGACGAAATAAACCCATCAACACACAGTTTTGCGGAGATAATCGCACGGCTAGGCGATGCGGGAATGGACACCGCTCAAGCGATGAAAGTGTTCGGCGCAAGGGGTGGTCCGGGGATGTTAGCCCTCTTAAGTGCGGGTAGCGACGCTGTCGTAGAGATGACGGAATCCATAACGGGAACGAATAAAGCAACTGAAATGGCGTCTATTCAGTTAGACACATTACAAGGTCAATACAAGTTATTGAAATCCGAACTTGAAGAGATAGCAATAGCATTTGGCGATATTTTAATCCCTATAATTCGACAATTTATTACAAAGTATATTTCACCGCTGACGGCAAGGCTTATGGGCTTAAATTCAGGTCAGAAAAAGCAAATTGTCCTTATTGCGGCAATCGCCGCAGCGATAGGACCACTCCTACTTGTGTTAGGGAAAGTCGTAGGAAGTGTTGGAACTATCCTAAAAGTAGGTGGACTGTTGTTCTCAAAAGTCGGACTTATAATCGCTGCGATAGCGGCGGTAATAGCGATACTAATCTACCTATGGAATACCAACGAAGATTTCCGAAACGCGGTGAAAAAGATATGGGAAAAGATAAAGTCGATAATTGTCGGCGCATTAAACGTTATAAAGAGTTGGTGGCAACAAAACGGTGCGGCGATTAAAGAACAGGTAATATCAGCATTAAACACCATACTGGAAGCAGTCGGGCGAGTGATAGGAGCGATTGTCAGCATTATCCAGGAACTATGGCCGTATATCGAAGGCATCTTTTCGGACCTATTGAATGGGGCGAAAACTGCTTTCACGAATATGTGGCGAATAATTTCCAAGGTTTTGGGAGCGATTAAGTCCTGGTGGAGTGAAAACGGCGAAGCGATAAAAGATGCTGTCGTTTCAGTTCTAAAGAAAATCTTGACAACTGTCCGAAATGTCTTTAATAAGGTACAAAAGATATCCGAAAAGATATGGGGTGCTGTGTTCAAGGTAATATCCGACGTGTTGGATATGATAGGCGAGATATGGAGAAAGGACGGAAAGAAAATCGTTGCAGAAGTCTCAAGAATCTTCAACTCTATATGGGCTGTCATAGAAAGTGTGCTGGATGTCCTTTTGACTGCGTTCAGTAAATTCCTTGAGTTTCTAGCACCTATCTGGGAAAAGGTAAAAGCACTCATAATGACCTTATGGAATACTTTCGTTGACCTATACCAGACCTTAAAACCCGTTATAGATTTGCTTGGCGGGATAATCGCTACGATACTTTCGGTGGTAATGGGTGTTATAGACGGAATTCTTTCCGCACTCGGACCTTTCCTAGAAGCTGTAATCGAGATCATAACGGCGATTGTAGAGATAATCCAAGTCGTGTGTGCGATACTCCGTGGCGACTGGTCGGAAGCATGGGAACACATGAAGAACGTTGCGGGCAATATCTGGGAAGCTATAAAACACATATTCGAGGGAATATGGGAATTCATAAAAGGCTTCGGCGAGGGATTCGTTCAGTTTTGGAAGAACATAGGCGTAGATATCGTTGCACTTTTCAAGGGCATTATAGACAGTATCGCTAACTTTTTCGTAAATCTTTGGGAAGGGATAAAGTCGGTGTTCACAAATATTTGGAATGGCATAACGGGTCTCTTTAGAAGCATAGGCGATTTCTTCAAAAACCTATTCGTTGATGCGTTCAACTGGGGTAAAAACTTAATCAATAATATTTGGGAAGGCATCAAGTCCGCCTGGAACTGGGTCGTTGACGGAATAAAGTCTATCGGTCAGGCGATAGCGGATTTCCTTGGGTTTGGTTCACCAACCAAGAAAGGGCCGTGTCATACGGCAGACGAATGGATACCTAACCTTATGTCCATGATGGAAGAGGGGATGTATGACGATGTCCCAGAGATTGAGAGAGCCTCAATGGAAGTCGCTTCGGCGCTGAACATTACGGGCAATGTAAACCGTTCTATGGTAGGGTCGGGAGTAAGTCCATACGGCGACCTTTTGAACGGCTTGTTGCAAGGCTTAACGGCTGTAAATCAAAGTGTCGGCAATGAGAACAGCGATATCGTTCTAGAGATAGACGGACAGCGATTTGCGAGATATATAATGCCGAGACTTAATAAGGAATACAAGCGAAACGGTATCGTAATGAAGGAGGTATAAGGTGGCGGTTTTTTTCAAGATTAACAGTAAGTCAATACATGCGCCGTCGGGTATCTCCTTCTCCTACGAACTACTGGATAAGGAAGAGAGAACGATGGACGGCACTATGGTAGTAGATATCATAGGACAAAAAAAGAAGATAACGGTTGACTGGGATTATCTTTCAAAAGCCGATATGAAAACCTTGTCGGAAGAAGTAAGCGGAAACACTTTTGTAACGGTAACGGCACACGATACTGTGTCGGGCGAGTTAACGACTATAACGGCAAGAGCAAAGAACCTTAAATACGAGCCTTATTACGACTGGGCAAATTCAAGGCTTATGTGGAAAAGCGTAAGCGTGGACTTTGTGGAGAGATAGCCTATGGAATATTCAGATAATCCGAGAAAGATATACGGCAGGGTGGAAATCATTTATTCGGATAACGAAATAAGCCGAGACATTCAGCCGTCGTCCAACAGTCTGGCACTTATATCTCACCCTAACGAAGTTTACGAACCGACGCTAGTGCCTACGATAAAGGCTTGCACTATGGAAGGCAACTCCATAATGGATGGGTCGTTTCAGATGATGGATGACACGGTAAAGTGTGGTTGGTGGAGTGCAAGCATATGCAACGCAAACGGAGTATTTACTACACCGCCTTGGTTGGAACTTTCGTTTATACAGCGACCTATAATATCTTGGATAATTATAGGCGATGAAAAGCGAGGAGAATACCCCGTGGACTTTACCGTAGAGTATAAGCGTAACGGAACGGTTGTAACAACTCAATCGTTAAGGAATAACAACAAAATGTTCTTGCGAATTACAGCCTATGAAACGGATATTACGTCAGTAAGACTGACAATAACCAAGTGGAGCAGACCGAACGCACATGCGAAGATTATAAAGTTCTACGATAAACTCTCCGAGATGTACGAGGGCGATGCCGTGCAGATGTTTGAACTTACTGAAGAGATGGGGAACGAAGAGGGGAACTACAACATAAGTTCGGACACAATGATGGTCAACCTTTACAACGAAGGCAGAAAGTTTGATAAAGGCTATCTACGGTCGCTTATGGTGTTAGACAGAAAACTCTTGCCAGCGATAGGCGTTGAGAATAACGGCACAATAGAATATACAAGTCTCGGTGTGTTTTATTCGGATGAGTGGAACATCTCACAGGATAGTCAATGGGTAAGGTGTAGTGCTGTGGATAGGCTTATGCGATTACAGTCAAAGACCTATGTCGGGCTACCGCTTACGATGGACGCAAGCCTTTACGATATAGCGGAAGACATACTTTTACAGCAAGATTTTAAGACTACCGAGTTTGAAATATCCGAAGACTTACGGGATGTTGTAATTCCGAAAGCATATATTCCGAAAGAATCGTCCTGGGACGCTTTGCAAGAGATAGCAAATGCAGGTCTTTGCAAGGTATTTGTCGATAGGAATGACAAGATAATTATTCGGTCGGAGAGCGAAACTGATACGGTAAGTCAGATATCAATAAACAAAAGCAATATGTTTTCCTTTAAGTCAAGCGTATCGCTTACCGAATTTGCGAATAGGATAAGCGTTGAGTATTGCGATATAGAGTTAGACGATAATCTAACGGAAGCGGTATCAGTAACACTCAACATAGATCCAAACGCTGTTCTTGAACTAACCCTTGACTACACACAGGATGTTGCCTATGCGATGATAGAGAGTGATAACCTTAATATTTCGTTAAGCAACTTTTCAAGCGGTGTAAATGCATGCACGGTAACGGCAACGAACACGAGCGGGGCATTGCAGACGGCGAAACTAACCGTAACCGGGTATGCGATACAGGTCTCTACAAAGACCTTGACTGTCCAGGATGACGATTCGGTTCGAGACTCTGGTGTCACTGAATACACGCATCCTGCAAGCGACCTTGTGCAAAGTCACGAACATGCAGAATTCATAGCACGGACGCTACTCTCAAAAATGCGAGCTGGTCAAGGTGTTGTAACGAATGTATGGCGTGGGAATCCAGGCTTGCAGTTAGGAGACGAATATCATGCAAGCGATAGGTTTGACGAAGATAATACCTTGACGTGTGAGTTTAATAAATTCACATATAACGGGTCGCTACGGCAGGAGACCCGTGGTAGAAAGAAATTTTAATAGGAGAGAGATATGGCAGAGTGGAGAGATCCTAAAAGCGATTATGTAGCGGGAGACCAAGTAACGCCCGAAATATTCAATACGCTAGCGGAAAACGAAAAGTTCTTAAAAGAAAACACGCCGATGTATATTAGACCATCAAGCACAGGAACGGACACGATGATAGCGGGTCTTGTATTTGTGGAGGTGTAAAATGCTACACATTAGACAAGGCGATTTATTTGAGTTTACCTTGACGCTCTCGAACATAGATTTTTCGCTTATAAGCAAAGTCGAGTTCATATCTGAAAAACTTAATCTTCAAGAGATAGCGGAGCTTGACGGCGAGATATACAGAGTAAGAATAGAAGGGGCAAGAACTAGAAACTTTCCGCTGGGGTTTGCGAAATACTTCATAGTGGTGACATTGATAGACGGAGAAGAATTGACGCCGATATGCGATAAAGTGGAGGTGCTTGCTAGGGTGGTCAAGAATGAATGACCAAGATGTAAAGGTTCGGGTAAGACCATCGGTAACATTATCGGATAACTATTTGCGGTTAACGAACAAGCCGAAAATAAACGGCATAGAACTCGTTGGAGAGATGACGGCGGCGAGTTTAAACATTATGTCAAATGATATGGCTGAATACCAAGAAATATCTTTGGGGGCTGCATTGACAAGCGGCTCCTTTTTCTTGGCAATTTCAGAGCAGAACGAAGTAGGGAAAATACGGTTAGATAAACTAACCGAAGGGCGATTCAGCACTACGGATGATATCTCGGACGTGCAGGTCGGAAACTATATATTCAAAGAAAGGGAGAGATAAAATGGCACAAACAACTAAAAAGTATCAGATTATACAAAAGGTCTCGGCAAACGACACAGTTCTGTTGCACCCCGAAACCGAATCATCGGTTGTCACTTATGACAATACGGCATCGCAACTTACTGCGACTAATGTAAAGGCGGCGGTTGACGAGTTAAAGACAAGGATAGACACCGTTCAGTTAAATGTGGATGCCTTGGATTCAAACGTTGTAAAAGGCGTAAAGGGAAGTGCGGAATCGTCATACAGAAAAGGTCAGGTTTCCATTTCCTATCAGAATGTAGGTGCAGAACAGGCTGGTGCAGTATCAACACATAACTCAAGCGGTTCGGCACACAGCGATATTCGGTCAAGCGTGACTACGGCACAAAACACCGCCGATGAAGCAAAATCTATTGCACAGGGCAGAGCGAGAGCCGTATCGTTTGATACGGTGTCAGCAATGGCAACAGCATTAAACTCGGCGGCAAAGACGGATTACAAGGTCGGGGATAACTTATTCATAAAGGCACTTAATGTGCCAGACTACTGGATATCCAAGGTCAACAACAGTAAGTCTGGGGATTACGGATACTTTGAGATAAGTCCGTTGGAAACACAGTCGGTGGACCTTTCAGGGTATCAGACAAAAACGGATAACACGCTTTCAACAACAAGTAAAACCATAGTAGGTGCTATCGATGAACTAAAGGGGCAAATCGCAACGGCCATGAGTGATTGTGATATTGCAGCCACGATTGCGACGAATGCTGCTACCGAGGTGTCCGAACTCGTCAATGGTAGTACACCTGCGGCTAGGGCAACAACGGCCACAAGTGCGACATCTGCGGATAGAGCAACTAGTGCGGGGAAATGGACGACGGCAAGAGCGTTAGGGATAGCCGTAGTTTCTGGTAGTGATGCTTCGGGGAATGACTTAATGGGAACTGGAAGTGCAAACATCGATGGATCGGCAGATAGTATAGTAACCATAAATCTGGCGAATTCGGGAGTTTCGGCAGGCACATATTCGGCGGTTCAGGTAAATGCAAAAGGTATAGCGATAGCTGGTGGACAGATGATAGAAATCGGCTCGACTGGACAAACCACACCTTCGGCTTCGCTTGCGACTGGCGGTTTGTTCTTCAAGGAAGTATAAGGGGGAGAATAAGCAATGCCTTATAGACCAAAATATAAAAACTCTAATGGCACTCTTGTCGACTTGCCGTTAGAAGCAGAAACCGCCGTAAAACTAAAAACAGCGAGAACGATAGGTCTTTCGGGTGTCACGGCAACTGCTAAATCATTTAACGGAACTGGTAATATAACAATCCCGATAACAAGCATACCTGGGAGTCTAGTAACGGGAACAGTATCTACCGATACCACAGGTAACGCTGCGACTGCTACGAAACTCAAAACAGCTAGAACTATCGGTCTATCGGGTGTCACGGCAACGGCGCAGTCGTTTAATGGAACGGCAAACATAACCATTCCGATAACATCAGTACCGACTTCGCTCTTGAATGGGAGTATAGATGCAAGCAAGATAGCAATAACGCAGAATGCGGCACTTGGAAATGCAACCAACTTACAGGACGCACTCAACTATATTGCCCAAGTCTTTACGGGTGATAAGAAGATTGCAAAACTCTCGACCGTGTTGCTTAACCTTGTTGACAGTGCTTCGGCCGCACCTAGTAATCCCGTTATATTCAGGCTTGAACCAAGGTGTACGGACGATGCAAGCCTTGTCACTTGTTCGCCGTCAGTTCTTGAGTTTACGGCAGTTGGACAGTCGAAGACTTTCACTGCTACTCCTGCAAGTGGATGGTCAATTGATGACTGGATGTATGTCGCACCTATTACAGTAACTAGGAGTGGAAACACATTCACGGTAACGCTCACAAACGACTATGATGGATACGATTACTGCTACTTAAATTTACTTATGTATGAGGTATAAAGATATGGCGATTTTATTTGATAACAAATACAGGAAAATAACTCGCTCGGTAAACGACTATGTTAACGACAGGACGGATGTGTTTATGTCGGTATACGACGGAACGGAAACGAGAGAAAAGGAAAAGATAATATCTGAACCCATAAAACTCTTTCGTGCGGCTGTAACGGGATATCTTAACGACAAATATTCGGAAGTCGAAAGAATGATAACCGCCGTTTGTCCATTGGAAGAAATATCCGACAGAGAGGTTTTTCTAGACGAACATCCTGAAATAAAAACCGCAATAGAAGAGTTCGAGAGCATAAGAGACGAAGGACTAAAACTTACGGATAAGATGACTATCTTTGATATCGACAAGAACAATCTTCAGTATCTAGAACTGTGGCAAAGCCTTGGACTTACCGATGATATGCTGAATAAAATAGGCTATCTTGGAGAAGAGTGGCAGTCGCTTGATGGACAGGTAGAACCGAACCTTACTACTTTATACGGTGAAATAAAAAAGCATATAGCGAGTGAGGTGGAGGATGTCTAATGGCGGGAAAGATTACTTTAAACGGGGTTGATGTAAAAACCTATCTTGGTAGCCGATATACGACTAGCGGAACGAGAACTTGTCAGACAAATCTGAACGACCATGTGCCTACCTTTTCAAGTGGTTCGTCTTACTATCCTACGGGATGGATGCACGATGCATTTGAGGGACATGTCACCCATAATGATGAACCATTAACGGTAGCACCGCACGGAACGAGACCCGTGAAAGATTCTGTAAATGGAACGACATTTGTGGGAACGACAAAGTATCTCAACAATGTTAACGGCAAATTGTATCTGTCGGATAGTGCTAACTCTGCTACGGGATGGAACTTACTTACGAGCAAAGAAAGGCAAAAAATTTGCGTTATAAACTGTCTTTTCTATGCGGCAGGCGGTAAAGGTGGTGGCGGCGCTTACTGGTTTTTAGCAGGAAACTGGGGCGGTGTCGGTGGCGGTGGTGCTGCTCAAGCACTTTACACATTCGTTATAGAGAACAACAAATACCTAAAGATAGTAACCGACAGCGATAGCGATAAAACGGGCAGACTTAATAATTCCAGCGATGAGACATTTAAAGCGCCTGACCTAAAGATATATTCGAGCACAGGAACGCTTATATGTACTGTTGGTGGTGGCTACAGCGGAACTTCTAATCATCCCAGATGGCACCAGGATGATTATGCCCGTGGTGTTATGTCATACTCAAGATCCAAGGTTGAATCTGGCGGTGTGACATTTCTATTACAGAGATATGCAAACGGAACTTACAAGGTTTATAACGGAAATAGCGGTAATAATAGTTATTTAAGTTTTGCATGTCAAAGTCCTTATTGGGGAAACCCAGAAGGAGTTCAGGTCGCCTCATATCAAAACAATGGCGGTTCGGGTGCAGGTGAAAGCCAAGGTCATGGGAGTGGCGGTGGTGCAAGTCACTACTATGGCGGTGCAGGTGGAGACACAGGGAGCGGATCTGATGGTGGCTACGGTCAAAGTGGCGGTGGCGGCGGTGGTTCGGGATCGCCCGCTGGCGGTGCAAACGGTGGCGATGGAACACCGTGCGGTTTAGTTTTTTATTATTAGGAGGGCAATATGACAGCAATTATTATAAGCATTTGTTCATCGGTGGTAAGCGGAATGGTGCTGTATTTTCTTAAGCGGTTCTTCAATAAACGCGAACAAAAGCAAGCGGAATATGAAAGGAAGAAAGCGGAAGAGAATCGGCTTATTCTTAAAAGCATAGACGCTATAGGTAAATTGACCTATGCCGATGCAATCGCAATCCGAGACGGAAAGACCAACGGAGAAATGAAAGCGGCAATCAAAGCATATAAGGAAGCCGATGCACAGATGTACGATTACCTTGTTAAACAGTCAAGTGGGGAGTAGATATGGAATTAAACATTACAGCAAAGAAAAGTCCGAGAATAGAAGACGGCAAAATCTTTTGGTATGAGGGCGACACTTTTTCGATAGAGTGGACCATAACTTTGACCGATGAAACCACTCATGAAGAGATAGATTTGTCACCGTTGGATACAGTCCTTTTCAAATTTTCCAACGCTTTCAAAAACATTGTTTACGAATGCGAGTGCGAGGTTGAAGAAGACGGAAAAGTAATTCTTGAAATACCGAAAGCTGTATCGGAAAAGTTTACAGTCGGCACTTATACCTATTCGATAAAGTATAAGGGCGAAGACATAATTACGATAGCGGCAAACGGAATAGTGGAGGTGGAAGCATGTCAGTAGGTGCAAAAACGAGAAACATAAGTGCGGCGGTGGTCGCAGAGTTAAAACTCACAGTTCCGCAAAAGTTTGAGGTGCATTTAGAAGACCAAGAAAATCCGCATAATGTTACGGCTGAACAGGTGGGTGCATACACAAAGACGGAGATGGACAATAAACTCGCCGAGTGTGTAAAACTGACCGATATCTATGTGGACGCGCAAAACTACTTATGCATTAACACGGAGAGAATAAGCGATGGGCAGGATTGATTTGAACTCATTAAACGGAGTTAAGTTTAACGGCGTAGAAGTGGACGGCTTAAAGATTAATGGGGTCACGGTGGTTGCGGCCGAGTATCCTATAACTTATATTCCGACAACTGGGAGTTCACAGTATAGAACATGGGCAGACTGGGGTTTTCTCTTAAAACCGAACGGGAACTATCCTACGAGTTATAAGTCAAGTGTCGGTGCAACGATAGATACACCATACACTTCGGAAAGAAGTAAGCCGAACAATGGTGGGAGTTTTAGGTTTTATGGCTATTTTAAGGACTTAACCTGCACGGAATCGTTCAACGGAATAATTCCACCCGGAACAAAAGGCGAGTTTGTAATATATGCAAAAATCAAAATGACGGCAACACCGTTTTATTAAAAAATAGGAGGAAAAGAAAATGGAACAGTATTTGGAACTTATTAGTGTACCTGCGATAGCAACGGTGGTATACTGGATCGTCAATGTATTAAAGACGGCGGTCGGCGAGAAGGAAACTTTCAAAAAGTTTATTCCTTTGATATCGGCGGGTCTCGGTGTGATTTGCGGAATCATATGTTTCTTCGCATTTCCTACGATTATCCCGGCGCAGAACATTTGGGTAGCGATAGTGCTTGGCGGTGCTAGTGGTCTTACGGCTACGGGTACTAACCAGGTTATAAAGCAATTGTCGAAAGGGGAGAAAGACAATGAAGGGAAGTAAGGAATTAAAGTTAGCGTTCGCCAATGCCATAGTCGAAAAACTATGGCTTAAAGGCTTGCTGACTGAAACGCAAAAAAACAATATTATCGCTAAAAATTCTTTGACAATTGTTGCATAATTACGGCGAATTACTCTGGACTTTTTATTGTGAGCACGGTATATTTGTCCTACCTAGAAATGGGTAGGACAAAATTTTTTAACCTTGGTTCAAGTCCATACCAAGCAAGAGTGTATTATATAGGAGAGAATATGGAAACAGCAGTAGCATATATAAGGGTATCGACAAAGAGTGATGCGCAATTACATAGTTATGATTTCCAACTAGAATATTGGAAAAGATATATCAAAAATAAGCCAGACCAAGAATTCGGTGGAATATATGCTGACTATGGCATAAGCGGTAGGACGATGAATAATAGGAAACAACTACTGCGACTGCTTAAGGATGCTAGAGAGGGCAAGTTCAAAGTAATATATGTAAAATCAGTTTCAAGATTTGCTAGGAATACTGAAGAACTACTAAAGACAGTTCGAGAGCTACGAAATCTTGGAGTAAGAGTATATTTTGAAAAAGAAAACATTGACACCTTCGACAAAACGTCGGAGGTGTTTTTAACAATTGCAGCATCCATCGCTGAAAACGACTTAAAGATTTGTTCTGAAAACCAAAAGTGGTCTATAAGAAAGAAATATGAAAAGGGTTTTATTTCGGTAGGTCCTAAAATACTAGGATATAAGATGGATAAAGAGACGAACACATTGATAGTCGAACCTAGTCAAGCGGAAACGGTTAGATACATTTATGACCTTTATATGCAAGGGCTAGGGGTAGAACAATTAGCAAAAAGGCTGACACAGGAAGGACGCAAGAATGCATTGGGTATAGTCAAGTGGTCACGGGGGTCAGTACGTTATGTTCTAACTAACGAAAAATATATAGGCAATTCAATCATGAACAAAACCATAAGCGTGCAAGGGAAATGCATAAAGAATAAAGGGCAAGAGAAGAAGTATTTTCTAGAAAAAATACATGAACCGATAATAAGCGATGAACTCTTCGATGCGGTCCAAAAAGAGATGCACCGACGCGGAAGCGATAAGTTGCGAGACAGAGTTAACGAAACATATCCGTTTACTGGGATGATAGTCTGTGGGTCTTGCGGGAAAAAGTATATTCATAAGATAAACAATATAGGTAAACCATATCAGAGTGATATATGGATATGTCATACACAGGCATTTGAGGGAGTCAAAACATGTCCAAATCTACGGATAAAAGATGATGTCTTAAAAGCAAAGTTTATAGAGTGCTTTAATGAGTTCGTGTCGGTAAAACAAGATAACGATATGGTTCTTCAATACAAACAAGAGCTAGCCAAGTGGATAAGCTTGGAAGATGATTTGACAGCGTTAAAAGTGAATCGAATGATATCCCTTGATGACTATAATGTGGAAATAGCAAGGATACGGTCTGCAATAAAAGACTTAAATGATAAAATCGCTTCTTACGAAATGAGAGGGATTTCAAAGGAAGATTATAACCCCATAACCGAGTTTGACGAAACGAAAGTTCAAAAATTCGTAGACCATGTCACCATTCTAGATAAAACGGTAAAGTTTACCTTTGTAAATGGCGTGGAAATTAGTCGTGGATATGACAATGGGCGGGCAGGTAATCAAAAGGGATGGTTAGAAAAAAAGGAAAAAACAAATCACATGGAGGATGTATATGGAAACAGCAAAAAGAGTGGTTAGGGAAATACCCGCATTATACTTTGGGGCTATAAAACCAGAGGTGAAAAAGCAACGATTGGGTTATTATGCGAGAGTGAGCACCTTAAACGATGAACAAGAAGATTCATATAAAAACCAAAAAGAGTATTTCAGTAGGTTCATAAACAGCAGACCAGACTGGGAACTAGTTGGAGAGTATTCGGACTGGGGCATATCGGGAACAAAAACGGAAGGGCGAAAAGACTTTAATCGAATGATAGAAGACTGCCGAGCGGGGAAAATCGATAGAATCCTAGTAAAGTCAGTTAGTAGGTTCGCTAGAAACACGGTGGACACCTTAAAGTATGTAAGGGAACTGAAAGAACTCGGTATAAGCGTATGGTTCGATAATGAAGGCATAGATACCCTAACAACGGGTGGTGATATCCTTATAACTATACTCGCTGCAATGGCAGAACAGGAAAGCAGAACCATGTCTACGAACATAACATGGGCATACGGGAAACGATTTAAAGATGGCAAGGTTCTTATAAACTATAGACATGTCCTAGGCTGGGATAAGGAAGAGTTCATCAATGAAGACGGTATAAAAGACTCAAGATATGTGATAGTCGAATCGGAGGCTGAAATCATAAGAAGGATATTCAAAGAGTATGCGTCAGGAAGAACATTGAAACAAATAAGTGATGACCTAAATAGCGAAGGCAAATTCACGAAAACGGGAAAGGAATGGAGACCTACCAGTATAGATAATGTATTAACAAATGAAAAATACACAGGAAACGCAATTCTGGGAAAGACATATAAAGTTGATGTATTATCGCCAAGGCGTAAAAATGACGGACACGATAAAAATCACCCATTATTATATGTAGAGAACAGCCACCCTGCAATCATAACGCAAACATTATTTGACATTGTAGCCGCTGAACGAAAACGGCGTATCGGTTTGAGATGTTCAGTAAATACAGGTGCAGGAAAATATAGCAGTAGGTACGGATTAAGCGGTCTGCTTATATGTGGAGACTGTGGCGGTAAATTCCGTAGGTTCGGCAGAAGCCTTGCGAGTGGAGAATATGTTCCTACCTGGGTATGTGTCAACCACCAAAAAGATAGAACTAAATGCGAAATGAAACCGCTTAAAGAGATTGACATATATGATGGGTATAGGCGAGCTGTAAATGAATTGCTTGGCGACACTAAAGAACTGATGACTATCATAAAGAATAACATAGAAGAAGAGTTCAAAGCATCACCAAAGGTTGAACTAGAAGAAACCACCGAAGCGATCCACAAAAAGCAAGAACAAATAATTCGGTTATTTAGACAAAAGAGAAACAGCGAAATAGACGATGATTATTATACAAACGAATATGCTAGGTTGAGTAAAGAGATTATAGAACTGCAAGCCGAAGAAGAAAGGCTTAAAGACTTAACGACTAAAGCGGCGATAGAGGAACAACGGCTGTCGGATATACTTGCAATCCTTGACAATGGCGAAATACAACACATGGATAATGACATCATGAGAAAGCTGATAGAGGCAATACGAGTAATCGATAAACACACCATAGAGTTCCAGTTTAAGTGTGGAGTGAATATAGCAGAAAGGATATAAAAATGAGACCACTACCCCGAAAGGTAGTGGTCTTTTTTTTGTCAGTTTAAGGTTGCAAAAATGGAGGGCAAGAGTGCAGGATTTTTAAAAACTGCGTGCAACCTTAAAAGACGTAAAATTGTTAGAAAAACGACTAAAAAACGGTCAAAAAGTGCCGTTTTCAGCAAAAAAGCGAGTTAAGGATGCAAGAATTCGGGATGTATCATCTACTCGCTTTTTTCCAACAATTTTATGAGTTCAATAATTATTTTTTGACCTTGTTCAGATATATTTTTCAAGTTTGTGACAACATAATATGCTTCGGTAGATAAGCCGTCTTCCAAAAAAAAGAATTCATATAGGGAGATACCCAAAGCATCACATATTGAGCACAAGTTCTTAAAACGAGGCAGAAAATTCTTACGACGCATTTCGTAAAGGCTTGCGGCTGATGATTCTGTATCCAGTGAGAGAGAATTGAAACTTCGTCCTTGTTTCTTTAAAAGAGTGTCAAGCCTATTATAAAAATTTTCTGCAGTCCAAAAATCAAGATTGCTCATACAAACACCTCCTTCGCCCTCCATTAAAGGTGTTGTATGTTAGCGTAATTATAGAATAATAACAAGTAATTTTCAACGAAATTACAAACTTCTTTGGATTTTATGGGTGAAAACTACAAACTAGTTGTTATATGTTTAATTTTTAAATATGTTAAAATTATAATGACATAATTGGGGGTTATATATGAGTAACGATGCACCATATAAAATCGAGTATTACAGCAGATTAAAGTCAAAAAAGGTGGACTGGCTTTGGTATCCATATATCCCCTATGGGAAGATAACGATTATACAAGGAGACCCAGGAGAAGGGAAATCTACTTTTGCTATTAATTTAATTTCAATGCTGACTAACGGTGAGCCTTTTCCTTTTACGAGTAAAAGCATCGAAAAAGGGGCAGTTGTTTATCAGAATAGTGAAGATGGCAAAGAGGACACGATTGTTCCTAGAATGAAAGCGTGCAACACAAATCTCAATATGGTAGCGTATATCGATGAAACAAATTCGTCACTAGATATGGGGGATGAAAGACTAGAAAAAGCAATAGAAGAGATAGGGGCGCGCCTTGTAATTTTAGATCCTATACAAGCATATTTGGGAGACTCGGACATGAATCGCGCCGCCGACATAAGGCCACTATTTAATAGACTAGCTGCAATAGCGCAAAGGAAGAATTGTGCCATTGTTTTAATCGGTCACATGAGTAAGAGTGCCACTGGGAAAGGATTATATCGTGGTCTAGGATCTATAGACATTGCTGCGGTAGCTAGAAGTGTACTCCTTATTGCAAAAGTAGAAGATAATTTGAGAATACTAGCGCCAATAAAAAACAACCTTGCACCATTAGGCGACTCTATACTTTTTCAGATACACGAGGGGTCAACGATTAAGTGGATAAAGACATGCAAAACAACTGCGGAACAGGTTATGTTGGGAGATACTAGCAAGATAGAAAGCAGTTCTAACAAAATCGTTACTGCCATGAATATTATTACTTTTTGCATAAAAAATGGTAAAAAGAAAGCCAGCGAAATTGGTTATGAGTGTGCGAAACAAGATATTTCTGAAAGAACAATGAATTGTGCAAAATCTAAACTAGGAATTATATCTACGAAGACAAAGGACGGGTGGATATGGAATTTTGCAAATGCAGAGACAGTAAACGATGAGTGAAAAGAAGAATCTAACAAAAGAACAAGAACGTGAAGCTATTATTGAGTTATACAAGCAACGCGACTCGGATATTGAGGTTATACCTATAACAAAAAAAGACCGGGAATTATTAAAGGTGCAGGAAGAGACGGTTAATGTTGCACTTTATTCTCGTGTTTCGACGTCAAGCCTTGAACAGGCGACATCAATAGCATTGCAAGAGGTTTCTTTTGAAGATATCCAAAAGATTCATCCGAATTGGAAGCTTGTAAAACAATATACTGATGATGGTATATCAGGAACATCCATAGATAGGCGACAAGCATTTAAAGAAATGATAAAAGACGCTCACACGGGAATGTTTGATTTAATTGTAACTAGGAGTGTTTCTAGGTTTGCTAGAAACTTGCGAGACTGCGTAGATACATACCAGAAATTAGCGAAACTGCCGCACCCGGTCTATATTTACTTTGTTTCAAACAATCTGATAACCAATGGGAAAGGCGAACAGTCTGAAATGATTTTGCAATTTATGGCGATGATAGCTCAAGAAGAATCGCGTATGAAAAGCGAAATAATGATGGGGTCGGTAGAACAGAGATATAATTCTGGAAAGTTTTTGCTTACCAAGTGTTTGGGATATGATAGAATCCGTGAGTCAAAAACTGTACCACCCATGCTTATCGTAAACGAAGAAGAGGCTCCAACTATAAAATATATGTATGGTCTATTGTTAGCAGGACACACCTGCAAGGCAATAGCTAGCATTCTTATGGAAGAAAAAAGGAAAACAAAACTGGGGAATACCAAGTGGACAGCAGCCACGGTTATGGCTGTTTTGGAAAACGAAAAATACTATGGGGCCGTTATTGGCAGAAAAACATATTCTTATGATTTTTTAGAGCATAAGAGAAGAAAAAATACTGGACAATTAAGACGCTATAAAAAAGAAGGACACCACGAACCTATTGTTTCAAAAGATGTTTGGATGTTCGCACAAAAAATAATAGAGACGCAGCGAAAAAAACGCGGTGGACAAATTTCTCGGACGCTTCATGTAATACAAGAGGGTATACTGCGCGGGTTTGTTGTAATAGATAGGGCTTGGTTCGGTTCAAGTATAGATGACTATATTGAGGCGAACCGCATTGTTTACGCCGAAGTCAGAGAAAGACCTAAACAGATTAAGTTTGGAACAGTAAGCAATTTTGACTTAACGGGTTATGAGTCGGTTTCTACATTAATGTTTAGTAACAACGATCGCCCGACTATGCTGTTTGATTATAACACGGTCATTTTTAATAAAATGTCTTTGAAAAGAATGCAGGAAACGGAAGAGATTGAGTTGTTGTTCAATCCGAAAACATTTGAAATTGCTGTGAGGCCAGCTAATAAAACAATTAAAACTGCAGTTAAATGGGGTTGTGTTTCAAATAGAGGCGATTTTATACCATATAAAACAACGCTAGGTTCGTTTACGGCAATTCTATTTGATTATATGCAATGGAACGGCGAATACAAGTATAAATTGTATGGGAAATGCCGAGAACACGACGGGGAGAAACTGTTGTTCTTTTCGTTGCGAGATATTGAAGTGTTTATTCCTAGTGAAGAAAAATCGATAAATGGGCGAACAAAATATAAGAAATACTATCCGCAAACATTTGTCAATCAATATGGCGAAGATGCATATCAATCGATATATAATTCACGTTCGTATTTATTAGATTATTTTAAGGTTTGGGATGCATGCGTTGGAAGCGTAGCGATTAAAGAAGATGAGATTGAAGAACAGATGAGAAAGGCTTCTAGCGAATTATTAAAATCATAGGAGAATTTTTTATGGAAGAAGAAAGGAAAGCTAGAACAGAAGAACAAGTAATTGTTGACGATGATTTTTCGTGGGAAGGATTTCAAGTTGTTAGACGTGAATTCTTTTCGCATGTTTTTGAGCCGTCAGTGAGAATAAATGGTAATTCCATTATGTTTAACGCCGCCTGCTTGAGAAAACTACCTAATGCTACGCATATTCAAGTATTGATTAACCAGGAGACAAAAACCCTTGCAGTAAAAGAAGCAGAGCCAAGTGAGGACAACTTTAGATGGTGTACGGTTGACGCCAAAACAGGGAAACATAAGACTCGTGAGGGGAAAGGTTTTATTGTTCCTAAAACATTTGATATAATGGGCTGGAATCCTAATTATAGGTATAAAGTTCTTGGGTCTGTAATTAGTGTTAAAGGGGAGACAATTATTATTTTTAGGCTAGAAGACGCCGAGACATATTTGCCTATAGAGACAAATCCAGATGGAACGACAAAGAAGATGGGGCGTAAGCCACATTACCCGGCAGCATGGAAAGATTCGTTCGGTTTGCCTATTGAAGAACATAGAAGTCATGTCAAGATAGATGTTCTTGATGGTTTTGTGCGCTATGAATTTGTAAAACCGAAAGCGCCGTCTATTATAAACACGCCGAAGCCTTTGGAAGGTGAACAGCCTACGCAAGGTCAAATTAATATGTTCGACGGAGGTGAGAATAGTGATAGACGAACATAAGTACAAAGTATTTTTTAGTACAAAATGGTATAAGATCCGAATTAATCAGCAGACAATACTGGACATGGGATATCCAACTATGGTTAGGATGTTGATTAACCCTGAAACAAAGGAACTCGTTGTTCAGCCGTGCAATTCTTATGAGAAACTGTCTTTTAAAGTTCCGAATGATTTTGCGGAAGACTGCCATGGGTTCGAGTTGTCTTCTATAGCACTTACCGAGTTGCTTGTTGATACAATGGGCTGGGATATGGATACTCATTATAGGGTTTACGGGCGGTACATAAAAAAAGAGAACATAATTGTCTTTGACCTAAAAAAATACGAAGTTGTGCTCAATGATGACAATGATTAGGGACAAAACAAGGTTGCAATAATTAAGAAAGAATTGCAACCTTGCTAGAAGATATAATCATAGGAGTTTTGGATAATGAAGAACATATCGATGCCAAAGATTGAGTTTGTTATGGAGCATAAGCTGTCTTTGTTGCGGGTATATAAGGAAACCGTGGAGGCACTAGGGAATCCAAGAGAGATTTTTTTATTGATATCAAGTAAAGGTGAATTATTGGTAAAGGCTGTAAGGCCAGAAGTTCCCGAAAGAAGAAGAATTAGGGTTAATATTGATGAGTTAATTAAAAAAACCTATTTTGAAACAACCTGTGGTTTTTTTATTTCATTAATTATAGACATGATGGAAATAACGAATGCTGGTACTTATAGCCTGAATGGTTCATATAATGGCGAACTTGATGCGGTAGTGTTTAATCTATATAAACGCATGAAGTTAATCAAGATAGAGGGAGGAATTATAAAACGTCTTAAAGAGAAAGCATAGATTCTTAAACATCATAACCATTATATAATTATAAAGATTGCAAAAGCACTTTGTAGCCTTGCAATCTTGAACAATTAAAGACCGCAAGAGCAAAACTTAATTGCAACCTTGTAAAAACAGTCCACTCTATAGAGTGGGCTTTTTTTATGCTCTAAAAAGATTGAAATAGTCTAACACACCTATTGCAAGCACACTAAAAAAAGAGATTTAGTCAAATACACGCAAGTGCCACTTTGTCAATTTTTCCTGTGCGTCCAGTTCAAACTCTTCCATCGTTTTTATAACGGGGAATTTGGCTCTTTTTATAAGCACGCCTTCTTTGTTGCCGTCCCGTATTTCCTGTTCGATTCGCAGCATCTTTTCCAAAAACCGCCACTCTTTTTCCGTGCCCTGTATCTCCGCTAGGCTTCTCGCAAGGTTAGTCAGACTTAACCTGTTTGCCAAGTCTTTTATTCTAGATAAGTCCATCGTCAGCCTCCGTCAAAAGATTGTAGTTAGCGAGTTTCCTATACCTAGACGCAGTCCGTTTCGGCGCTATCTCTTTAAGATTTCTTTCGCCTACCTGAATTAAGAGTTCCGACAGCACTTCGGTAAAGCAGAACCTATTTTCACTAGAACAAGTCACTATTGCGGAAATCACGTCGTCTTTTGAATATTGCTTTTCTATCTTCCGTAGTAGCCGTGCCTGTTCTTTTAGGTATCGTGGCTTTGTCAACTCTATGCGCTCGATAAACTTTACTACCACGCTACTCTCTTCGTACTTCTCTTTAACTAAATTATCGGAGACCAAGTGGATAGAAGACAAATATAATGTGCTTTTAATCGGTAGTGCAGGGACGGGCAAAACGCATCTGTCCATAGCAATCGGACTAAAAGCGATAGGCAATAACAAAAAGGTAGTATATACCACGGTAAACGAGTTGCTGTTTCTGATAAAGACACAGCAGGAAGTCAAGAAAAGTAAAATCAAGTTAGACTATATGGAAGAGTGCGACGTGGTAATAATAGACGAACTTGGTTATACGCCGTTAAGCCGAGAAGAGACGCTGACCCTTTATAAGAAGATTGACGCCTTAAACAAAAGAAAGTCGCTTATCCTTGCGACGAACAGAACTTTCGAAGGCTGGGGCGACATCTTTTACGACGAGCAAACAGCCGAGACTTTACTTGACAGAGTCGTAGAGAACTGTCAGGTAATAACATTAACAGGCGGTAGTTACCGACTTAGAACCCACAAAGGTATCTTTGACGTTAACTAACCCTTTAAGATTTAATTTGATTATAAATAAAATTTAATTTTGATTATTCAGTTTTTTCGCTAGAAAGAACTTTTTGTATATAAAAGATTTTTGATTTGGTGAGAAAGTGAGAACGCCTATGGGGGTAGGGGGGGTAAAAACCCCGGTAAAACACCCCCCTAGCGGGGCCGCAAAATCACGCAAGTTTTCGCAAAATCAAAAATCAAACGCGCAAAATCACGCAAGTTTTCGCGTAATCAAAAATCAAACACGCGCAAAATCACGCCTATCATTTTGATAAGCGTGTTTTTTGTTTGTAAAAAGTATAGTCTATTAAGCCGTGCGGAAAGGTTGAAATTAGAACAAAAAAATGGTAAGATATCTTTATATAAAACAAATAGGGGAGGGGGAAACTATGAGAGTAGCTTTTTTTGATGCGAAACCTTACGATAAACCTTCTTTTGAAAAATACGGACAAGCGGCAAACATCGACTTTATTTTTTACGAAGCGAAGTTAAGTGTCGAAACGGCGGAACTTGCGAGAGGGTGCGACGCCGTGTGCGTGTTCGTAAACGATGACGTAAACGCCGACGTTATAGACAAATTGTATTCGCACGGCGTAAAATTGATTGCCTTGCGTTCGGCGGGATATAATAATGTTGACGTAAAGCACTCTTTCGGAAAAATACACGTCGTTCACGTCCCCGCTTATTCGCCTTACGCCGTGGCGGAACACGCCATCGCTCTTTTGTTGACGCTCGTAAGGCATACTCACAAAGCATATATCCGAACGAGAGATTTTAACTTTTCTTTGAACGGTCTTACGGGTTTCGATTTGCACGGAAAGACCGTCGGCATTATCGGGACGGGCAAAATCGGACGGATATTTATAGATATTTGCCGCGGGTTTGGTATGAACGTTCTTGCCTACGATAAATTTCCGCCGCAGGACGGCGATATAAAATACGTGGGGTTAGACGAATTACAAGAAAAAAGCGATATCATTTCTTTACACTGCCCGCTCGTGCAGGAAACTTATCATTTGATAGACAAAGAAAGTATCGATAAAATGAAGAAAGGCGTGATCATCGTGAACACTTCGAGGGGCGCATTGATAGATACCGAAGCGTTGCTTGACGGCATCAAGACGAGAAAAATCGGCGGGGCGTGTTTAGACGTTTACGAAGAAGAGGCTAACGTCTTCTTTAACGATTTTTCCGAGCATATCATTGACGACGACACTCTTGCCCGACTTATCTCAATGCCTAACGTTATCGTAACGTCGCATCAGGCGTTCTTAACGGAGGAAGCGTTAAACAATATTGCCGAAACGACCGTAAATAATATATTGTCGTATTTTGAAAACGACGGTTTATGTGATAACGAACTTTGCTACCGTTGCGGGCATATCGAACGTTGCAAGCGGGATAGAAAGGAACGTTGTTTTTAAAAGTATTTAAATGCATCGATAACGGGAAATTAAAATAAAGGAGCAAAAAGCCACGCTTATCAGAACGGTAAGCGTGGCTTTTGTTGCGGCGTAAAAGGTTCAGATTCCGCCTACCGCACGACAGGTTGTTTTTCGATATGGCGGGGAGTTTTCTTTCTACACGTTAAGTGATTTTTAATTTTCCGCAACTTGCACGAATTCCCGTTTCGGGTTTTGCGGTACGGGCATAAAGACGACTTGCGCCGCATATAAAATAAAGGAGTTTTATCGCCGCGCCGCCCGTATAAAAAATTTTCGATTTATAGGGCAAGAATTTTGATTATCTCTTGACTTACTTGTCGAATTTTAATATAATTGAAGCGGTTTTAAAATTTTACCAAAGGAGATATTATGAACACGTTGTTACTCGTATTGATCGTAGCCGTTTGCGGCGTGGCGATACTGTACGTCGGTTTCAACTATTTCCGTATCAGGAAAATGGAAGAAGGTACCGACAGAATGGTGAAAATGAGCGCCATCATAAGAGAAGGGGCTAACGTTTTTATCAAAAAAGAGTTTTTGACTATCAGCGTTGTAGTCGCCGTACTCGCGTTGCTGTTTTCTCTGTTTATTGAGAAGTTCAGCGGCGTTACGTATATCGTCGGGGCGTTGATGTCCACCGTCGTATGCGTTCTCGGTATGAAAAGCGCGACCTACGCCAACGTCAGAACGGCGAATATGGCGAGAAAAAGCCTTTCTATCGGCAAGACTGTAAAAGTCGCACTTTGCGGCGGGTCTATATCGGGCTTGTCCGTTCAGGCGTTCGGACTTCTCGGTCTTATCGCGATAGTTCTTATAAGCGGCGTTACGGCGAGCGAAGGCACGGGGCTTATACCGTTGCTTACGACCAACGAAACCATAATGAGAATAACCACTTATTCTCTGGGTTGCTCTACGGTCGCCATGTTCAACCGTGTTGCGGGCGGCAACTACACGAAGGCGGCGGATATTTCCGCGGATATTCTCGGCAAGATAAGAAACGACCTGCCCGAAGACGACAGCAGAGTTCCCAACGTCATAGCGGACTTTATCGGTGATAACGTAAACGATATCGCGGGGAACTGCTCCGACCTTCTGGAAAGTTTCGTCGCCACCATTTCCGCGTCCATTATCGTCGCCATTTCGTTAAAAGGCGTCATATCGGAAGCATTGTTCTTTATGCTCTGTCTCGTACCGCTTCTCATTGCGGGCGCGGGGCTGTTCAGCTGTATTTTAGGTCTCGGCTTTGCGGCGGTCAAGAAGATGGGCGACAATCCTTCGAAAGAACTCGACCTTGCGACCTACGTTTCCGCGGGACTTACGGTACTGTTTACGGGGCTTATCTGCTTTTTGGGTTTCAGAAATTTCTCGGGCGAGTTCGCGGATCTTAACTTCAACGAAACGCTCGGTTGGGCTTCGCCCTGGATATGCGCGATATTAGGTATCGCCAGCGGCGTCGCTATCGGTATGATAACGGAATATTACACCAGCAGCGAATTCAAACCCACGAGAACCATAGCCGAATACGCTACGGAAGGCGAAGCCTTCGTCATCACCAAGGGCGACGCGGTAGGATCCAAATCCTGCCTGTTCCCGATACTTATAATCGGTATCTCGTTGCTTATTTCCGGCGCGATATGCGGCATTTACGGTATCGCAATCGCCTCTCTCGGTATGCTGTCTTTCGTGGGAACCACCGTTTCCATAGACGCTTTCGGTCCGATAGCGGACAACGCGGGCGGACTTGCCGAGTCCTGTCATTTAGATCCCGACGTCAGGGTAATAACCGATAAACTCGACTCCGTCGGCAACACCACGGCGGCAATAGGCAAAGGCTTTGCGATAGGTTCGGCGGCGTTCGCCACGGTATCCTTGATAGTAGCGTTTATAGGAAACTACGCGCACACGGGCGCAACGATACCGACCTTTACGGGTTCGAGTCTGTTCGTGGTGGTAGCAGGTCTCGTTATCGGCGGCGCGCTGATAGAGTTCTTCTCGGCGATACTTACCGACAACACCATAATTTCCGCGAAAGAACTTGCGGACGTCGGCGACAAACAACTTTCCGACCCCGCGATACTTAAAGGCGAAAAAGACCCCGATTATAACGAACTCGTCCGTCTTGCGACAGGTTCGGCGTTAAAGAGAATGCTCTTGCCGTCGATAATCGCGATTGCCGTTCCGCTGGTCGGCGGTATCCTTTTCGGGCTCGACTTCGTACTCGGAATTCTTCTCGGCGCGACTATCGTCGCTATTCCGAGAGCGATATTTATGGGAAACTCCGGCGGTGCTTTCGATAACGCCAAAAAGTACATAGAAAGCGGCGCGCTCGAAGGATACGGCAAAGGTTCCGCAGCGCACAAAGCGGCGGTTACGGGCGATACGGTGGGCGATACCAGAAAAGACGTCGTCGGCGTTGCGCTCGATATATTCATAAAGATGATGTCGACCGTCGCCACCACGCTTTTCGTGGTCATCTACGTTCTGCACGACCTTATCAATATTTTCTAAAACAGTAAAGAATAAAACGAAGATAAAAAGCGGACTTTTAATTAAGTCCGCTTTTTGGGTTTCGCTCTCATAAAGTTTACGGCAACGGTTTCGTTACCGCAAACATTATATAATAATGTAAGGCGCAAGGCGAAGTAAATTTTCCGCCTTTAAATAAGCCTACTAAAATCATAAAATTTTCGCCCGCAACCCCCCGTTTTCCACTAAGAATTGTGTCGGAAAGTAAGTGAAAAACACAATATTTTGTGTAGGGTAAAAAGTTTAAAAAAAACTTTAAAAAACGACGAAAAACGCTTGACTTACCCTTATGATTATGTTATTATTAGTAGGCTGTCGCCAAAAGATGGCAAACGTCAACCGCTGTTGACGGGAGTTGTTTAAAAATTGAATAGAAGGAAATAAGACGAAATAATAAAGTTATTTTGAAAGTTTCTGTCAAAATCTTTGAAGTATGAAATATGTACTTTAAAACAGTCATTAAAATGACAAAACGCTATTAAAAAGCGAAAATCGTTAGAGCAGTTGAGAGCGAAAGTTCTCGGCTTTAAAAAATTAAACTTAAGAGTTTGATTCTGGCTCAGGACGAACGCTGGCGGTGTGCTTAATACATGCAAGTCGAGCGGACTTACGGGAGCTTGCTTCCGTAAGTTAGCGGCGGACGGGTGAGTAACGCGCGAGCAACCTGCCTATATCTGGGGAATAACATAGAGAAATCTGTGCTAATACCGCATATGACCACAGTGGGGCATCCCACAGGGGTAAAAGATTTTATCGGATATAGATGGGCTCACGTACCATTAGATAGTTGGTAGTGTAACGGACTACCAAGTCGACGATGGTTAGCCGACCTGAGAGGGTGATCGGCCACATTGGAACTGAGATACGGTCCAGACTCCTACGGGAGGCAGCAGTAGGGAATATTGGGCAATGGGCGCAAGCCTGACCCAGCAACACCGCGTGAATGATGAAGGTCTTCGGATTGTAAAGTTCTGTGATGGGGGACGAAGAAAGTGACGGTACCCCAAGAGCAAGCCACGGCTAACTACGTGCCAGCAGCCGCGGTAATACGTAGGTGGCAAGCGTTGTCCGGAATGACTGGGCGTAAAGGGTACGTAGGTGGCTATTCAAGTTAGTTGTGAAATCCCGAGGCTTAACTTCGGTGCTACAATTAAGACTGTTTAGCTTGAGTGCAGGAGGGGTAAGTGGAATTCCTAGTGTAGCGGTGGAATGCGTAGATATTAGGAAGAACACCGGTGGCGAAGGCGACTTACTGGACTGTAACTGACACTGAAGTACGAAAGCGTGGGGAGCAAACAGGATTAGATACCCTGGTAGTCCACGCCGTAAACGATGAATACTAGTTGTGGGGGGTATTCGACTCCCTCCGTGACGCCGTTAACACATTAAGTATTCCGCCTGGGGAGTACGGCCGCAAGGTTGAAACTCAAAGAAATTGACGGGGACCCGCACAAGCAGCGGAGCATGTGGTTTAATTCGACGCAACGCGAAAAACCTTACCAGGGTTTGACATCCTCTGACAGCCTGAGAGATCAGGTTTCCCTTCGGGGCAGAGAGACAGGTGGTGCATGGTTGTCGTCAGCTCGTGTCGTGAGATGTTAGGTTAAGTCCTGCAACGAGCGCAACCCTTATATACAGTTGCCAATATTCAGTTAGGAACTCTGTATAGACTGCCGTGGATAACACGGAGGAAGGTGGGGATGACGTCAAATCATCACGCCCCTTACATCCTGGGCTACACACGTGCTACAATGGCTATTACAAAGAGCTGCAATACCGTAAGGTCGAGCGAATCTCATAAAAATAGTCTCAGTTCAGATTGTGGGCTGCAACCCGCCCACATGAAGTCGGAGTTGCTAGTAATCCCGAATCAGCATGTCGGGGTGAATGCGTTCCCGGGTCTTGTACACACCGCCCGTCACGCCATGGGAGTCGGGAGTACCCAAAGTCAGTGGCCTAACCGCAAGGAGGGAGCTGCCTAAGGTAATACCGATGACTGGGGTGAAGTCGTAACAAGGTAGCCGTATCGGAAGGTGCGGCTGGATCACCTCCTTTTAGGGAGATTTGCGATAAGGCATTTTTCACAGCCTGTCGCTATCCTTAAGTCGAAGGCAAGAACTTTCAATCTGACCGTTTCAGCCGATTTTTTCGGTGCTTAAACGATTGAGTTTAGGGTCTTGTTTCCTCTATTCGTTTTTAATAAATGCAGTGCTCCGTTCGTCGGGGCATTTATTTTCTGTCAGGCTGGGCCTGACCTTTTTGGGGGTATAGCTCAGCTGGGAGAGCACCTGCCTTGCAAGCAGGGGGTCAGCGGTTCGATCCCGCTTACCTCCACCAGACGCGAAAGCGTTTCGTGGATTTGAACTCGCAGCGTTAGAGCAGAAATATTCGGGAACATAGCTCAGCTGGTTAGAGCACACGCCTGATAAGCGTGAGGTCGGTGGTTCGAGTCCACTTGTTCCCACCAAGGCGCGAAAGCGCCAGGGAAAAAGGGGACGTACCACATAAGCAATTATGTCGGGGTTAAAAGTCCACTTGTTCCCACCAAGACGCGAAAATCCCATTGTTAAGTGGTGTTTACGCGTCGAAAAAGTCGCCGATGCGACTATTCCGTAGGTTGACAACTGCATAGGAGAAGATAGATCAGAGAAAGATCGATCGAGAAAGACTTATAAAAAGAGTAAGTACAATAAGGCAAAGAGCAAATAGACTAAGAAAGAAAAGGTTAATACGAAGAAAACGAATAAGGATTATTCACGAGAAGTATTAGTCGAGTCGAAGTCAAGGAATAAGAAAA
>JAEEGH010002407.1_pt1 | contig 50799 bp, 32 predicted proteins | sample 9134181 | NCBI WGS metagenome assembly JAEEGH01 (sample SAMN16246544, study PRJNA631951) | gut metagenome | biome: gut microbiome; feature: rumen; material: DP-attached | host: Bos | place: Iran: Karaj | collected 2018-10
GTACCAGACCTCTCCTGCACGAAGTTCCTGGTCAGAAAGAGCATAAAAATCTTCCCGGTCAGCGTGCAGGTCTTTTAAGAAATAAGTAACGGCAAAGCCCGTCATTTTCCGATAAAGTTCTTCCCATTTTTTCATGAGTTTATTATAGCATGGAAAGTGGGGAGACTGATAATATAACAAAATGATGCATCACCTTTCATTGCAAAGTTAACATCATATCCTGCCTCTATTGGAAAAGATGATAATAGTAAAGATAAGAATTTAACTCTTCAAAAAAATGCAAACCGTTGTATGATTATATCTACTGCCTGTTCACAGTAACATTATTCCCTATACTTTCTTGCGAGAATGTTGCAGAAGAAGTTTTCCAGTTCATTGTACCGCTTCCATCAACAGTTTTTCCATTCACATTACTACAATTGCTTATACTTCCACCATTAAAATTAAAGGTACCGTTGGATAATAAATAAACAGCAGAACCATATCTAGCTTTACATGAGGTAATACTTCCTTCATTCATTGTAAATGTACCCCCTACAATATATACAGTTCCGTCTCCGTTTCCAACAAAGCCGGTTATAACAGCTCCATCCAATATAACTTCTGCTCCACGTTCAATGTATAGAGCAACGGTATGAGCATTGTCATAATCAGCTCCCTTAATTGTAATTCCATTTCCGATTGTAAGTTTTGCCCCGGACTTAACTGTTATGAAATAAAAATCTGTAGTATTAGACAATTGTGCTGAATTTGAACTTAAAAATTTAAGCGTTTTTGATTCATCTGATTGCAGAGTTACATATTTTCCTTCAGGAATGGTTATGCATGACTGTCCACTTGACATTGAGCTTGTGTCTATAGTCTCGTTTTGGTTTATTGTGATTGTTACGTTTTTTTTGTCTGGAAGTTCCTGTAGATAAGTTACTAAATCACTTACTGAAGATGGAGTATAACTTAAAGTTATCAATTTACCAAAGGAATTAATTTCCCAATCATTATTCGGTATCGTAAACTTTCCCACCTCATCTGCAAGGGTAACGCCTGTGCCAGCCTCAAGAAGTGGTCTTCCATTTGTGTAAGAATTTGGAGTAAGGCCGATTACATTGCCTTCCCCGCAGCCTGAAAGAGAGGATGTTATTTTTATCGTTACATTATCTTCCATGTAAATATCGTTCATTCCTGCTTCTTTTACAAATTCGTTCTGTTCATTTTGTACTCCATAAGGAATCGTTGCTTCTACTCCAATTTCTATATGAGAGTATTCTGTTTCATTATTGCAGGCCATAAACACAGCACCACCGTTTTCTGCTTTATTTCCGCTGATTGTTCCGCCAGTCATAATAAGGCTGCTGTTTTCTTTAAGAAAAAGACCGGCTCCCTTTTCAACATTTTTGTTGTTTTGAATTTTAGCGCTACCGCTCATGCTAAAGGAGCTTTTTGTAGTCACATAAACGCCTCCACCATTTCCATATCCTTTTGCCTCGTTTCCTTCTATTACGCCGCCAGTCATTATAACATCGCCTTCTGTATATATGCCTGCACCGTACGTAGCGCAATTATAAGAAATATTTCCGCTTGCAATTTTAAAGTTTAACGCTCCATAATTGTAGATTCCTCCGCCATAGTTATACATTGAATTATTATTGTAATTTCCGCAAACCCCGCCGGTAAGTTCAAACTCTTCGGTCTCACTTTTATAACCAAGATAAAGGGAACTGCCTTTCACCAAACATATTCCACCTCCTCTTCCCGTTGTCATGTTTCCATAAGAATCGTTTTTTGCCACGCTGTTAGTAGTTTTTCCTACCATTGCACTTCCATACATAAAAAGCTTTCCGGCATTGTAGACTCCTCCGCCATACGAAGCAGAATTATCGGTTACTAAAACTCCGTCGCCAAGAAAAAGGGTTGCTGATTCTCCAATATTAATTCCGCCGCCGTTCCCAATTCCTCTGCTTCCAGTCAATTTAAGATTTTTAATTGTTACCGGAACATTTGAATTAACTGTTAGAGTCGTATTTTGTTGTTTATTTGCATCAAGAACGTCCTTTGGCTCTCCTTTTTCATCCAGTCCGTTTACACCCTCTATAGTGATAGATTGTGCTCTATATTTTCCAGATGATTCAGTCGTCAGAGTATTTAAAATTATATTGTAACCCTCAATGATTCCATCAATGTAGATTATATAATCTGCCGTATTGTCGTCCATAACCTCGATGGCTTTCTTAATCGTTTTAAAAGGTTTCGACTTTGTACCGTTTCCTTCCTCATCATCTCCGTCCCTTGTACAAACTGAGCGCCCTGTTCCTGCTACATAAATCGGAGCATCAAGAATTAGGGATTTTTTATTGGTGCTTAACTTACATTCCCAGCCGGTCCGGGTAAATGCAAAATACTCTATGTATGACGTAAGATCTGTAACATTTGTTCCGTCTGCCTGAACCACAGCTGCTCCACGCTTCCATGCCGGTGTTATGACAATGTGATTTGAAGCATCGTGTTTTGTAAGGGTATCTGCAAGGATGAGAGTTTTGTTAACAGCAAGGTAAATGTCGTTTAACTTTTCCGTTCCTTTACACGGAATATATACAGAACCACCAATTGTCAATGATGCTCCATTAAAATCAGCAATTGAACCGCCATTACCCTGCTCACATTGATTATTTTCAATACGGCCGCCCGTTAAAGTTACTGAAATATCATTTGCATAATTATTAGTCTCCATGCATATAGCCCCACCACTTCCACAGGCAATATTTTCAGTAATTTCTCCACCTTTCATTATGAATTCAGTTCCTGTATTAAGACCAATTCCTGCTCCCGAAGAATAAACTTGTGAACTACTTTCACTATACTGTATTGTTTTGTTTCCAGTTATCACAGCGCCGCTCTTCATGGTAAGCCTGCCATAATACATATAAATACCGGCACCATAAGTCTTTATAACATAACCTCCAGAAGAAAACGGTTTTATATAGTTTTCTGTAATAAGAGTTCCGCTATCCAGAGTAAGGTTTGCCATTTCAGCTGCATTATTACTTTTCCCGCTGATGCAGATTCCTCCTCCGCTGGCTGAATTACATCCGCCGGTGATTTTAAGATTTTTAATTGTTACTGGAACCGTACATGACGAAATCGTAAGGACTGTTCCCTGCGAAACCCAGCTAAAAGCACCGTTAAGTTCATCTTCAGGCATCCCGTTTTCATCCAGTCCATTCAGGCCCTCTATTATCAGGGAGTTTGCTTTACCGTTTATTGCCTCAGAAATTTCCTGTGCTCCGGTCACTTCGCCACAAACATAAATCCTGTAGTCCTTTGAACTGTCGCCGGCAGCTGCAATAATGGAAGCCGCCTTTGTAACTGATACAAGGGGACTGTATACACTTCCGCTTCCGGTTTCATCACTGGCAGTACCCACACCGGTACTACCGACATAAAAAGTTGTGCGGGCAAATTGATTTATAAGGTCTTCAGTAAGATTAAAAGCACCGCTCTCATTTATCAGGCGGCTTCCGTCACTTACCCAGGTATCTGTAGTCATATTGCCGAAAACATTTATGCTCTGCTCTGTAGAATAAAGCAGAATATTATTAGCATCATAATAATAAAAAGTTGTACTGTAGATTCCGCTTTTTACACCATTGCTTTTTAATGTATAAGAACTGTTCGCTATAAATGATATTTCTTTAAGTTCATCCGGCCAGTCACTGTTATCTGATTTTATTATTAATTTTTTAACACTATCACAGACATTAATTGAAAGATTTATACTTCCAGTAGACTCTGTATCCGGTTTCAAAATAAAAATGTGCGAAAAAACAGGCTGGTTCGCATTCAGTGTTACGGTACAGGAATCCTTTAATATTATATTTTCACCGTTTTTTATTCCTGCTTCTATAGTCCATTCTTTTTCTGATTTAAGTGGAAGGTTAAAAGTAATTTTTGTTCCTGTTTTAACAAAATCATCATTTGAAAATTCTTTATCATACTCTCCCGAGGCACTTGCTTTTGCATAAAAGGTTACATCAGAAGGAACAGAAGGAATGGCAGAACGGGCTTCTGCTGTCTGTGTATTATTCAAAGCATTTACAATTTGTGAAGGGAGTGCTCCCTCAAGGGAAATCTCCCCGACAAATGTTACTTTTCTGTCAGATTTATTATCTGTCCTCTCATAATCAAAATAATCACTGCAGGAGAAAAATCCGGCCGTAGAAAGCAGGATAAAAAGCAATACCAGAAAATGAATAATTTTTTTTATGTTTTTCATAATTTTCTCCCTCTTATTCGTTTATTACCACTGGTGTTGAAGCGGCTGTTTTATTTAAAGTTTCATTGTTGTAATTCCAGTTTGTTATCACAATATTATAAGAATAATAATATCCTCTTGCATAAAGTATGTTTCCATCATTACCTGCCAGACAGTTTTCAAAGGTACAGTCTGTAACTTTTACCGTACGATTAGCATTTGGAGCATAACAGTAAATTGCACCGCCATTTTCTTTTGCACGGCAGTTTTTAAAGTTACAGTTTACTATTCCATCAGGAGTTTCACCTTCTTTCTGCGCTTCATCATAAATCCTGATTGCACCACCATTTTTTGCAGAACAGTTTTCAAATGTACAGTTTTTCATTTTCAGATAATTACTTTTTCCGCAAACAAGACCACCGCCGTCTCCAGATTCATTGCAGGCGTTTTTTATCGTAACATTATAAAATGTACAGGAGTGTGTTGATACTAAAGGTTTAGAAGCCTTTATATTGTCTCCATCCAGTATAATGAAACCCCCGTCTTTATTTCCTAAAGTTGTATGATCAGCTAAATTCAGCATGGAAGTTGAAGGGGCTATATCATCTGAGCGGATTAAGGTAAGGGTTTTTCCGGAAGAAATATCCGTAAAGACTGATCCGGATATATCCAGTTGACCTGTTACAAGCACTTCTATCTTATTCGCTGAAGATGAAGCAATAATATCATTTATAGCATCAATGTTGTCTGCAATATCCGGTGCTTCAATTCCCGTAATTTCAAATTCCTTTGAATGAGCAACTCCCATATATTCTGCCGTTACCTTAAGAATAAATGTTTCAGGATAACTAAGTGCAGCAGGTATTGTGATTTTATTATCAGTTACTGTAACTCCCATATCTCCTGTAAGTACACTTCCACAGGAAATAATGGCATTCCATGTAATTGTTTCTTCTGTACTTACTTCCGGCAGGGTCTGTAATGCTTCATTATATATAAACTCAGTTGTACCTATTTTAACTATTGGTGTTACTGTAAATACTTTTTTATGTCCTGCATAAAAAGTATAGCTTCCGTCTTCTTCAGCCCTGTCTAATCCAAGATCAAAAACAAAGTCCAGTGCAGTATATATTCCGGCTCCGCCTTCTGCAAAAGCGGCCTCTCCATTCTCGTCTGTAATGCTGTAGCTGTTTTCTGATTTAAAGATTTCACCCGGTAAGCTGGTATTTGTTGTACCATATCCATAACCAGAAGTAAAGGCTGCCGGATCTCCAATAACAGGTGCCCCGCTATCCTCACTCTTCCACGGCACGTTAACGCCGATTTTACTGCCGCTTATATCACCGTCTATCTTTATTTTAAGGGTTACCGGCAGATAAATGTTGCTTTGTTCTGTTCCGTTAAGGAGAGTATTTCCATAAACAGTATTTTTTCCCTTTACTATTAATTCAGAACTGCTTTCATTATAAACGCCGCCACCGGATTGTGCTTTATTGCAGCTTACGTCAACACCACAAAGCGTCAGGAAGCCGTTATTGTAAATACCGCCCCCGCTTACTGCTGTATTTCCATAAATGCTTCCACCATTTATAACAAGTGTACTTTCGTTATAGATTCCGCCGCCTGTGCTATCCACAGACTCTGTAAGGTAACCGCCCTTTAACTTTATATTTTCCAGCGTTACAGTTCCCTTACATACAGTTTTTAATACACGTCCTTCATTTTCAGAAGTACGTTCTGCATCTATAGTCGGTGTTCCGTCAAAACCGAAAATAATAACATTATTAATAAAATCCGGAATATTTATAAATGAATTTGAATTGATACTGAAATCAAAATCATCCGGAGGAGTCAGGTCAGTCATTATATAGATTCTGCATTCAGCATTTTCATAATTATCTGCCGTGAATACATCAATAGCTTTCTGAACCGTTCTATATGGACTGAATTTTGCTCCAGTATTTTTATTGTCATCACCGTTTTCTGCAACATAGAATACAGGCGACCGGTTAATATTTACGAATTTTACGGATATTTCATCACTGGTAATGTAATAATTTTTTGTAACTGAAGCAGTAATTTTATAAGTACCCTTTGGAAGGCTAACCGAAGCACTGCCGTTTGAACTTCCCTTCAGTTCTGATGAAGAGCCACCCTCAAATACAGAAGAACCATTCGTTTCTATAATCGTGTAATTAAGTGTAACTGTACCAGACGCAGTATCGTCCGTACAAAGCCCGTCGTGCGTAATAAGAAGTGTAAAATAGCCCGTGTCTTCTTCAACATCATAATTTTTAGAAGATTTAACATTGAACATCGGCGGATTAAGCTGTCTTGCCCTGTTTGAAATACTTACCTCATTTCCCTTAAGCCCCTCACTGTCCTGCAGGATAAAGGAATATCGTATTTCGTCAGTTGAAGGATTTATCTTTGTATTAAAGTAAAACGGAATGTAATTAGACGGAATATTAACCGTGTCAAAAGAATATGAAGTCTCAGAAGTAAGTACTGCCGGTTTTTCTGTGGTAAAATTTAAATCAGGAAGAGTACATTCTTCATCAGAATAAATTGTCGTGCCGCTTACATACTTTTTTTCTCCGTTTACAAGTAGCACATTTACATCCTGGTGGATTTCGTTTTCAATTGTACTCAGCTCAGGAAAATAAAAACAGATTACATAGTTTGCGTTATTAATATCGGCACTATCCACCTGGAATACGGCATTTTTAATTGCAGGCGGTAAAGAATTGGCATGCAGGGAAACAGAATAATCTGCAAAACTGCGGCCGCTCTTGGGTTCAACAATTTTTATGACTCCGGAAATGTTTTTGTCTGCCATGTCTTTATCTTTATTTAAAAGATAATCCTTTGGATAAAGAAGCGTAATAAGGGATTTGTCGTTTTTATCCTGTTTAACTGTCACATCCGTATTTACCGAATCCTCTGTTTCCATGCTTACATTCAGGGTATAGTTCTGGGGATTACGGAGATAAAATTTTATTTTACGGTCGCCGGTACAGGGTAAACATGTTATGCCTTCTGAGTTTACCGGATAGCTTCCGTCCAGCTCCATAGCCATTATTCCTGCAGTTTCCGTGTATTCCTTTAAAAATTCGTTTACAGGTTCATCATAGTCCGGATTTAAAAGTGAATTTAAATCACATGCAGAAAAAAGAAAAACAGAAGCCAGTAAGATTTTTTGTATAAGTCTTTGTAACATTTTACCTTTCATCATTTTTTCTCTTCTCCTTTCTAGAACTGCCATCCCAGTCCCAGCGACGGCTGAATCATTCCCATCTTCATGTCTTTGTTCATCGTAAAGACATAATCACCTGCTGTCTCAAAATATATCCTCTTGTTTATGTAAAACATAAAACTCAATCCGGCATCAAAGGAAATTGAAACAGTATTCAGGGGTTCAGAATCAACATTGTGAGGGAAGTGAAATACAATATTGTTAAAATATGTAAATCCTGCCCCGCCATGCAGCTCTGTAAAAAACCTGCGGCGGAACATCGGAATCTGATATACAAAAAGAAGGTGACCGGTTCCCATGTTTCCGTCAATGCTGTAGTCGTCTTCATCTTTGTAAAGCCTTGTATAGCTTCCCCTGAGTCCGATTCCAAGATAGCCCCAGCTGTGCTTAAAAGGCATAAAACTCACTTTTGCCTGGGCACTCATTGGAAGAACTTTATCAAAATATGTTGGAATCGTATCATCATGAACAATTACCGGGCATGTATAGCCTGCTTCAATGTCCAGGTCCATCCACTTTTTAAACTTAACTATAAACTCTGAATCAGAGTTTTCTTCAGAATGAAGGCCTGATGCATCCATTGCAACAAGATGATAGTTCCCAACATCCAGTTTTTTCATGTCAAAGTACAGGGTAATGTTTTTATTCTTTTCGTCGTGGTTAAGTACTGAAGAAGGATAAATAATTCTTTTTCCCTGTAAAAAATACTTTGTAACGGTTTCAAAGTTATCTTTATCTTCAGGAAGAAAAAGATTTTTCCCTTCAATGTTTATGATTCCGTTGTTATCAAGGTCATCAAGATAAATTGCCTTTCTCATGTAAAGGGGATAATTAACGCTTTTGATTTCCGGCTTATATGCCTTTCGTACAATGAACTCATCATGGGCTGTAAGGTCTTCTTCAAGAATTCCAAGAATATTATAAACTTTTACAGTCGAGCGGTATTTGCCCACAGGAAGAACAGGATCAATGTAAACTGTACAGATTTCCGTTTCATTTTCATCCGTTTCGTGACTGTAGCATTCTTCAAAATCTCCCGTCTCTTTATTCCACTTCTCAATCAGAATTTCATATTTTAAGACATCGCCCATATTCTCCCAGCTGAAGGGCTGACGGATTTTGTTTTCACGGGCTGTCTCACTCTGTGCAATGCCTTCTGAAGCAATTTCAAGCGCCTCGTCAGCTGAAGGTTTTTCCGTATCTGACTGCTGGGCAAAGATTTCCAGAGACATTAATGCAAAAATCATGCAGAAGAGAGACTTTATTACAATTACTTTTTTAATCTGCATAAAAATCTCCGTTCTGTTTTTTATTTGCCTTTCCATTTCTAAGTTCAAAATCAACAGTAAAAGTGCCCCGGGCAGGAATACCGTCAATCAGTACGATTTTTTTATCTTCGCTCATGCGGACACCACGCACAGTCCAGTCAAACTTTCCCTTTTTAAGAAGCATTAAGTCTTTGAACTCAAAGGATGTACTGTCACTTCCGGGAATCACCTGCTTAACAATGCACTTACTCTTTCTGTCATAGATTTCAAGAATATAATCATAGGCGCGGTTGACTTTATCCCATTTAAAGACAATCTGCGGACTTTTCCTTATTCGTGCTGCATCAAAAATATCTGTTCCTTCCGTATAGGCTTTTTTCGGCATGTCAAAAGGCGGAAGTTCCTTTACGGTAAAGGTCCTTGAATTTACGGAAGAAATATCCAGATTATCAATAGTCCAGGCCTTTACCGTCCATTCATATTTTCCGGCCCCAAGGGCAGGCATTCTCTGCCTGTAATTCAATTCATCCAGGACAAGTTCAAAAGGATCTTTTTTGTCTGTTTTTTTGAGTGTAATCTGTACAGTTGAAACTTTTTCCGGTGATTTCCATTCAAACCATTCCGGTTTTTCAATGGCATCCCAGCCTTCATAAATTTTCCCCTCCGGCGGATAAACAAGTACTGCAGGCCGTATTTTCCTTAACTCAAAATCAGTTGAAGAAAGCTTTCCTGATCGGCGGGATGAAGTCTGAGTTTCCTGACAGAACGACTGAAGTTCCCAGCGGTAAATACCCTCATCAAGATTATCTAGTTTTACCGGATACTCTGATCCTGTTATAAAATTCTGGTCATAAACCGGATTATCTTCACTTCCCCTGTAAATTTTAAGCCTGTAATAATCTGCTCCCTGAGCTTCTTCCCAGGTGAACATAAATTCTTCCTGCGGCCTTACCACTGCCTTATATGTAGAAGACGGCAGAAACTGTTTTGAAGAAGCAAGTCCATCAACGACTACAAGTTTTTTTGCTTCAGTGCCATGCTTAAAGTTTGCTTCATCTGCAAAGATACGCCACCAGTATTCACCTGCATCAAGTTCAAGGCCGGAAAAAGAAGTTCCGTTTGTTTTTGTATCAGTAATGATTTCATTAAAATCTTTATCCTTTGCCAGTTGAAAATGATGGGCAAAAGTCAGATTTGTTTTCCAGGTAAACCTTGTGTCCTTAGTAAGAGGCTGCCATAACTGATATCCGTCAGGCGGGAATATGGTTTTCTGTTCAATCTTTCCGTTTATTGCATAAAATTCCCTGATTTCAGAAACTTCTGATTCATTTCCCTCTGAATCAAAAAGACTTACTCCCCAGAAATATTCTCCGTCTGCCAGGGCCTGAACTTCTGCTTTTGTCAGGGTTATATAGTTTTCCGACGTTTCACGCTGTATCAAGGGAGCATTTAATCCTTCAGAAGAAGCGATTTTCAGTCTGTATGATGAAGCCTCGCTGTCTCCTGCCCAGGAAAAAGTAATCTTGTTTTTAGACCGGTTTACAAAATCAAGATTAAGAGGTGAACGTAACAAAGGCGGATTAAGTAAATCTTTTTTATCAATTCTGAAAGAATGTATCTCTGAAGGATTAGCAAGTCCCTGTCTGTTCACCATATAAAAAGGAGTTACCTGCCAGTAATAAATTCCTTCTTTCAGGGTAGAAATAATGGCGGAAGAGGAAGATGTTCTCTGTTCAAAAAGAGGAGAAGTCATATCTGCATTTTTTGAAACAGCAAAATTATAAGCCGTTGAAGCCTCTGCTTCCGTCCAGATAAACCTGAGTGAAGGATTTTTTGTACGGTACTGATATTTGTAGTCTTCTGCCGGAGCCAGAAGTTCAGGTTTTAATGACTGGACTATCTGGAATTTTCCGCTTTTAGAATTCAAATCATTTTTTTCTTTAGCCCGGGAATCAAAAAGCTGCCAGTAGTAGCTGCCCTTGGGAAGTTCTACATTTACCTGATTTACACCCGTTGTAACAATGCTTTTTACTATCCGGTTAAAATTTTTATCTTCTGCAATTACAAGCTGAAGTATTTTATAACTTAAAGGATCTTCTTCGCCGTTTTTCCAGCTGAAGTTAACCCGGCATAAGGAATTTTCAAAGTGAAGGTATTTCTGATTCCATGCAGGTTCACTTACAGAAAAACTTTCCTGCTTTTTTTCACCGTCAGCTGCAAGAATAGATTCACCTTCTTCAATTGCAGAACCGTCTTCAAAGGACGCACTTCCTTTTTCTACATTTACCGTAACATTATTTTCTTCCGTTACGCCCGCATTGATTTTAGCTCCCTTTTTTACTTCAAAACGGACATTCTGCGCACTAACGCTTGTCTCTCCTTCTGCTTCTGAAGAATCGACGTTCATAAATCCGCCTGCAAGGTCTGCATCAAGCCTTCCGTCTTCCCGGCGGAAAAACTGTGCCATGGTGTTTTCTGCAAGCTCAATCATGGTTCCGTCATCAAACCAGATTGTTGCTTCAGAAAGCTCTGCGGTATGGATTGTGTCTCCGTTATAAACAGGCGAATTCTGCCTGAGGCGGTCCCAGACAACCCTTTCGAGAAATTTTCTCTGGGCAGTTTTATATTTGAATGTAATTGTTGCGATTGGTTCTTCATTTAATTTTGAAAGAGCCCTGAAAAAACTGTTCCTGAAAAAAACAGTATTTACTGCGGCTCCTGCAAAACAAATAATGACAGCAGTCCAGAAAGGGAGGGCTAAATCATTTCTTAACCTGAATTTTATTCTCTTCTTCATTTAAGTTCACCGTATCAAATTCAGGAACAGGAATTCCCAGCAGATTTCTCATTTCATTTAAGGTTTTAGGACCATTTTTACCCGCTGCACGGGCACAATCTTCATCAAGTACAAAGTTTTCATCTGCACTTTTAAAGAATGCTTCAATATCGAACTGAGGCATATTTACAACACCATAAAAGTGCTGTGCCCCCTTACCTTTAACTTCAAATTCAACCGGAATCATTTCAACAACGATTTCGTTTTTTTCATTTTCAGCTGCAAGTGTAAAATTATTTTCTTTACAGCGGATAAAATCATTTTTCAGGAGATTATAGGTGTCTTCAGTTATAAGTATGTCCGTACCACAGGGCTTGTTGGAACTTTCAGTACGGCTTGCAAAGTTAACGCTGTCTCCAATTGCCGTGTATTCCATTTTGTCGTCACTGCCCATAATACCGCAGGTAGCACGGCCGGTATTTAAACCGCATCCAATCCTGATGTGAGGCTTGTACTTTGCCTCAGGTTCATTTTCGTGTGCTTTTGTAAAGGCTTCTGCATCCTTGTTGTACTGCATGAGGGCGTATCGCATCGCTATTGTTCCCCTTACTGCATTTACTGCATCTTCCATTACATGTTTTTTATGAAGGTCTTCCCTTTCTTTTTTACTGCTGTCTGAATCAGGAAGCTGTTCATAGCTTAAGTCTTCATCCCGGAGAATACCCCAGACCGCCATGATTGCGTCCCCTTCAAACTTGTCGATTGTACCGCCGGAAATCGTTACACAGTTTACCATGCGGCTCATATAATCATTCAAAAATCCGATGATTTCCCTCGGACTTTCTTCTCCAAAGCGGTTTTTAAATCCGTCAGAAATAGCAGTAAAGCCGCGGATGTCACTGAAGAAAATCGTTACATCCTTTAAGTGGGGTTCAAAATCAATTTCTTTTCTGGCAATTGCCTTGGCAACTCCGCGGTTTGTAAAGCGGGCAAAAGTGTTAAGGAATTCCCTTTCATCCTGAGTTGATTTATTTAACACTCCGATTTCATCCCGGCGGTCTGTATCAAGTTCAGAAATAATCCTTGTATTAAAGTTACCCTTCTGGATTTCTTCGGCACTGGCAGTCAGATAGCGCAGCGGTCTTGATATTGCATAGCGGGCAAAACAGAGAATAAAAATAATCGAAACAAAAAGAACAATTCCCATCAGATAAAGGTTGTTTCTTCTTGTAGTCCTTACTCCCTCCAGAACTGTATCCAGGGGAACTACCGTAAACACACAGATATCGGCAACAGCCGTTTTCTGATATGCGCCGATATATTTTGAATTTTTCCCGTTTTCGTCAGTGTACTTAAACACGATCTGGCGGGTTTCTTCATTGTTCTGGTTATTCTCCCTCATTTCCTTTACAAGGGGATGATTTTTCATGCTCTGACCGCTTAAAACCCTGTCAGCTTCTGCATGACACAAAAGCTCATCCCCGTCATTAATCATGAAGGTAGAATTGATTGAACCTGTTCCCAGAATATCAGAAACAGATTCAAGACCAAAAAGAATTACACAGCACTGTTCAAGGCCGTTCTCACGGTAAGGCAGAAGAAGAGCCAGCAGACCGCTTCCAAAATAGGGAGATGCATTAAGTGCAATTGTTTCTCCTGAACAGGACCTGTCAATAAAATCAGATATCTGGTTTATGTATGTATCCGTTACGGATGTTTCAATTTCATTTGAATAGAAAAAGCGCAGGTTTTTGAGGGATCTGCTTACAAGGTTTTTCCGGCCTGAATTTTTTGTAATGAGAAGAATTTCAGCAATATCAGCATTTCTTTCAAAAAAGAATGATTCTGCCTGCTTTGACAGAGCAGAATTGCGTCCACTTCCCACCGCGTTAATCAGATCCAGAAGCTGAAGGACATTGGCACGAACAGAATCAAGTTTATTCTGTACCGTTGATGCTGACCGTGAATTGATGGTCAGGTTATTTTCTTCAGCAGTAAGCCTTACGTCTCTGGAAACAAAATAACTGTTTAAAAATGTAACCGTACCCAGGGAAATAAGTACGATTGAACCGATAATAAGCGCAAGTTTTACGCCCAGGGGATAGAATTTTTCTTTTTTCTGCTTTTTCAAAATAAACTCACCCGTTAAAAACTTTCTAAAATCTCTATTTAAATATAACTCAACGTTTTTGAAAATTCACTGTCCAAACGGACAGTTTTTTGGAGATTTTATAGATTTTTTTAATAAAAAACAAGAAAAATGTGCGTCAGGGCATGGAGCACCGCGAAGCGTCCACCGCAGCAAAGCGAGAAGGATGAGCGTCAGCGAAGTGCGGAACGCCCGCCTGCTGCAGACCTGCAGCAGGGACGCCCGTTTAAATCTGGTAGCCTTTTTTCATGCGCTCTTCAAATTCTTCAACTGGAAGCGGTTTATCAAAATAAAAACCCTGCGCAATCTTACACTGATTATCACGAAGGATATCAAGCTGGTCTTTTGTTTCTACACCCTCTGTTACTGTTTCAAGTCCAATGTCATGGGCCATTGTCGCAACATGCCTGTACATCAAAGAGGTAATGCTCTTTTTGTCGTTTTTATCAACCGGAAGGAAGTTTTTATCAAGCTTTAAAACATCCCACGGGATTTCGCGGATAAGATTAAGGGAAGAATAACCCATACCAAAGTCATCGACCGCTGCAGCAAAACCTGCATCCCTCAGTTCACCGACAATCTTTTTTAAGTTACCGATTCCAAGGCTTGTAGTAGATTCCGTTAATTCAAATTCGATATATTCATGCGGAACACTGTATTCATCAACAAGAGTCACAAGCCAGCTGACAAGATCAAGATTTGAAAGATGTCTTCGTGAAAGGTTTACACTCACGCGCACAGGCTCAAGTCCCATATCAAGCCAGCGCTTTATGTCGCGGCAGACAGTTTCAAGCATGCAAAAATCCAGACGACAGATTTCACTGTTCTGCTCAAGGACAGGAATAAAATCCAGAGGTGGAATTACAGAACCTTCGTGAATCCAGCGGCACAGCGCTTCAGCACCGATTACTTTACCTGTTTCAATATTTACCTTCGGCTGATAATATGCATGGAACTCGCCTGCTTCAAGACAGTCAGAGAACTGGCTGCGGATCCGCTTTACTTTTTCCTTGTCCGGGCTTTCCTCTTCCTCAACATTAACTATTGAACCGAACATTTCAGTTTTAGCTTCTTTGAGGGCATTAAACAGATAGCCTATTATTTCTACGGGGCGGTGATAAACAAAGTTTTCAGGAATTACAAAAACACCTGCATAGGCGCTTATCATAATTCTTTTCTGCTTTTCTTCATCATAAACAACAGGATATCCATTTAAAATACCGATTACATCTGCGAGACAGCCGGCATCAAAAATTGCCATAAAGTTATCACCGCCAAGACGGCAAGTAAGGCTGTCTTCTCCAACAGCATCTTTAATTGCAGAATAATAAAGCTTAAGTATTTTATCACCAAGGTCTTTTCCAAGGTCTGAATTTACAAGTGAAAAATTCCTGAGGTTAAACATTACTGCAGCTTTACCTTTGAGCTGGTTCTGCTGACTTAAAACTACAAGCTTTCTGTTAAAACTATTTAAATTCGGATATCCCTGCTGGTCAAAAAATGCGAGTCTCTCAACCTGTGTTGTCAACCGGTTACGGCTGACAAAGCTCATCAGCGAACGCACGACAAGATCAAGTTTCCTCATGTCCTCATCTGTAAGTTCAAAAGAATCCTCAGGCCTGTAAAGCGTATTTTTTATAACAGTAAACTGAGTAGTCGCCATACGCTTTGTATAAAATACTTTTCCATCACGGCCGTCATTGTAATCTTCAAGAATTTCGCCCTCCCCTGTCTGCTCTTCAACAGGACCGGTATAAAACTCAGTAACTCCGCGGGAAATATCAAACAGATGACACAAATCCGTAAGAATCTTTATAAATTCCTCCCGGACAAAAGCCTGCGGATTTGTAATGGAATCAATCATCCGTTCAAAAAGAGAATGAAATTTCTGCTCATCTAAGCAAGACTCGCTCATATTAACCTCTGTTTAAGTTAATTTTAACACACTTATTTTAAAACGCCACAAATATGATATACTACCGCAAAAGCCCTTACGCTAACGCGGAGTTTATAAGGAGAAAACATGAAATCACAGCTCACTACCCTCTGCTACATCCAGAAAGAAAACTCATATTTAATGCTGCACCGCATTTCAAAAAAGAATGATATAAATAAAGACAAATGGATTGGTGTCGGCGGTCATTTTGAATTTCAGGAAAGCCCTGAAGACTGCCTTGTCCGCGAAGTAAAAGAAGAAACAGGTCTTACTCTAAAAGCTTTTGACTTCCGAGGCATCGTCACCTTTTTAAGTGATAACGACCCGGCCGAATACATGTGCCTCTACACTTCAAGTGATTTTGAAGGAGAACTGAAAGACTGTGACGAAGGAAAACTTGAATGGGTTCCTTTTGATGAAATAGAAAACTTAAATCTCTGGGAAGGTGACAAACTTTTTCTGAAACTGCTGCAAACCCGCTGCCCGTTTTTTTCAATGAAGCTTGTCTATAAAAAAGGAAAGCTCACCGAATCTTCAGTGAGCCCTTTTGGAATTAATTCTTATTTTATATAGACGGCGCCAAAATCCCCTTTCTCACCGGCTTTGCGCAGCACGGTCCTTCGGACTGGCTTTCGCCACTGCTACAATCCGGGGCGTGTTTGGCCCAAAAAACAAGCCGCTCTGTCTCGTTAACAGAACGACTGTTTTTTTAGACTATTCCACGTCACAGTTATCTGACTTAACTGTCTTAATTTCCTTGCCTGCAGCCAGAGCCTTTTTACCTGCGATCATAAAGTTATGATTTTTAATTTCGTACTTAACTTTTACGAACTTATCAAAATCAATCTTTTCTGGTTTTGCAGAAAGTTCAAGACCCTCAAGTGAAATAACTGTTCCAGGAGCAGCCCACGGAGCGGTCAAAAGTTCAACTTTCTCTTTTCCGTCTTCAGTGTAGTCGCAGGCTAAAAGCATACCGCGGCTTTCTACTCCCTTCATTTTACGCGGTGCAAGATTTGAAGCAATGATTACATGCTGTCCTAAAAGTTCTTCTTCCCTTAAATAAGGACGAAGTCCAGACTGAATGATTCTCGGAGTTCCAGAACCGTCATCCATTGTTTCAATATAAAGCTTGTCACCCTGAGGGTTTGTTTCAACTTTTTCAATCTTAGCAACCATCAGTTCAATGTGGCTGTTAAAATATGCGGCAGGATCTGTTTCTGCAGGACTAACATTTCCTGCAGCCTTTGATTCTGATTTGGCTTCAGCCTTTTTTTCTACTGCCTTTGAATGCGGCTTTTCTTTCGGCATTAAAGCTTCAACATCAACCTCACCTGCTGCACACGGAACTGTAATTCCCCAGTTTTCAAGAACCTGCGGATGAACTTCACCAAATACACCAATCTGTTTTCCGTTTACAATAATTGCAGCCTGGCGTCCAGGAATGAAACGTGGATCATCAACTTCTTTTACTTCATATTTATGATCAAGAAGATAAAGGAGTGTGCTCACTTCACTTGCAAGGTCATTAAAGTTTGCATTGTTGCAGGCAGTCATAAAGCCGAGAGACTGGATTGTTTTAGTTCCTGTATTTTCTGAATCATCAAGGAAAGCAACCTTTCCGATTTCAAAAATCTTGTGAGGGAAGACAGCCTGTCCTGCCTGGCTTTCAGCCTTAAGAAGTGAAGCAATAATTGAAGGGCGGACAAACTGATAGTTTTCACTCATAGGATTTGAAATTTCAATAACCTTATCTGCGCTGACACACATGCGGTCAATATAATCACGCTTAGAACCAAGATAATTGAAAATCATTTCCTGGTAGCCAAGACCAACCATGATTTCCTTTGCCTTGCGGCTGAATACTGTTACAGGTGAAAGCTGGCCTACTGTAAAATCTGACGGACGGAGAGGCTTAAAGTTATCAAGGCCAACGCCAATCATTACGTCTTCAATTACATCAACTTCATGTAAAAAGTCGTTACGGTAAGGAGCAGGACTTAAAGTGAACTCAACATCCTTTTTATTTGCCTTGCAGTATTTTTCAGTTTTTTCTGTTACTGGAATTTCTTTTGTTTCAACATCATTATCCATGCGTGCAAGAGCATCAAGAACTTCAGCTTTTGTAAGATCGCAGCCGAGTTTTTTATTGATTGCAGCAAGAGTAGCTTTAGTTGATTTCTGGAAATAGAAAGGAACTGTAATTTCTTTTCCAAAGCCTGTTTCATATGGATGAACAACTTTAACAGGAAGAATTTTATAACCTGCATCAAAGAAATCACATGCAACAATATTTGCTGAAAGAATCAGGTTTTCCATATTATCGCCGGTAAGTTCAACCATGAGGTCTTTATCACCAACCTGCACTGCTCCAAGGGTTGCAGAGTTGATAATCGGAGCCATAGACATTACTTCGTTTTTATCATCAACAAGAAGCGGGAATTTTTTTGCACCTTCAAGAATCCAACCAAATTCTTTTCCTTTCGGATGGTCTGTCAGAATCTGACGGCAGGTCATCGGTTTGTCACAGGTAAGCGGAACAAATGAAGTTTTATCCGGATCAACAGCCTTGTAATGAACCGGCCATTTAATCTGAGAAACGCGATAAACACCCATTGAAATGGATTTACGCTTACGGCCAAAGTTCCAGCAGAGTTTTTCCTGTGTCTGAATAATATCCTTAAGCATCGGGTCATCGATAGCTTTTCCTGAAATAACAAAACTTACCATGTAAGGACGTACATCTTTTACTTCAGGTTCAACATAAGCAACACGTTCACCGCAGTCTTTAACGGCACCGGCGCGTGACATAAATGAAGAATAGTCAGAACGCTTTGCTCCCTCATGAATGCGGAGAACACGTGTAACGCCGCCAGTAGACCAGAGGTCAGGACGGTTAGTATCATTTAATTCAATTTTGATAACTCTTTCATTTTCGTTCTGAGACATGTCCGGTTTTTCATCAAGTTCAGCCTTACCAAAAGTCAGCTTTTTTTCCAGAGTGTCATAATCGTATTTTGTTCCAAGAAGATTAAAAAACAGTTTTTCATTTACTTCAATTTTTGGCATGATTTTCCTCTATTTGACGGAGACAGAAAAACAGCAGATTAAACTCCACCGGATTTCTGCACATAATAGAAAAAATTATACCGAATTAAAACTCAACTGTCCATAAAAGCGGACTAACCAAAATGAGCCGGATAAACTAAAACCGGGAGTTTATTATCTTGAAGAAACATGGTCCAGAGTATAGAGCGGATTATCATCGCCTTTCAAAATTGACTCCATAAAACCCTGAAACTTCCCTGCAATTTCCTCTCGCAGGTAATACCTGTCATCAGAAGCACTCAGTAAAAATTTAGCTTCGATTTCAAGCGCATCTGCAACTGACATCAGTGTCCTCTCAGACGGCCATCGTCCTTTTTCAAGATTACGGATTGTATTTACGGCAACACCGCTCTTTTCTGACAATTTTTCCTGAGTAATATGTTTTAGATTTCTGATTCGTCTGACATTTTCGCCGACGATTTTTCCAAGGTTTTCGTTTTTAACCATACAAAAAAGTTATATCGTAAAGACGCAGCACAAAAGATTTATTCGCTGGGTATTTTGGGTGTAAATAACCAATATGCAGTTGGTTTTAGTAAATTCGTCTGTTTCAGGTTAGTTATTATCACAATAAATCCACAACCAGCGTTCTGAACCCTATTGAACCGTCCCCATGAACGGAAACTCCCCATAAATTAGCCCCCCGCCTGATTCAGCTTTCTGCTCAATTGATATTTATCACTTTACGGGCTAATATGTGCTCATGATTGAATTAACAAGCAGACAAAGAAAAGTTCTCGAAAAAGCAGCACAGCCTCTTTCACCGCTCGTTCTTATTGGCGGCGCAGGTGTGACTGAAGAACAAATTAAACAGATTCAAACTGTTATCAAAAGCCATGAACTTATTAAAGTAAAATTCAATGAGTTCAAGGAAGAGAAAAAAGAATTAAGCATCTCAATTGCAGAACAGACTGACTCTACTCTTGTAAGAATAATCGGTAATGTAGTTATTCTTTACAAAGAAGCAGAAAAACCGGCTGACAGAAAATTCGCAAAAGTTCTCGCAAAAGCATAAGCATTCAACAGATTTTTACAGAGTAGAACTATAGTTATACAAGTTGGGTAAAATATATGAAAATAACTATTATAACACTCTGTTATTATTATAACAAAAACTTTAATATTAAATTCAGTTTTATGACAGAAAAGTCTGTGAGTCTTACCAAACTTTAAAAATCACGTTCTTTTAAGAAACTGCCATGAAACTAGGGCTGGAGATAAGTTTTATCTTCAGCCCAACTTTTTTCTAAGTCTGTACCTTATTTTTTTCGATAATCGATATAAGGGTAATTGTGAGATTATCGGACAATCCGCTCACGCAGTTTTCCAGACCACTCCAGTTACCGACGGATTATGGAAAAAATTAATTATCAAAAAGAACTGGAAAAAATAATTTCTCAATGCAAAGCAGAAGACGGAAAACAAAAACCGTCTCTCCTTCTTCACGCATGCTGCGGTCCATGCAGCAGTTATGTAATTGAATACCTGTCCTCGATTTTTGATATCACAATTTATTACTACAATCCAAATATTCATCCTAAAGCAGAATATGAACGCAGGCTTGAAGAACTGAAAAAGTTTCTCACAGTGTTTCCGGATGCAGTAAACAATCATGTAAAAATCATAATTGACACTTATGATCCTGAAGAATACTTTACTGCCACAAATGTAAAAAATGAACCGTCACTTCAAACAGAACCTGAAAAAGGAGAACGCTGCCGGCGCTGTTATAGTTTCAGAATGAAGAGATCCTGGGACTATGCCTGTAAGAATAATTTTGATTTTTTCACAACAACCCTGAGCATAAGCCCTCATAAAGACAGCCAGAAAATCAATCAGATTGGAATGGAACTTGAACAGTCCAGAACACTGCAGGCTGCAGATAATAATTCTCAGACAGACAAAAGTAATGAGCTGGCAGGCGATAAAAAAGTTCAGGGCTTTGAATCTGTACCTCAAGTCTGCAGAACAAAATTTCTTTTTTCTGATTTTAAAAAGAAGGGCGGCTTTTTAAGAAGCACCCGGTTAAGCGCAGAATACGGATTATGGCGGCAGGATTATTGCGGCTGTGTATATTCAATGAAAAATAATGAGGAAGTAAAAAAATGACAGAAATTGAAAAATCAATTCAGACCAAAGCTGAAAATATAAGGGATGTAATCCGTTACATCGGACGGTTTCACAACGCAATTGTAGTAATCTATATCGACGACAGAATTATCGACTCCCCGTTATTTTCCAGCCACATCCACGACATAGGTTTAATCAAAGCAGCAGGCCTTAAAGTACTGATTGTTCCTGGAGCACACAAGCGTATAGATAATACCCTTACAAAAAATTCTATAGAATGGACCAGCCGCAACGGAATAAGAATTACTTCACCTGAGGCTATGGAACTTATTAAGACTGCCGCTTTCGAAGCAGCCAACAATGTAATGACAAGTCTTGCCGGCGAAGGAATTACAGCGGTCATAGGCAACTGGGTCCGCGCCAGAGGCAAAGGCGTAATCGACGGAATTGATTACAGCACTGCAGGCGAAATAGACAAAATTGACGATGAAAGTTTGAACACAGTTCTTGAAGACGGATTCATTCCAATCTTCCCGTGCATCGGCTGGAGTCTTAACGGAAGACCGTACAACATCTCTTCAATGCAGCTTGCAAGTCAGCTTTCAGTACACTTAAAGGCAGACAAACTTTTCTTCCTTGTTCCGGACATTGAACTGACCGGAAAATATTTTATTCTCCCGGAAAACGCAGGTCTCTCTCCTGAAGGTCATATTCCGGCAATGAACATCGAAGAACTTGATGAATTCATTAAACTCAACTCAAACAAAACAGGCCGGGAACTTTCTGCAGAAAATGAAAAAATAATATCAAACGCGCTGTCAATCTTAAAGCTTTCAAAAGAAGCCTGCACCCACGGCGTTTCCAGAGCACATATTCTCAACGGTTCAATCGACGGTACTCTTCCCTGCGAAATCTTCAGTAACCTCGGCTCAGGCACAATGATTTATTCAACAAACTATGGAAAAATCCGAGCAATGAGGCGTGAAGATATTTCTCAGGTACTTTCACTCATAAGACCTTTTGTCCTGGAAGGAATTCTTCTCCCGCGGACCGAAAACCAGCTCGAAGCATCTTATAACGATTATATAATCTACGAAATAGACGGAGCAGTCCGTGCCTGCTGTGCCCTGCATATTTATGACAGAAACCAGGCGGAAATTGCAGCTCTGGCAGTAGAAGAATCCTATGCACATATAGGAATCGGGCCAAAACTAATTGAATACTGCATATCTAAAGCAAAAACAATTAATGTTTCCAGCCTTTTCATTTTAACAACACAAACTGCTGACTGGTTTGAAAAACAGGGCTTTATCCCCGATAAAATAGAATCAATTCCAGAAAAACGCCGTGAAAAGTGGTCTCCGGAACGCGGATCCAAAGTTTACCGCCTGAAATTAAATTAAAGGGCAGAAAACAGCGGAAAATATGACGATTTTAAATGACGAACAGTCGTCATTTAAAAAGGCTTTAAACTGACAACCGTTTGATAGTTTAAAGCCCTGATTTTTACGTTTCTCATGAAACAAAAAGTGCATTTTGTGAATAATATTAATATATTAATCAACAAACCCGCATCGTACTAAAAAATGTTTCTCATGAAACATACTACAAAATACACAGCCAGAATATACATAAAATCGTGATATGCCGCATATATATTATAAAATGTTTCTCATGAAACAAACTGGAAAATAAACACGCAAAATACATACACCCGCGGAAAAGCCACAAAATAATTAATAGATGTTTCCCATGAAACATTTAACTTGATTTACATTAACAAAACAAGACAAATAGCCTGCATCCATACAAAAAAATACAGTCTATTACCGATGATTACCCTATTGTTCTGCACAAAGCCAATTTCTACAGCCTCCATAAACAAAATGTTTCTCATGAAACAATTATAGGGCGCCTCACTATATAATTCCGTTTCAAAATATCTTTATCTGTATAATCGGGATAAAAAAAGCCAAAATTCCAAATTTACCCCACCCACCGTATGTGACTTAAAAATACCGTAAAAGTTTCTCATGAAACAAAAGAATAAGTCTCCGAAAAGATTTTATAAAATTGTAGAATAATTTCATCACTATTTATTATTGTTTCTCATGAAACATTTTCTACACTTATATTACTTTCCAGAACATCTGCCCATTTATAAAACTAAGCTACTTAAAGTCTCTCGCTCAAAACAACTTACTGGAACACACTCTGTTACTCCACAAAATAACAACAATCCGTTAATTATCCCGATGATAATCTTTTTGTTTCTCATGAAACATTTTGTTACCATGCCTCATCACCACCCCAGCTATTTCTCGCAGCAATTAACCCGCGACATATGTTTCTCATGAAACATTCTGCGGACATTCCCACCGTATTATCCTGTTCAAAACTTTCCAGCGGTGATAAGTCAAAAAGCTTGTGTTTCTCATGAAACATTTAACACGCTCCGCCCTTCCGGCATTTCTAAACTACTCCTGTCGATTCTTTTCAACTTATATAATTCACCACGCTCTTCTATCTGAAAATCAAATTCAACTTATCCACAAGTTATTCACAGAAAGGTTTTATACGTTCGTTAATAAGCAAATTTATAAATTCTTTTAATACAAGGAATTAGAAAGCCTGAACACAAGAGGTCTTCATTTTTCCATTTCTTTAAACAAGTTATCCACAGGCTGCCCACACCAGCTTCGTCTGGCACAATTAATTTTCTAAACATTCACCTGAAAAGAAAAAAGCCAGAGACTATATCTCTGGCTTACCTGATGGTCATTTGATCGCACATGACTTTCGTCATTAAATGATCATTTATTAATCTGAGTTCCCCTCACAAGTCTTATTATATTTTAATAATAAAACTTTGTCAGTAGAAAAATAATAAAATTTTAAAAAGTTTTAATAATTTTCTGTGTCAAGTGTGCTAATTCCTTGTAATACAAAGAATTAGCACACTTTTAATTCTATTTTTCGTCGTCTTCACTGGCAACTTTATCAAAACCGACTACATAATCAGGTTCTTCAATGTTTATGATACGGGTTCCTGAAGATCCCCTGCCCTGCTTTGAAATTGTATCAGCTGCAACTCGAAGAGTCTTTCCCTGTCCAGACATACAGATAACTTCATCCTTTTCAGATACTGCGATGGCTCCGATTATTTCACCCTTGCCGTCTACATTTCCGAAGATTCTCTGTCCGCCGGTTCCTCTTCCGTGATTTCCAAACTCATTAAAATCAACACGCTTGCCGACACCTTTCTCAGTAATGATTAAAGCGTCTTTATTTTCTTCAACGCGAATAGCTGCTGCAAGTTCATCCCTGGATGAAAGACGGATTCCAGTTACACCTGAACCTGCTCTTCCCATCGGACGGATACTGTCTTCAGACATTCTTAAAGCCTGTCCCTTTCTTGTAATAAGCATGATGTCATCGTTACCGGAAGTTGCCATTGCAGAAACAAGAAGGTCACCGTCCCTGAGTTTAATACCAAGAACACCGCGCGTTTTTGCGTTTGCAAATTCTGAAGTCTTACACTTTTTAACAACACCGTTTGCAGTTGCCATAAAGATATAAGAAGTATCACTGTAATCTTTCATTGTGATTGTAGTAGATATTTCTTCATCAGGACTAAGCTGGATTAAAGTCTTAACACTTGAACCTCTGCTTGTGCGGCTTGCCTCTGGTATCTCATGAACTTTTATCCAGTAAACCTTTCCGGCGTTTGTCATAAATGTAATATATGATTTTGTTGTGGCAATAAAAATCTGATTGATATAATCATCTTCAATAAGGTTTGCACTCATGCTTCCCTTACCGCCGCGGCTCTGAGCCTTGTACTGTGTAAGAGGAACACGCTTGATATAACCCATCTTGGAAATCATAACTACGACTTCTTCTTCCTTGATCATATCTTCTGTATTTATCTGTTCTACTTCATCAGCTACAATGTCAGTCTTGCGGTCATCACCATATTTTTCTGCAAGCTCATTTGTCTCATCTTTTATGATCTGTCTGATTTTTTCATGATGTGCAAGAAGATCTTCCAGATGATCAATAAGTGCCTGAAGTTCCTTAATCTGATTTTCAAGGTCTTCAATCAAAAGATGTGTAAGCCTTTTAAGAGGCATGTTAACAATAGCTTCTGACTGTTCATTATCAAAATTAAATCTTTCTTCGAGCCTGAGCTGTGCTTCTGCCGTATCACGGCTGGACTTTATGATTCTGATTACTTCGTCAATATTATTGATTGCAGTTATCAAAGCCTGCAGAATCTTCATCTTGTGTTTTGCAACTTTTAAATCATAAATTGTACGTCGTGTAATTACTTCATCACGGTGTTCAACAAAATAACCTATAAGCTGCTTAAGTGTAAGAATCTGAGGTTTAAGATAAACATTCTTTAACTGAAGCTGAGGTTCATCATATCTGAAGCCCTCTTTTTCAACAGGAACAAGTGCAAGATTTATGACACCAAAATTAGCCTGAAGATCAGTCTTGGCAAAAAGCTGATTTAATACAATTTTTGTAATTGCATTCTTTTTCAAATCAACTACAAGACGCATACCAACGCGGTCTGAAGTTTCATCGTTAGCGTCAGAAATTCCTTCAATGATTTTGTTGTCTTTTAAATCATTAATTCTCTTAATTATATTTGTTGTATTTACTCCATATGGAACTTCTGTAAATACAATTTTTTCACGTCCATGTTTGTCTGTTTCAATATTAAACTTTGCACGGATTGTTACTTTTCCACGGCCTGTTCTGTAAGCCTTCTTAATTCCTTCGCGTCCGTAAATTACGCCGCCTGTAGGAAAATCAGGACCTTTAATGTAGTTCATTAAATCATCTACAGAAATTTCAGGATTATCGATATAAGCTCCAATTGCTGCTGCAACTTCACGGAGATTGTGTGAAGGCATATTTGTCGCCATACCTACAGCAATACCAGTTGTACCGTTACAAAGCAGGAAAGGAAATTTTGCAGGAAGTACAGAAGGTTCTACTGTTGTATCATCAAAGTTTGAAACCATGTCTACAGTTTCTTTATTGATGTCAGCAGTCATCTCTTCTGTAATTTTTGACATCTTTGCTTCAGTGTAACGGTAAGCAGCAGGCGGGTCTCCGGCAATTGTACCAAAGTTTCCCTGGGGAGTTACCGTTGTATATCTCTGGGCAAAATCCTGTCCCAGGCGGACAAGTGCGTCATAAACAGAAGCGTCACCGTGCGGGTGGTAATGTCCAAGAACTTCACCGACAATCTGCGCACATTTACGTGTCTTTCCGCCGCTGGTCAGGTTAAGTTTGTCCATTGCATACATAATACGGCGGTGAACAGGTTTTAAACCGTCACGAACATCAGGTAAGGCACGCTGAACAATTACCGACATTGAATAGTCGATGTATGCCTGCTTTACTTCATCTTCAATCGGAATCTTAATTACAATTCCGCCTTCCGGTGTTTTTTCTTCTTCTAACATTTTAGTTCCTATATCCGGGCGTTCCCCTTCGGGTCAGGCTTTCCGCACTTACGCCTGCGCTTCATCCGTCACTGTGTGCCGGACGCCTTCGGCAGTGCTTCAATCCTTAACGCTTTTTAAATATCCAGATTTGCGTAACTTGAATTAGCTTCAATGAACTGTCTGCGTGGTTCAACTTCTTCACCCATGCAGACTGTAAATATTTTATCAGCAGCTTCAGCATCAGGAATCGTTACGACTCTCATGCGGCGGTGTGCAGGATCCATGGTTGTTTCCCAGAGCTGTTCTCCATCCATTTCACCAAGACCTTTATAACGCTGTACATCTGCTTTATCACGCTGATCACCAAGTGCTTCAAGGGCAGCATCACGTTCTGCATCACTGTAACAGTAGACAGGTTCTTTTTTTCCAAGCTGAACTTTAAAAAGCGGAGGCATAGCAAGATATACATAGCCTTTTTCAATAAGTTCAGGCATATATCTGAAAAAGAAAGTCAGAAGCAGAGTACGGATATGAGAACCGTCGACATCGGCATCTGCCATGATAATGATTTTATGATAGCGGAGTTTTTCAATATTGAACTCTTTACCAAATCCAGCACCAAGAGTTTTAATTACAGGATCAAGTTTATCATTTCCCATTACTTTTGAAGCATCTACTTTTTCTACGTTAAGCATTTTTCCCCAGAGCGGAAGAATGGCCTGTGTTTTTGAGTCCCTTCCCTTCTTGGCTGAACCACCGGCAGAATCTCCTTCGACAATGTATACTTCGCAGATTTCAGGATTATCTTTAATTGAACAGTCAGAAAGTTTTTCCGGCTTCTGGAAGCCCGAAAGTCCTGACTTTTTGCGTGAAGCGTCTTTTGCCTTGCGTGCTGCAACACGGGCAGTTGCTTCTCCGATTGCCTTTTCAAGTACTTTTTCCAGTACATCAGGATTAAGTTCAAAAAAGATTGTAAGCTTTTCTTTTACCAGTGCATCTACAATACCGCGCACTTCAGGATTACCAAGTTTATCTTTTGTCTGACCTACAAATTCAGGTTCAGGAACTTTCATTGAAAGAACAGCAACAAGTCCGGCTCTTACATCATCACCTGTAAGCTTTTCAAAAGGATCTTCTTTTGGATCTAATTTACCGTCTTTTTTAGGCATCTTTTTCTTGAGCTTTTCATTTGAATCAAGGCATTTTGAAAGAACAGAAAGAAGGGCTGAACGGAAACCGTCAAGATGAGTACCACCGTCTCCTGTCCTGATATCATTTACATAAGTATGAATATTTTCTGCATAACTCTCGTTATACTGAAAAGCAAGTTCAGTAATAACTGTTCCTTTTTCAGGATTGTCATACTGTTTATCACCTGTAATATAAATTGGTTCTTCTGGATATTTGAATTTTGCCTTTGAGTTAAGTTCATTTACATAATGAACAATACCGCCTTCATATTTAAGAACCTGCTCTTTTGGAGTTTCAAGACGCTCATCGCGGAAAGTGATTACAATTCCGCTGTTAAGAAATGCAAGTTCCTTAAGACGCTGAATTAAAATATCCCAGTCATAAGTAGTAGTTACTGTAAAAATAGTTTTATCAGCCTTCCAGCGGATAGTAGTTCCGTGTTCTTCTGTATCACCTATTTCTTCAACTTTTGTAACTGGAATACCGCGTTCATATTTCTGTCTATAAATATGACCATCGCGTTTTATTGTAGCTTCAAGCCAGTCAGAAAGGGCATTTACACAGGAAACACCTACACCATGAAGACCGCCGGAAACTTTATATGAATTTTTATCGAATTTACCGCCTGCATGAAGACGGGTTAAAACAAGTTCAAGTGCACTGATTTTTTCTGTCGGATGCATTGCAACAGGAATACCGCGTCCGTTATCTTCAACACGTACAATATCATCCTTTTCAAGAGCAACAACAATATTATCACAATAACCTGCCATCGCTTCATCAATACAGTTATCTACGGTTTCATAAACAAGATGATGAAGTCCTTTTGGACCAGTTGAGCCGATATACATACCAGGACGCTTACGGACTGCTTCAAGCCCTTTTAATACCTGAATACTACCAGCATCATATGAAGTTGCCATTTTTATTTCCTTATTTTATATAATTTTAGGATTTTTAATTAAAAGACATGAATAGACTTTTTTGCATTTGAATTATATTGGTGTTGAAGAAAAAAGTAAAGGTAGATTATAATTGCCCTATGTCCAGCCAGAATTATAAAATGTTTTTTGAAGAAGCCAGAAATCAGATTCATCAGGAATTAAAGGAACAGAACAGAGAGGAAGAATTCCAGATCTGGTTTAACATGGAATATGTTGATGATTCACTTTCAACAATAAATGTAAAAGTTCCATCTTCATATATGTGGAACCAGATGGTAAACAACGGCTTCGTAAAAATGATTGAAGATAAAATCAATGAACTTACAGGCCAGTCTATAAAAATTGAACATAAAATAAATCAGAAAGAAGAAACAATAAAAACAGAAACTACAGTTGAAAAAACTGAAAATGAAAAACCTGTTCAAAACAAAATAATTACAGAAACACCAAAAAAACACCCGCAGCTTCGCGAAGATTTTACTTTTGAAACTTTTGTTCCCGGTGATAACAGTATATATGCATATAATGCCTCAATTGCTGCAGCAAAAAATCCAGGAAAAGCATACAACCCGATTTTAATCTATGGCGGTGTAGGATTAGGAAAAACTCATCTTATGCAGTCAATTGGAAATGAAATCTATAAAAATAACGATAAAGCAAAAATCGCATATTTAAGTGCTGAAAGCTTTACAAATGAATTTACAGGAGCTGTATTAAATAGAACACCTGGAAATGACATAATTGATAAATTCAAAAAGAAATACCGCAGCCTGGATGTTCTTCTCCTTGATGATATTCAGTTTCTTGAAGGAAAAGATTCAACTCAGGAAGAACTCTTTCATACTTTTAATTCAATTTATGACAGAAACGGTCAGATTATTTTTACAAGTGACCGTCCTATAAAAGAAATCAAAGGTTTTACAGAACGTTTAAGTTCAAGATTCAGCCGTGGTTTAAATGTTGATTTACAGCCTCCAAGTTATGAAAACCGTCTTGCAATTATTCAGAAAAAACTGGAACTTCAGGGAAAATCAATTCCATCAGATGTAGCTGAATATATTGCAAAAAACTGCCAGACAAATGTCCGTGACCTTGAAGCTTGTATTTTAAAAATAACCGGTTATGCAGAACTTGTACGCAAAGAATTAACTGTAGAAATTGCACAGGATCAGCTGAGGGATACTATTAATAATCCTTACTCAGCAACAATAACAATAGAAAACATACAGAAAGTAGTTGCAGATCACTATAATGTTTCAGTTGCAGATTTAAAAAGCAAAAAGAAAGAAAAAAAGTTTGTAATTCCAAGACAGATTGCAGTTTATATCTGCTGTTCAATTACTGAAAACTCAACTACAGAAATTGGAAATGAATTCGGCGGAAAAGATCATACTACAATCATGCACGCCAGAGATAAAGTAGAAAATCTCTTAAAAACAGATTCTGCCTTAAATACAACAGTAAATCTGCTTATAAGAGAAGCAAAGGATTATAAAAAATAGCATACAATTAGTGAATTATATGTTATTATATTGTGAATAAGTTGTGGATAACTTTCAATTCTGTGAATTTGTGGACTTCCTGTGAATTCAAGAATATAAGTTATCAACTTTAAAATTCTTTATAAAATAAAGAATTAAATAAGTTATCAACAAATTCACAGCCCTTATTATTATTATTACTAAATTTTAAATAAATTTAGATATATAATAAAAAAACAAAAAATCTAACCTTCATGCAGGAGATTAAAAAAAATGAAATTTACTTTTGACAGAAATTCAATGATTAATGAAATTTCAATTGCACAGGAAATCATTTCAACAAAAAGTATTGTATCTATTCTTTCTAATGTTCTTTTTATTGCACAGAACAATACGCTTACAATTAAAGCAACAGACATTAAAGTAAATTTTGAAACAAAAATTCCTGTTGATATTGAAGAAGAAGGTTCAACTACAGTTTTCTGTGATAAATTTTTAAGTATTCTTTCTGGTCTTGATGAAGGAGAAATTATTTTTGAATTACAGCAGAAAGATAATCAGACAATTGCTTTAATCCGTCATTCTACTAAAAAAATTAAGTTCCAGCTTAAATGCACTTCTCAGGATAAATTTCCTGAATTTCCTGCAGCAGAAAATGTTCCTTTCTTTGAACTTCCTTCAAAAGAAATTAAAAAGATGATAAGTCAGACTTCTTTTGCAGTCAGTGCAGATGAAACACGTTATTTTATGAACGGTGTATATTTTGAAAAGAAAGATAATAAACTTGTTCTGGTAGCAACAGACGGTAAACGTCTTTCTTTTGCTTCAAAAGAATTTGCAGAAGGTATTTCAGATTTTCCGTCAGCAATCGTTCATCCAAAAGTATTAAATATTGTTGCAAAACATCTTTCTGATGAAGGAAATATTTCAATTGCTATAGTTGATAAAATGATTTTCTTCCGTTTCCAGAATTATGAGCTTTCTTCAACTTTAATTGACGGACAGTTCCCTAATTATATGAGAGTAATTCCTGAATCTCAGGCTTTCAGCTTCCAGGTTCAGAAAAGTGATTTAGTTGGAGCTATAAAAAGAACTTCAATCATGGTTGAAAAAATGTCAGGACGTATTTACTTTAACATTTGTCCTGGTGTTTTAAGACTTACTTCACAGGAATCAGATTCAGGTGATGCAGAAGTTGAAATTCCGTGTATGTATGACGGCGATGAAGTAACAATTGCCATGAATTACAAATACATTGAAGAACCGTTAAGAGTAATGAATGTAGAAAGAATTAAATTTGAATTTACAGGTGAAATGAAAGCTGTAACAATGCTTCCTGAACCTTCAGAAAATTATTTCCACATTATTATGCCGATGCAGATTGCATAAAAAAGGCATGCCAGTACTTTCAATTTCTTACGTAAATTATCGTAATATAAAAAACTCAACGATAAACTTCCCTTCAAGGGAAGTTTATTTTGTCGGTGAAAACGGACAGGGAAAAAGTAATTTACTTGAATCAATTTATTATTCTGCTTATGGAAGTTCCTTCAGAACACGTGCTGATGCAGAGGTTACAAAAAAAGGGTTTTCAGATTTTTCAATTAATACTTTATACAAATTAGAAAATGGAACTACTGAAAAAATTTCCGTAATTTTTGAAAATGGAAAGAAAAAAATTGATAAAAACGGAAAATGGATAAAAGACAGAAAAGAACTTATAAATACAATGCCCTGTGTTCTTTTTTGTCATGATGATATGGAATTTGTTACTGGGGAACCTGAAAGACGTCGTTTTTTCATAGATCAGTGTCTTTCAATGTATGATGTTGTTTATATAGACATAAACCGGAATTATAAAAAAATTCTTAAAAGCAGAAATCTCTGCCTTAAAGAAAAAAATTATGAAATGCTGGATGTTTTTGATACACAGTTAGTTCAGTTTGGAATAGAAATTGAAAAAAAGCGCCGGAATGCTATTTTTCAGTTTAATCAGATATTTGGAAAATTATACGAAAAAATAACAGGCATTGATGGAGTAATGATAAAATATGATCCAGGCTGGAAAACTCAGGACAGTCTGAATTTCATTCCGGATTTTAAACAGGCTCTTGAAATACTTCAGTCAAAAAGAGAGATTGATAAAGCAGTAATGACAACAATGAGCGGTCCTCACCGGGACAGAATAAAATTTATCCGTAATGGAAGTGATTTTGTTTCAACGGCTTCAACAGGACAGAGGCGTCTGCTTGCAATTTTACTGAGGGCTGGTCAGGCAATTTATTATAAAAATGTTACCAATAAAAATCCTGTTCTTCTGATGGATGATGTTCTTCTTGAACTGGATCCTGATAAAAGGCAGTCTGTTAATCAGCTTCTTCCGGAATATGATCAGTTATTCTGTACATTTTTGCCTGGTGAACCATACCAGCGTTATATGAAAGAAGATACTAAAGTTTATGAAATAAAAGAAGGTTCATGGAATGAATAATCAGAATATAATCAATGCTACCAGCATGATAGAAAGAGTAGTTGGTGGGATTACAGAAAAACTTGAAAAGACAAACAAAGTAGTAAATTTGTGGAATGAAATTGTCAAATCAATAAAATCAAACAGTATAAAAGGTGAAAATATCGGCTGGAAAATGGCCGGTCATTCAAAAGTAATAGATCTGCAGAATGGAATTTTACTTGTAGAGGCAGATCATCCCGGCTGGATTCAGATGCTTAATAATTATAAAAACTATATTGTAAAAGGTTTTTCTCTTAAAGCTCCTGAATTAAAAATTCAAACAATTGCATTCAGGTTATCTGGTTCAACTGCAGAACTTGCAAAAGTAAAAGAGGAAATTAATCTTGAAAAAGAAAGAAAAGAACATGAAGAAAGACTTAAAAAAATTGATGAAGAACTAGAAAAACAGGGATACGGATATAAAAGTTCAGGTAAAAACAGTAAATTACCGCCGGAAATTCAAAAATTGTTTGATTCGGCTAAAAATGAGATGTTGACCAATGGTAAAAAAATTTGATATATTCTATCGCACTATACTTTTTTAAATAAAATTTTAGGAATTTGTGAAAGCAGGTTCCGTAATAAATAAGGAGAATGTTCCAATGTTAAGAACATACCAGCCAAGTAAAGTAAAAAGAAATAGAAAATTCGGTTTCCGTGCCCGCATGGCAACTCGTGGTGGACGCGCTGTACTCGCTCGTCGTCGCGCTAAAGGCCGCACAAAGCTTACAGTAGCTGACGAAAAGAAAAAGTACTAAGATTCACTAAAAAATGAAAGCAGGCTTGTTAAAGTCTAAATGTTTTACTCTTGATGAAAGGATAAAACGTGCTTCGGAAATCAGGAATCTGTTTAAAAACGGGAAAAGAGTCAGTATTGCTGGTGCAAAGATGTTTTTCCTGCCCAACAATCGGGAATTCAATCGGATTGGATTCCCCCTTCCCCGTGGTTTTGGCAATGCCATTGAACGTAACCGTGCAAAGCGGTTCAGTAGAGAAACCTATCGAAATCTAAAATCATACCTGAACACCGGCTATGATATTCTTTTTTTAGTTTATCCCCCAGCCGAAAAAGATTCGTTCCACTCGCGGTGTGATCAATTTCAAACATTATGCAAAAAAGCCGGACTTTTAAAAGAATTCACAGAACAGCAGTAACTTTTCTGTGTTTTTTAGTAAAAGTATACAGAAAATGTATTTCTCCGTTGTTTCCACCCTGCTGCAGGTATTATCCGTCCTGCTCAGAGTATGCATTAATTGCATTAAAGAAACATGGAGCTTTAAAGGGTACTTATCTGACCGGAAAAAGGATTCTCCGCTGTTCGCCTTTGTTTAAAGGTGGTTACGATCCTGTTCCGTAAAATAAGACCGGATTTTTCGGTAGTCTTTACTTCTTTAAAAAAATTTTAGTCCGCTTCGCGGACATTGAATATTCAGAGGTTCCATATGGAAAAAAATACTGCCTGGGCCATCGGCCTTTCAGCTGTTGTTTTTATTGTTTTCTTTTTCATTCAGTCATTTTTTATGCCGCAGCAGAAAAATTCAAATCAGCCTGCCGCTGAATCTGTAATTGAAGCTGTAGATTCACCGGTTTCTGAAAATAATTCCGCCGCTGCAGAAAACAGTTCTGAAAAAGAATTAATCTCTTCTGATTCAAACACTTCTGTACCTGAAGAATTTTTTACAGTAGAAACTGAAAAATTAAAGGTTACATTTACAAACCGCGGCGGTGATGTAGTCAGTTATCTCTTAAAAGATCATATTGATTCAGATACAAAACAACCTGTAGAAATGGCTGACAACATTTCAGATAAAAACAGGGCTTTTTCAATTGCTCTCGGCGATTATGATACATTAATCGTGAATGATATTTTTACAGCCAAAAAAATTAACGATACAACAGTCGGATTTTTCAAAAAATATACTGTAAAAAATACTGACGGCTCTAAGGGAAGTTTTACATTGGTTAAAACTTATACTTTTGATCCTGCTGATTATGTTTTTAAATTGAATGTAACAGTAGCTCCAGGAGAAAACTTCCAGGGACTTGATAAAAACGGCAGTGCTTATTCATTCCGCTCATCTCCGCAGATGGGACCTTATTACAATCCTAAAATGAACCGTTACGAAAACAGACAGTTCATCAGTTATAACGGCAAAAACAAAAAGAAAGTAATTCTTGGAAATAATCAGACAAAGTCATATGACAAAGAATGGAAATGGGTCAGCATGACAGGAAAATATTTTGAAGTTCTTACACTTCCTGCAGATGCTGAAAAAATGAACAGTCGCGTAGTTTATACTTCAAAATCAGATCTTGCTGATAAAAATAATGCTCAGGCTGTTATGACCCGTAAATCAATTGACAGCGCAGGTTCTGATGATACTTACTACATTTATGTCGGTCCGCGTAATGAAAAAGACCTCCGCATTTATAATGTTCCTGAAAACAATGTATGGAAACTTGATGAAGTAAGATTTGACAACAGTATTCAGACAAGCGGATTTTTAAGCTGGCTTGAGGTTATCCTTAAGTTCCTGCTTGAAAATATTAACAAGCTTGTTCATAACTGGGGCGTTTCAATTATTATTGTTACTGCAATCTTAAAATTTGCTATGTTCCCTATAACAGCAAAAACGGCAAAGAGCACAGTAAAAATGCAGGAAGTTCAGCCTCGTGTACAGGCACTTCAGGCAAAATATAAAGATAATCCGCAGAAATTAAATGAACAGACTATGAAGCTTTACAAAGAAATCGGTTATAACCCTGTTTCAGGCTGTCTTCCGATGATTTTCCAGTTTGTAATCCTTTTTGCAATGTATAATCTGTTCAACAATTATTTTGAATTCCGCGGTGCAAGTTTTATTCCGGGCTGGATAAGTGATTTAAGTTCAGGTGATCATGTAAAAACACTTGGATTTAATATTCCTTTACTTGGTAACCAGTTAAGGCTTTTACCTGTTATTTATCTTGTAAGCCAGCTTCTGTTTGGAAAAATTACACAGAACGGCGGGACTTCTGTCGGACAGAACGGCGGTCAGATGAAGATGATGATGTACGGTATGCCGGTACTTTTCTTCTTCCTGTTCTATAATGCTCCGTCAGGACTTCTTCTTTACTGGACTGTAAGTAACCTGATTCAGCTTGGACAGCAGCTTGTAATTAATAAAACTGTAAAAAAATAAAAAAGCGGCTTCGCCGCAAATGGAGATAAAAATGAATTACGAATTTGAAGGAAAAAATGAAAAGGAAGCTATTGAAAAAGCTGCCCTTGAACTTGGTCTTGATAAAGATCAGTTTGATGTAGAAATTATTGAAGTTCAGAAAAAATCACTTTTTAAAGCAGGTTATGTAAAAATCCGCGTTCATCCGGTTAATGATACTACTGTAAACAAACCGTTTACTCATTCGTCAGAACCTGTAAATACAGCAAAATATACTGCAACAAATCCTCTTGCACAGGATGAATTTGAACAGAAACTTATTGATTTTGTTTCTGAAACAATTACAAAAATGGGTTATGAAGTTACAGTTGAAATTTCTTTCCGCGAAGACAAAAAAATCGGAATCAAATTAACTTCTTCTGCTTCATCAATTCTTATTGGACGTAAAGGAAAAAATCTCGACGCATTACAGCTTCTTGCAAATGTTTATGCAGGTCACCTCGGCCGTGAAGATGTACGCGTTATTCTTGATACAGAAAACTACCGTATCCGCCGTGAAGAAAACCTTGTTCACCTTGCATACAATATTGCAGATAAAGTACGCTCAAGCAGACAGTCAATTCTTCTTGAACCGATGAATCCGTTTGAACGCCGTCTTATCCACACAACATTAAATGATATTCCTGATGTAGAGACAATTTCAGAAGGTGAAGGCCTTTACAAACAGGTTCGTGTAATTTATAAGGGTTCTTCTTTTTAATTAAAGGTTAAAAAATGAAGTACAGTATTCTTGTTCCGGTTTTAGTCTGCGGAATGTGTATGGCACCTCTTTTTTCTCAGGAAAATAATGTTCAGCAGAATGTTTTTCTGAATAATCAGAAAGTAGAACTTACATTAACGCCGCAGACTGAACTTGGACAGGAAGCAGTAAAAACCTGGACTTCAAAAGAATCTCCCCGTCTTACAACAGAAAAACTGTTCAGAATCAAAAAGTCAGATTATGAAGGGGAACTTTCCATCGAAAAAATTTCCGGAATAATACGTTCAATTTCTACAATGAAGGGCCAGAAGTATTATTCAAACCGTCACAAAAAAGTTGAAACATTGTATCACGATGCGTGTCTTATAGATTCGCCGGAATCTAAAAAAAGAATAGAAGATCAGACAGAAGGAAATGCAGACGGATTAACGCTGTACTGCATGCAGGATGATAATTCCTTCGGAAAGTGTTATTACCGGCTTGATTACAGACAGCGTGAAAATGAAGTAAGTGTCACTTTCGATAATTTTGAACCTCTTAAGTTTGGTCCGATTACAGCAGCAAAAAAACACAATGTAAAAATCAACCTGGTAGCAGTAGATAGTGAAGATGAAATACTCGTATATCTTTTATGCCAGGCATATTACCCGCGTATTTCGATTTTAGAAGAAAAAATGATAGATTCGTTCAACGCCCGTGTAGATGCGATTTATGAATGGTTTACTAAACAGTTTTAATACTGGGAGGAAAATAAAATGAAAACAAAATTACTTGCTCTGCTTCTTTGCAGTTTTGCAGTCAGTTTTGGAGGATGTAAATCTATGGATAAGGAATTAAAGGCAATTGAAGGAAAAGACGGTGTATTTGCCGTTATGGAAACTTCTAAGGGTTCAATCGTTCTTGAACTTTTTTATGAAAAAACACCTTTAACTGTTACAAATTTTGTTGGTCTTGCAGAGGGTACTCTTGATGCAGCAAAAGGAAAGCCGTTCTATGACGGACTTACTTTTCACCGCGTAATTGCTGATTTTATGATTCAGGGCGGAGATCCTGAAGGAACTGGCCGCGGTGGTCCGGGATACCGTTTTGCTGATGAATGTTTTGATGACCTTACATTTGATAAACCTGGTTATCTTGCCATGGCAAATGCAGGACCGGGTACAAACGGAAGTCAGTTCTTTATTACACATGTTCCGACTGACTGGCTCAATGGAAAACATACAATTTTTGGAAAGGTTGTAAATGATGACAGCCAGAAAGTTGTAAATGCTGTTGCACAGGGCGATAAAATTGTAAAAGTAACAATTATCCGTCAGGGTGATAAAGCCAAGGCATTTAAAGCAGGGCAGGCAGAATTTGATGCTCTTGCTGCTTCTGCAAAAGAAAGGGCTGCTGAAGCAAAAAAAGCTGCAAACGCTAAAAAAATTGCTGAAGTAGAAAAAAAGTTCCCTGGATTTGCTGTAGATTCAAACGGCATTTACTGGAAAACAACTAAAGAAGGTAACGGTACAAAAATCGGAGCACGAAAGAATGTTGCCTGTGAATATAAGGGATACCTTGTAGACGGCCGTGTATTTGATCAGTCTGCAGGCAGAGGCCCTCTGGAATTTGTAACAGCAGGCGGACAGATGATTCCTGGATTTGATATTATGGTTCAGGATATGAAGCTTGGTGAAAAGCGTACAGTTGTTATTCCTTCTGATTTAGCATATGGTGATCAGGGATATCCTGGAGTAATTCCAGGCGGTGCTTATATTGCATTTGATATTGAAGTTGTAAAAGCAAGATAAGAAAAACTAACAACCGTTCGGTAGCAAACTACCGTTAGTTAAAGATCTAAACCGTCAATATTCTTTTGTAAAGATGAATATTGACGGTTTTTTATACTCACTATAAACAGAATTTGACGGATTTTTATTAAAAAGTTATTTTGTTAATATGAATCTTTTTCTTGTAATAATGTTTTTATTTTTTGCTGGAAGCCTCATTGGATGGGGAATAGAAATCGTCTGGCGAAAATTTTTCAGCAAAAATAATCCTGAGCACCGCTGGATAAATCCCGGGTTTTTAACAGGACCGTACATTCCCTTATATGGTTTTTGTCTTACCATTTTATTTGTTTTAAGTTTTATCGATGTTACGTTTATAGAGAATAAAATAATTAGGCAGACAGTTCTTTTTATTTTTATGGCGTTATGCATTACTTTAATTGAATATATTGCCGGTCTTATTTTTATTAAGGGAATGAAAATAAAGTTATGGGATTATTCAAAAAATCGTGGAAATATACAGGGAATAATCTGTCCGCTATATACATTCTTCTGGTATGTCTTGAGCGCAGTTTATTATTTTTTAATACATCCGAAAATTTTAAACTGGTTATATTGGTTTACGAATCATTTGACTTTTTGTCTTGTGGTTGGATTTTTTTATGGTGTGTTTTCCGTTGATATCGTTTATTCCTTTAGAATAATGAATAGATTAAGAAGATTTGCAAAAGAAAACAAATACGTAATTCTTTTGGAAAACCTGCATCAGCAGATAAGAAAGATGAATGAAGAAAATAAAGAAAAAGTTCATTTCTGGCTTACTACAAAATCAGAGCAAATTTCTATGACAGAAATTTTGTTAAAACTAAGAGAAAAATTTGATCAAGAATAAAAATGCACAAGGGATTGGAGGGGCGCGAAGCGATGCGAAGTGAGCGGATTTGCGCGGCAAATCCAGCGAACTGCGCATTGAAGCAAAAGCGGAACCCCGCAAAGCCCGGTCATAAAAAAAGACGCGTTCAAACGAACGCGTCTTTTTTTATGATGTGCCCTTTAATTACTTACCGAAATAATTAAGTGCATTTCCGAAGCTGATGTCTTTAACAAACTTTGTAAGCATTTTCATGTCAGCCGGATATTCTCCGTTTTCTGCCCATGTACCGAAAATGTTACAGAGGATGCGGCGGAAATATTCGTGGCGTGAGTAAGAAAGAAATGAGCGTGAGTCTGTAAGCATACCAACGAAAGCAGGAATCATGCCGAGGTTTCCGAGAACTTTAATCTGCTGTTCCATACCGTCTTTGTGATCACAGAACCACCAGCCTGAACCGAACTGGATTTTTCCTTTGATTCCACCACCCTGGAAACAGCCCATGATTGTTCCGATTGAGTAATAATCTTTAGGGTTAAGTGAGTAAAGGATTGTTTTTGGAGTACCGCCTGCAGCTTCGATCAAAGAAAGAAGACCTGCGAGGTTTTCTGCCATTGGTTTATCGTGGCTTCCGTCGAATCCAGTGTCCGGACCGAGTTTTTCAAACATTGCCTTGTTGTTGTCACGGATAGCGTTCATGTGCCACTGCTGAACAATTCCTCTCTGTTCATAAGCGTGGCCGAGTGCTACAAGCACTTTTGTTTTGTATGCTTCAGCTTCTGCTTCAGGGATAACTTCACCGTTGAGGGCGCGTGCTACAACTGCATCGATATTTGCGTCAGTATCAACCTTGCATGGCGGATATTCAAGAGCGTGGTCAGAAGCGCGGCAGCCGTTTTCTACGAAGTAATCAAGACGTTTGATAAGTGCTTTGATAACATCGTCTGAAGTTTTAATTTCAATTCCTGAAACTTCTGAAAGCTTTTCGATATAGCCTTTGAAAGTCGGGAGATTGATGTTGAGGGCTTTGTCAGGGCGGTAAGACGGGCGTACTTTTGTGCTGATTTTTCCGATTGGTGCTGTACCTGCAGCGATTGCCTTGTGGTATTCAAGTGAATCAATCGGATCATCTGTTGTTCCAACAGCGTAAACATGGAATTTTTCAAAAATACCTTTTACTGAAAGTTCGTCTGTCTGGAGCATTTTGTTTGCTTTTTCCCAGATGCGTGGTGCAGATTCTACTGTTAAAGGCTCATAGATTCCGAAATAACGCTGGAGTTCAAGGTGTGTCCAGTGATAAAGCGGGTTACCGATAAGATGTTCGATTGTTTCTGCCCATTTAAGGAATTTTTCGTAATCAGGCTTGTCACCTGTAATGTAATCTTCTGTAATTCCATAAGTTCTCATCTGTCTCCATTTGTAATGGTCACCGCCGAGCCAGATTTCAGTAAGATTTTTGAATTTCTTGTTTTCTGCAATCTGAGAAGGGATAAGATGACAGTGGTAGTCCCAGAGAGGTTCATCTTTGCAGGCTTCAAAAAGTTTCTGTGCTGTTTTTGTTTCCAGCAGGAAGTTTTTGTCCATGAATTTTTTCATAAAATACTCCAAAATTAAAATTACAGGTTCAGTCTGTCTGATTCCTGAAACCATTTTTGTTTATTTTATTACTTATTTTTGTCTTTGTACACGGTGGAAAAGTAACATGACTATGCAGTCCCGCCGGCATTGACCATTAGACTTATGCATCTGCTTTTTGTATCCGCTTTTTTATATTTTTATTGTTTTACTCATAAAATGATAATTCTTATGTTATACTCTTAAATGTTAAAAATGGTGGAAAAATGTCTGAAAATGCAATCGAATTAAATATCAAAAAGTACATAACTGACAGGAATACTTATTTTGTATTCCCGACTGAAATAGCTGCTTCCATGTGGGCTGACAGGGCAACATTTGTAACCGAATGCTCCGCGGTTGCTATGGAAAGATTCATTGCCTGGGATAAATTTAAGGGAGAAGCGGTCAGGAGCGAGAATCAGGACAGGGATTCCGTTCCATCCATAATGAGAAGCATTTTTGCCCAGTCACTTATAAGGGAAAACGCAGAAAAGCATTATTTTAAAAATCTTATAGTTCCTGAATATGCCGGAAATGCAGAGGGTTTTACAGACTGGCTTGCAGTTATCCTTCCGTGTCTGGGTTTATGGAAAGAATATTATGAGAAGGCTTCAGGTCAGGGTGATGAGGAAGACCAGGATTTAGAGGTACTCTATGAAAAATATTCTGCTTTTTTAAATAAATATAATCTTTTTGACCCTGCCTGGGAAAAGCCGCCCTTTAAGAACTCGGGGAAAAAATACATACTTTTCTTCCCGGAAATTAACAGTGACTGGGAAGAATACAGGAAGATTCTGGAGGAGACAAAAGAATTTATAACCATTGTTCATCTTGATGAAAAGACGGTTTGTGAAGGTGACGTAAACTTTTTTGTTAACTCCCGTATTGAAATTAAAAATGCAGGAACTTATGTGCTGAATCTGCATAGGGAAAAGGGCTTAGACTGGTCACAGATTGCTGTAAATGTACCTGATCTTGATGTTTACGGTCCTTATATCGAGCGGGAACTTGATCTGCTTGAAATTCCTCATACCACAAAATATTCCAGGCCCTTGAATTCTACGGGAGCCGGAAATCTTTTTTCACAGATTCTTCAGTGTTCAGATGACGGCAATTCTTATGACAGCGTAAAGGAGCTTTTCTTAAATACTGAACTTCCATGGAAAGACTGTCAGCTTAATCTTGAATTAATTGAATACGGGCTGCAGAACCACTGTGTTTGCAGCTATAAGATTGACGGAATGCCTCTTGATGTGTGGGAAGAATCATTTAAGGTGAATTTTCCTTCAAAGGAATTAAAGGATTATTATTATAAATTTAAAAGAAGCGTAGAAGCCTTTAAGGATGCGAAAAATTTTGAGCAGCTGAGGACAGTTTATTTTCAATTCAGGCAGAACTTTTTTGACATGGAAAAATGTTCCTGTAAAAGTAATAATATCTTGAGCCGCTGTATTTCAGAACTGGGCGGATTAATTGATATTGAAAAAAGATTTAAGGATTGCAAGGTTGCTTCACCCTTTAATTTTTATGCAGACTATCTTGGAAAAGTAAACTATCTTGAACAGAGCAGCAGAGGGGGGGTCCAGATTTTTCCTTATAAAACGGCTGCCTGTGCTCCCTTTGCCTGTCATATAATTGTTGATTCAAGCCAGGCCTCACTGAATGTAATTTTTAAGGAGCTTTCATTTTTAAATGAATATAAGCGCTTTAAGCTTCTTAATAGGGAAGAATCCAATGTCTCTGATAAATATATTTCCCTTTATCAGATGAACAGCATCAGTCAAAAGGCATACTTTACCTGTGCAAGGCAGACATTTAATAATTATTCACAGGTAACCAGTTATTTAAGTGAAAATGACCTGACAAAAGTAAAGGATGAAAACATACTCTTTGGGAATAATCCATATAATCCGGAAAAAAACTGGTTTAATGGAGAGAGCGGGAATTTTCCGCCGGTAATTACTGAAAATCAGAAACATGGATTTGAAAACTGGCTTTCTTATCAGAAATTAAAAAGAACACAGACAGAAAAAGCTGCAGATAAAATAAAATCAATGTGGAAAAGTACGGTGCTTGAAAACGGGGAACAGCTGCCGGCGGTTTCTTACAGTTCTCTGAGGGAATTTTATAAATGTCCCCGGGAGTGGTTTTTAAAGCGTTCTCTTGGCATGGAAGAAGCGGAAACGGCTGCTGAAATTTTAGGAAAATATTCTGTAGGCACACTTTTACATAAGATTGCTGAACTTTTCTTTAACAGATTAAAGGATGAAAATCTTCCCCTTTGTGTTGGAGAAGACGGAGAGCTGACAGAAGAATATACAGGTTTTCTTTTTGAGGCAGTGGATGATGCCCTTAAGGATCGTAATAATGATTACACTTTTATGCGGAATGAAATCTTTGACACAATTTATGAATCTGTAAAAAAACAGATTTTAAAGGTGATGACAGATTTCTGTTTAAAATTCAGTAACTGCATGGTAATTCAGACTGAAGGAAAACTGGACTGTATTGATGATGAATTAAAATGCAGTTTTAAGGGACAGTTTGACTGTCTTTTGCAGCATAGAGGGAGCCTGCAGTATTATCTTATCGACTTTAAAAGATCAAAAAATTCTTTTCCTAAGAATTTGTATCTTAAGGAAGATGAAGATAATTCACTTCCCCTTGAAGAACAGACTTTGCCGGATTTTCAGATTCCGCTTTACATATACCTTCTTTCAAAGCAGAAAAATCCACTTATAGTCAGGAATGCAGCATATTTTGATTTTAAGGAGGGGAATTTAACAACTGTTTTTGTGGAAGATAATGACAGTATCCTGCCGGCAGGAAAAGATATTCCGGATTATGAAAAATATAAGCCTGTAATTGATAAAACGCTAGAAAGCGTAAGGCATTTTGTTGAAAGGGTAAAGGCTGATGATTTTGGTCTTGATGATAAAGTACAGACTTTTAACGTATGTTCGGGATGCAGATTCAAGGCTGTATGCCGTAAGTTTTTTAATGTTCACAGGGAAAGCAGGTTTTAGACAGGAGTAAGGCAAAATGAGTGAAATTGAAATAAATAAAAAAGAAGAAAACGCAGACAGTAAAAAGCCCTTACCTGAGCAGCAGGCTGCAATTGATTCAATAAAAAATACTGTAGTAGCCGCCGGGGCCGGTTCAGGAAAGACAACTGTACTTTCACTGCGTTTTTTAAATTTAGTTCAAAAATACAGATATAATGTTGATGAAATCCTGACCCTTACTTTTACAAAAAAGGCAACAGTTGAAATGTCTGACCGTATTTATAAGGTTTTGAAGGAAAAGGAGAAGGAACAGGCTGCAAATTTTTATAAGGCAAACATTAAAACACTGGATTCTTACTGTAACAGTATTGCAAAACAGGGCTGTCGTTATTACGGAATAAGCCCGGATTTTATTCAGGATGATGATTTTATTAATGACAGGGTAAAGGCAATGTCCCTTGCCTTTCTGCTTGAGCACAGAAACAATAAGGCCCTTCAGGAGCTTATAAGGACAGATGACTGCAGTAAAATAGCAGAGGGCCTGTTTGCAGAGCCTGTTCTGAAATATTCAACAGTCTGTGAGCCTATTGATTTCCGGGAGGATCTTGTCAGACAGTATGATGCTGTTGTAAATGAGTGGAATAAAAGTGTTCTTGAATTATATACGGCACTACATGACCAGCAGGATTTTCTTGATAATTATGAAGGAAATAAATCTAATAAATTTTATGTAGAACATACCAAAGTGTTTCTGGACAATGGAATTCCGGAAATGCTTACAATTTCATTTGAGGATGTTGAAAATTCAGATTATGAAATCTGCCGGGATTTTTTATTGAATTTGAGTGTATTTACCAGTTTTAAAATGCGAGTTGGTAATGCAAAAGGTCTTGATGATTATAAAGAAGCAATGGATATAGTGCGGAAGAAAAATTCCGTCCTCATTTCCCTGGCAAATTACATAAAGGGTGTAAAATACGTTAAAGAGCTTATTCCTCTTTTTGAAAAGTTTCAGTACCAGGTAATGAATTTAAAAAGAAAAGCAAAATGCCTCACATTTAAAGATGTTTCCAGCATGGCTCTTTGTATTCTCCGTGATCATCCTGAAATAAGGCTGCTTGAAAAGAAAAAATACAAAGCCATTATGATAGATGAGTTTCAGGATAATAATAAGGATCAGAGGGATTTGCTCTTCCTTCTGGCAGAAAAAATTGAACGCATGGAAAAAGGCATTCCTTCAACAGATGAACTCATTCCTGAAAAACTGTTTTTTGTCGGCGATGAAAAGCAGAGTATTTACCGTTTCAGGGGGGCGGATGTAGAAGTATTTAACAGACTTTCAGAGGACTTTAAAGACGGCAATCTGCAGATGTATACAAATCACCGTTCCCACCCTGAGTTGATTGCAGCTTTTAATACGATTTTCGGAGGGGAAAGATATACTTCGCCTGCTGCAGGGAGAGTTGATTTTGCCGGAGTATATCCGCCGTCTGTTTTTTATAATGAAAGACAGGCTGCAAAAGAAAATGTTCCGCCTTATGAGGCCGTATATCATAATGTTCAGGTACCAGATTATAAAAAAAATGTAAAAATAGAATGTCCGCGCATTCATCTTGCCTTTTATGAACCAAAAGATGATGTTGAAGCAAATGTTCTTGTAGAAGAAGAGGCTGAAATCGAATGGATTGCCCGCAAAATTGAAGAAAAAATTGCAGAGGGGGTTAATCCGTCTGATATAGCAGTTCTTATGAGGAATACCGCCTCGCAGCCGGTTTTTGAACGCATATTTTTAAGGCATGGAATTCCATATAATGCAGACAGTGTAAAAGACTTTTTCGCAGATGGCCCGGTCTGCGACATTATTTCTTATTTGACTCTCTGTATCTATGAAAATGACAGATTTTCATATATGCAGGTTCTTCTTTCGCCTTTCGTAAATTTAAATCTTATTGAAGCAGAAGCTCTTCTTTCATTAAATGAAAAACCTTTTGAGGGAGACTATAATTCTCTTCTTGAAAAGGAATCTGCTGAGCGCTTTTTGAAAGCAAAAAAGTATTTTGAAGAAACAAAGGAATTTATCAGGGAAAATTCAATTGCTGAAAGTATAAGCCGCCTCTGGTATGGATTTGGTTACCGTTATGAAACAATGTGGAATCATGTGGTAATGATGTACGGAAAGCTTTATGATCTTCTTTTTGAACTTGCCTGTAAAGCTGACCAGAAAAACGAAAATCTTGCAATGTTTTTAGATGAAATCTCAGAGCAGAAGAATGATTCAAATAAACTGGAAGTTTCTGTTCCTCTTGAAAAAGCAGAGGGGGTACAGATTATGACCATTCATAAGAGTAAAGGTCTTGAATTTAAGATTGTCTTTGTGCCGAATATTCACAAAAAGTCATCAAACGATAAAAATGATAAGCCTGTATATTTCAGCAGAAAATACGGTATGAGTGTAAATACACCGGTCATTCAGGAATTAAGTGAAAAAGGAAAATCAAATTATTTTTATGACAGCCTTAAAGATCGGGAAAAAAAATGTACACAGGCTGAATTACGCCGTCTTGTTTATGTAGCCCTTACCCGTGCAGTAGATGAGCTTTATATAACAAACGGCAAGAAAAAAAATGATAAAGAGACGCAGGAATATCTGCCGGGGGGAAATAAAAATCCGGATACAATTTATCAGATTCTTGAGCCGGTAATTGATTTCTATCTTAAGCCGGATGAAAATAATAACACACCATTTGCAGATGCTTCTCCTTTCTGTGCTATAGAATGGATTCCAGAATATAAACTGGATGAAGTATATAGCGGCAAGGGAAGGCCGAATACGGAAGAAAGCAGGGTAAAACTTGCAGTGGAGCTTACGGCATCCAGTCCATATGAAAGTGCAGAAATCCTTAAAAAAGAAGAAGACAGAGAGTATTATATTCTTCCAAGTAAACTTCATGAAAAAGATGATGAAACTGCCGTTAAGTCAGAGGGGGGTAGAGTTGAAATTGATGATTTTGATGAATCCGCTCCTTTTGCAGAAATTAATTCAGTAATCGAAAGGCATTCTGCCTTCGGCTATGCTGATTTTGGAACCATTGCTCATGCCTACATGGAATCAACTGTAAATGGTACGGAAGGTAATGAACCTTTCAGCCACAGGGATATAAGCGGACTGGATGGCAGCGATAAAGATTTAAGCATCATAAAAGCTGCCTGTGAAAAAATGCGGTCAGCCTTTAAGGAAAGCAGGACTGGCAAAGAAGCTCTTTCTTCCGGCTGGAAAAAGGCTGAATATCCTTTCAGAAGCCGGATCGGGAATAAAATCATAAAGGGTACAATGGACCTTGTTTATGAAAAAGAAGACGGAACTTTTGTCATCATAGATTTTAAAACCAACACAACTGTTCATCCAGAAATCTATTATGATCAGCTTGCCTGTTACAGGCAGGCCCTCTGTCAGATGATGGGGGTAGAAGCTGAAAAAGTAAAATGCGCTTTATATTATTTAAGGTTTGGACGGGAAGTAGACATTACGGAAGAGTGCAACAAAATAAACCTTGAAAAAGCTGTAGAAAAGTTCGAAACTAACTAACGGTAGTAGGCATACTATCGTTAGTTAAAATACAGGCGTAAGTAGAGGAAATTCATACTTTTTGCCCTATATTTTTTATAAATTACTCATGTTAAATCCAATGGATTTTTTCTTTTCAAGAACAAGTTTTTCCAGCCTGCAGTATTTATCTATGTCAGAGGCTTTTGCTTTTTTTCCTGTTAAGACTTCGTCCATGGTGATTTTTCTGACAACGTTATCAATTTCTCCGCCGCTGAATTCATACTTTACTGCAAGGGATTCTGCTGTCCTGTCGTCAAGGAACGAAAGTTTGTTCTTCCAGATTTTCATCTTTACGGTTTTGTCTGGTTTTTCGAACTGAATCTTGAAAAGGAACCTTCGTTCAAAGGCTTCATCAAAATTACCCGGCATATTTGTAGTTGTAATCAGAATACCGGTCTGCTTTTCCATTTTATCGAGAAGAACGCTCTGAATATGGTTTTCATCGATTTCAGAGCCCTGTATAGGCGGATTTAAGCGTTTTCCGAAGAGGGCGTCTGCTTCATTGAAAAGAAAAATAGGAATGTATTCATTGTTTTTTCGGGCTTTATTAACAAGACTCGAATATTTCTCAAACAGCTTTGAAATATTTGTTTCTGTACCGCCGTGCCAGCAGCTGATTGTAGCTCCAATATCAACATAGAATACTTTTCTTCCTGTTGCCCGTGCAATCTGGAAAACACTTTCAGTTTTGCCGGTACCAGGGGCGCCGTAAAGCATTATATTTATGCCTTCTTTCATATTATTCTGAATAAGGCGTTCGCGTATTCCTTTGAGGTTTTCAGGCATCAGGTAAGATTTTAATTTAGCAACTTCTTCATCAATTCCAGGCATATAGAAAAGGTCTTTGGACTTGATTTCTTCAGGAACGATAATAGACTCGTCTTTATTGTTGATAAAGCTGTTCAGAAAGCTTCTGTCATTTTTTATTACCGCTTCTTTTACATAGGACGGAATCCGGTAAAAATCAGCTTTGGTCATAGAATCATCTACAATTGCTTCTTCAAGAAGGTGCATAAGTACCAGTTCTTTAAATTCAGCCTCATATTCAATGAGAATCAGCGGATTACATTTATAGGAATCTGAAATTACCGTAGCGCTCACCGGCTTTTCATTGTATTCAAAATAAGTAACAAAGGAAGCGCAGAGAAGTACGGCCTGGTCATCATTAAGGTTAAAAAAGCCTTTAAGAAAATTGAGTGCTACCTTGAACTGAATGCTGTTGTCAGGGTGAAAGTTATGTGTCCTTAAGGAATGATTTACAGTAAGAAGGTGATCTATTATTTCATTTGTGCCGTTGAGAAGTTTTGACATTTGTACTGGTCTCCTTATAAAAAATTACTGCAGCTTTAAGATTGCCGCTGATAAGAGCTGTCTGCGGAAAATTAGAATTCTTCAGGATTTTCGATGTAGTATTCAGGGTGATGATTTCTTTTGTCTTCTACATTTAAGGCATTAAAATCAACATTTTCCCTTAAAAACTGGAAAATTTGAGGATTTTTATTAACAGCTGCAAAATGAAGGATATTTCTTCCCTCATCATCAAGCAGATAAGTGTAAGCTTCGTTTGCAAGAAACATTTTTAATACTTCAGGATTAGAATTAACCTGACAGGCAAACATAAACGGCGTTACATTGTATTCATTATGACAGTTTATTTCATATCCGTTTTCAAACATTGATTCAAGGATATACGGATTCTGATTAAAGCAGGCCATAAAGAGATTTTCGATTTTCTGTTTATTCAGATAAATTCTAAGAACATCTGGCGAGGTACTGTCCATAAGTGCCTGTTCCATACAGGTCGTGCCGTTTTTTGCCTGAGTTCCGGTATGAAAAGCACTGCTTACAAAGCGGACAATTGCAGGAGACGGGTTCCTTGCGGCCAGATGGAACAGGGTTTCGCCGTTTTTTGTTTTAGCGTTTATGTTTGCACCTTTTTCAATAAAGTATTGGAAAACTTCTTTGTTTTCCTGATGAAAAGCAGCCTGAAGCAGAGGGGTGTATCCGTCGTTGTCGGTAGAATTGATGTCAAATCCAAGGTTATGCACATATTTTATAACATCAAGATTTGAATTCCCGCTTGCCATTATGAGAAGATTTTCACCGCATTTAGCATGGCAATTAATGTCAGCTCCTGCTTTAATCAGAATATCAAGATTCTCCGGATTGTCAGCGGATAAAGCTGCGTAACCCAGGGGGGTAAGTTCATTATTACCGATTTCATTGATAAAAAATTTATAGTTCTTTAATACATATTTTAAAACCTGTGGTTCGGGTGTTACAGCCGCATAATGCAGAAAAGAGTTATTTTCAGGATCACGCAGTTTTTCAATGTCACAGAGGTTTAATTTGAGCAGATACTCCATAAATTCCAGGGAGTTTGATTTTACAACTGCAGCTGAGAGTAATTGTAATTTATCCTGCTCAGTTATTTTTATGGTTTTTGTATTTATGAGTTCTTTGTAAAGTTCGTTAAAAATAGTGATATTTGACTGTCTGAAGGCAGAGTCAAATGTATCAACAATGTAGTCTTCCATGTTATGTCCTTCCTGATGCTGATATGTAAAACAGATAAAACGGCTTTAATAAATAATGCCGTCGTCAATTAATTTTAAAAATACTGCAAGAAAATCAGGATCAAACTGAGAGCCGCTGCCTTCTTTCATGCGTTTATAAACTTCTTCAGCGGGCAGATTGTTTCTGTATATTCGTTTTGAATTCATTGCATCAAAAGCGTCTGCAATGGATACAATTCGTGCGTATTCAGGTATATCTTTGCCTTTAAACTCTCCAGGATAACCTTTGCCGTCGTAGCGTTCATGATGATATTTTGCAACAACTTCAGCGCCCGGGATAGTTGTAAGGTTATGAAGAATTTTAGCACCTTTTTCAGTGTGAGTTTTTATCTGATCGTATTCAATTGATGACAGTTTGTTTGGATTTTTCAGGATTGAGTCAGGGATTCCGATTTTTCCAACATCGTGGAGAAGAGCTGCAACACGGAGGCGTTCAACTTTCTCCATATCCCAGTCGAGGGCCTGTGCCAGAAGCATTGAATAAATTGAAACACGGTTAGAGTGACCGTTAGTGTAATTGTCTTTTTCGTCAATTGCCTGTGCCAGAGCCTGGGTTGCTTCGACTGACATTAAATCAATCTGGCGTTCTTTTAAGCGGAGAAGTTCAGTCTGTTTTTTGATTGTGAGTTTATTTTTATACCCATAGATAATACTGAATGCAGTAAGTGTTAAGGAGAGAATAATAAGACCTGCAATAACAATATTAATTCCAGTAAATAAAGACACTTTTTTCCCTTAAAAAATCTTTAAAAAATCACTTTAATTATACAATATAAATTTAAAATTGCAAAAAAATACCCCGGAATGAAGTGCACCCCAATTATTGGACACTTTAACTAGGCTGATTTTAAGGACTGATTCCTAAATTGTAAAGGGGTCAGTCCTTTTAATTTAACCTTAATTCTTTTTTCGTTGTACCAAGACAAGTATTCAATCAATTCTTTTTTAAAATGTTCAACAGATTCAAACTCCTGTAAATATAAAAGCTCCGATTTTAATAAACCAAAGAAATTTTCCATCACCGAATTATCAA